>OLFZ01002359.1_pt1 | contig 12767 bp, 10 predicted proteins | sample 1604861 | NCBI WGS metagenome assembly OLFZ01 (sample SAMEA3888895, study PRJEB22519) | human gut metagenome | biome: human gut; feature: human-associated habitat; material: faeces | place: Denmark | collected 2011 | reverse complement strand
AGCCATCATGCTCCTGCATTTTTTCAATAATCAGTGTCTCACCTTTATGACGCATGGGAAGTCCTGTCAGGTAATCCAGGCTTTCCCGGGCCTCTTTCTGTCGTTCCAGCTCCAGCTCGCGGATGCGGTCCATTGTCTGGATCAGGGTAACGACCAGCAGGACCACCAGTCCGATTGCGATAAAGATTCCGGACAGAGACACAACACGATACACCGCTGTCATCTCCAGCATGACTGCGATCATGGCAGCCACCAGCCCGATCAGCGGCAGCTTGTAATGCTTCGCTGTTCCCTGAATAAGATCCCTGCAAATGGTGATAAATACCGTCAGGAAGGTTCCTGCGATCACCATGTGGGACAAAAACATTGTCGAGATAAAATCTGCGATATTCAGTACCTGTAAGGCCGTGCATAGTACAAAATTCACATAGGTGATACACTCTGCCACATGATAGACCTTCCGGTACCTTCCCTGCTGCACACTGTCAATATAGAACATGATCGGAACCGGGCAGAGCATCACAACGAAGAAGCACATATTCGACAGAATAGAAGCATTGGAAACAAACAGCTGGCGCAGCTTCGATTCTCCCAGCATCCACACTGCTCCCAGGAGCATGCACCATCCCAGGTACTCCAGATCAAATCTCGTCTTATATATAATATCAAGCACCAGACTGATGATCAGCACGACCAGTCCGGCAAACAGCATGGCGCAGGCGATCAGAGTTACCATAAAATAGCAGTGGAACATATATGCCCAGATATCTGATTTATCCCCGCAATATACCGTGTTGACGACACCGGAATACTTGTCGGTAAAGGACTGCAGTTCGATCCGCACTTCCTTTCCCGCATCCTCGCCGGATGTCTCGCAGAACACATACCGGCTGGCAGAATTTTTCCCAAAAGGTCTGGTATTCTCCGTATCATACACCGCCCTCAGTTCCCCACCGATGTAAATGCGCACATTCTCCAGAGAGGACCTGATGGCGATCGTATTTTCATGATAATCCTGTGGGAGCACTGACCGGATGACCAGAGGCTCTCCGGCAGGCACATCACATCTGCCCGGAACCGGGATTTCCTCTTTGGTTCCGTCTGCCAACACCCGGTAAAAGGTTCCGGTATAAGTAATGCTTTCCTCCGTGACCGGTTCCCTTTCACTTGGGTAAATATATTGTCCCCAAAGGAATGCCGCAAGCAGCACACATATCACTACATAAAATAAAATTCTTTTATACTTTCGGATCGTATATTTCTCTTCTGTCAACTTTTCTACCTCATTAAGTGATACCGGGGCAGCCCCCGCTTTTATTCCCTTATCGGGGTTCTGTCCATGATCTTTCAACCACTTATCAACAAGTTTATCACAAGCCGCTGAAAAAAGTAACTATCTATTTTACCCCGCAAAATGTTTATGGAAAATTCATTCGACAAATCATGCTTTCCGAACTAAAATAGGAATGCGATATGATAATTTCATGATCCTATGAAAGGAGACAACATGATATGAAGAATAAAAAATATTCCATCATTTATAGCAGCTTAACAGGTAATACCAAGGTGCTGGCTGATGCAATCCACGGGGCATTACCTCAGGATGAATGTGAGTATTTCGGTGTGTCCGACACAGTGATCCCTTCTTCCGAACTGCTCTATATCGGATTTTGGACAGACAAGGGTAATGCAGATACCAAGACATTGCAGCTATTATCGCAGTTAAAGAATAAACAGATTTTTCTGTTTGGAACTGCAGGTTTTGGTGGGGATGTTTCTTATTTTGAAAAGATTCTTACTGCGGTAAAAGAAAATATTGATGAGAGTAATACGGTGATTGGTGCATATATGTGTCAGGGTAAAATGCCGATGACGGTCAGAGCACGTTATGAAAAAATGAAACAGGAGGCAAATGCTATGCCAAATGTGGATATGTTAATTGAAAATTTTGACAAAGCACTCACACATCCAGATGCAGACGATTTGCAGAAGCTGCGTGCATTGGTGCAAAACGAGAAGTAAAAGAACCACGATTGGATTCGGAAGAAATCACGAGAGGAAAGAAGATGGCATTTGTACATTTGCATACCCATACGGAGTACAGCCTTTTGGATGGCTCCAATAAAATAACAGAATATGTAGCGCGTGTGAAAGAATTGGGCATGAATGCGGCGGCAATTACCGACCACGGTGTGATGTACGGTGTGATTGATTTTTACAAGGAATGTAAGAAACAGGGCATTCGTCCCATCTTAGGATGCGAGGTATATGTGACACCCGGTTCCAGATTTGACCGTGAATTGTCACATGGCGAGGACCGCTATTATCATCTGGTTCTTTTGGCAGAAAACAATACAGGTTATCAGAATCTGATTAAAATTGTATCCGCCGGATTTGTGGATGGCTATTATTATAAGCCGCGTGTGGATATGGAAATTCTGCAGCAATACCATGAAGGGATTATTGCGCTCAGTGCATGTCTTGCCGGAGAAGTGCCACGTTTTTTGCAGCGTGGTATGTACGACGAAGCAAAAGAAATTGCGTTAAAACATCAGGAGCTTTTTGGAAAAAATAATTACTTTTTAGAATTACAGAGTCATGGAATTGATGCGCAGGAATTGGTAAACCAGCAGTTGGTGCGTATGAGCAAAGAAACAGGGATTGGACTTGTCTGTACCAACGATATTCATTATACCTATGCGGAAGATGCGGCACCGCATGATGTCCTCTTGTGCATTCAGACGGGTAAGAAGTTAGCAGATGAAGACCGCATGCGCTATGAGGGTGGCCAGTATTTTGTGAAATCAGAGCAGCAGATGGCAGAATTGTTTCCATATGCACCACAAGCACTTGCAAACACACAGCAGATTGCAGATCGTTGTAATGTTGAAATCGAGTTTGGTGTAACCAAATTGCCACATTATCAGGTGCCGGAAGGGTATGATTCCTGGACATATCTGAATAAGCTTTGTTTTGATGGTTTGCAGGAACGCTATGGAGAGAAGGCAGAGGAATTAAAACCGCGTCTGACATATGAACTTGAGACCATCCAGAAAATGGGATATGTGGATTATTTTTTGATTGTCTGGGATTTTATCAATTATGCCAGAACACATCATATCCCGGTAGGACCGGGAAGAGGAAGCGCGGCAGGAAGTCTTGTGTCTTATACCACAGGCATTACAAATATCGATCCGATTCGTTATAATCTTCTGTTTGAGCGATTTTTAAATCCAGAACGTGTATCCATGCCCGATATTGATATTGATTTCTGCTTTAACAGACGTGGCGAAGTCATTGATTATGTTATTGAGAAATATGGCAAAGATTGTGTGACGCAGATTGTAACGTTTGGAACATTAAAAGCAAAAGGTGTCATCCGTGATGTTGGACGTGTTATGGATATGCCATACAATTATGTAGACAGTATTGCAAAAGCAGTGCCGGATGATCTTGGGATGACGCTTACACTGGCGCTCAAGATGAGCCCGGATTTGCGCAGAATGTATGAGGAAGATCCCCAGGTAAAGGTGCTGATTGATACGGCAAAACGTCTGGAAGGGCTTCCGAGACATACCGGTATGCATGCAGCCGGTGTCGTGATTTCCCAGAAACCAATGGATGAATATGTGCCATTATCGCGGGGCGGTGATGGGACGATTACGACACAGTTTGTCATGACAACCATCGAAGAACTAGGACTATTAAAAATGGATTTTCTGGGACTTCGTACACTTACCGTTATCGATGATGCGGTGCAGTTGATCAAAAAGAATTATGGTGTGGCACTGGATATGGACCATATTGATTATGGAGATAAAAAGGTGCTGGATCTGATTAGCTCTGGTAAGACCGAAGGTGTTTTTCAGCTGGAAAGTGCCGGCATGAAAAACTTCATGAAGGAATTGCGTCCGGAGAGCCTTGAGGATGTCATTGCAGGTATTTCACTGTATCGACCGGGTCCTATGGATTTTATTCCTGCTTACATCAAAGGAAAAAATGATAAGAGTTCGATTGTGTATGACTGTCCGCAACTAGAGCCGATTTTGGCGCCGACCTATGGCTGTATCGTGTACCAGGAACAGGTAATGCAGATTGTGCGTGACCTGGCAGGATATTCTATGGGACGAAGTGATCTGGTGCGTCGTGCGATGTCAAAGAAGAAGACACAGGTCATGGAAAAAGAGCGCCAGAACTTTGTCTACGGAAACGAAGAGGAAGGTGTAAAAGGCTGTATTGCCAATGGAATCAGCGAAGCCGTGGCAAATAAGATTTATGATGATATGATTGATTTTGCCAAGTATGCATTTAACAAATCACATGCAGCGGCCTATGCGGTAGTAGCATATCAGACTGCCTTTTTGAAATCCTATTATCCGGTAGAATTTATGGCAGCATTGATGACATCTGTTCTTGATAATGCCGGTAAAGTGGCAGAATATATTGTCGTTTGTCGGGAAATGGGAATAGAAGTACTGCCACCGGATATCAATGTTGGGGAAGGTAATTTTGCGGTAGCGGACGGAAAAATACGATACGGCATGTATGCCATCAAGAGCATTGGACGTCCCGTGGTTGACTTTATCGTTACAGAGAGAACGGCACATGGCGATTATAAGACGATTGAGGATTTCTTAAAGCGTGTAAATGGAAAAGAAGTAAATAAGCGCGCGGTAGAAAATCTGATTAAGGCTGGGGCGCTCGATGGATTAGATGGTAACCGGCACCAGATGATTACGGTATTTCCGTCGGTCATGGACCGCATCAGCAGTGATAAGAAGTCTTCTATGGCAGGGCAGATGACGTTGTTTGATATCGCGTCGGATGATGTGAAGGAAGAATTCGAAATCAAAATGCCGGATTTACCGGAGTATGACAAGGAAGAATTTCTTGCTCTGGAAAAAGAAGTGCTTGGCGTGTACATCAGTGGACATCCATTGGAAAAATATACAGAGATTCTAAAAAAGAATGTGACAGCCGGTTGTCGTGATTTTATGCTGGATGAAGAGACTGGTAAAGTTGCTGTTGCAGACGGTGCTGTAGTCATTGTAGGCGGTATGATTACAGATAAGACAATTAAATACACGAAAAATAACCAGACGATGGCATTTATTACGATTGAGGATCTTCTTGGAAGTGTAGAAGTTATTGTATTTTCCAGAGAATACGAAACTTATCGTTCGCTTTTGGAAGTGGACGGGAAGGTGTTGATCAAAGGAAGAGCACAGGCGCAGGAAGAGCAAAATGCAAAATTAATCTGTATGGAAATGCATGGATTTGACGAAGCGCGAAAAGAACTCTGGATACAGTTTCCGACGAAAGAAGCATTTGAAGAACAACAGCAGACACTATTTAGCACGATTGCAGATATGGATGGTGATGATGGTATTGTTGTATATATATCTTCGATCAAAGCAATGAAACGCATGCCTGCAAATTGGAACATTTCTGTGAATGAGGACTCCGTGGGTAAAATCGCACAGATTTTCGGGGAACAAAATGTAAAAGTTGTGGAAAAGAATGTTGAATTTCAAAGAAAAAGATATTAGAATAGGGTTTGAGTGAATGGATTAAATGATTAGGAGGAAGTTACGATGGCAAAAGAAGTAGAGACAATTGGCGTCCTGACAAGTGGTGGAGACGCACCGGGTATGAATGCTGCCATCCGTGCAGTTGTGCGTCAGGCAATTGCCAGAGGTAAAAAAGTCAAAGGTATTAAGCGTGGATATGCCGGACTTTTGCAGGAAGAAATAGTTGATATGGATGCGCATAGTGTGTCCGAGATTATCCAGCGAGGTGGTACGATTTTACAGACAGCCAGATGTTTGGAATTCGTAGAGCCGGAAGTACAGAAAAAAGCTGCAGATATTTGTAAAAAACATGGAATAGATGGACTTGTTGTTATCGGTGGTGATGGTTCTTTTAAAGGTGCGCAGAAGTTGGCTGCACTTGGTATCAATACCATTGGATTGCCTGGAACCATTGATTTGGATATTGCGTGTACAGAATATACGATTGGATTTGACACGGCAGTAAATACTGCCATGGAAGCAATCGATAAGGTACGTGATACATCGACATCACATGAGAGATGTTCTATTATTGAGGTAATGGGACGTGGCGCTGGCTACATAGCACTTTGGTGTGGTATTGCCAACGGTGCTGAGGATGTATTACTTCCAGAGCGATATGATTATGATGAGCAGGCATTGGTAAATCACATCATTGCCGGCAAGAAAAAAGGTAAAAAACATCATATTATTGTCAATGCAGAAGGTATTGGTCATTCTGCTTCTATGGCAAAACGTATCGAAGCTGCTACAGGTATTGAAACAAGAGCAACCATTTTAGGTCACATGCAGCGTGGCGGCAGCCCAACATGTAAAGACCGTGTTTATGCATCAACTATGGGAGCGTTAGCGGTAGACTTGCTTTGCAAGGGAGCATCCAACCGTGTTGTAGGATATCGACATGGTGAATTCATAGATTTTGATGTGGACGAGGCTCTTGCAATGACAAAGGGAATTGATGAGTATCAGTTTGAAATCTGTAATAGTTTGTGCAATTCATAACATGAAAGGTACAAGGGTGATGCCGAGATGGGTGTCACCCTTTTTTTGAGGAAGGGACACTATGATTACAAGTACATCCAATAAACAGGTAAAACATATTGTGCAATTGCAGAAAAAAGCACGCATGCGCCGGGAAGAAAACGTTTTTATCGCAGAAGGTCCGCGCATGGTGATGGAGACGCCAAAGGATATGCTGCAGGAAATTTATGTGGCAGAGAGTTTTTCTGAGAACTGGGATGGACCGGTAGACGAGATTGTCAGTGATGCGGTGATGAAAGCAATGTCCGATACGCAGACGCCACAAGGGGTGCTTGCAGTTGTAAAAAGACCATCCTATACATTAGAAAATATTCTTACGGTGCGACCGGCACATTTGCTTCTGGTCGAAGAAATACAAGACCCGGGCAATTTGGGAACGATGTTTCGAACAGGCGAAGGCGCTGGTATTACAGGTGTTATTATGCATAAGAATACAGTAGATCTGTTTCATCCGAAAACGGTGCGTTCAACGATGGGAAGTCTGTATCGTGTGCCGTTTTATGTGGCGGAAGATTGGGATACAACGGTGCGCGAAATTGCACAGGCGGGGGTGAATTTATATGCGGCACATTTGCAAGGAACGAAAATGTATGATATGTTTGACTATAGGTCTGACTGCGCTTTTATGATTGGAAATGAGGGAAATGGACTGACGGATGCAACGGCATCTTTGGCAGATGATTACCTGCGTATTCCGATGGAGGGCGCTGTGGAATCTCTGAATGCGGCAATGGCAGCAGGGATACTGATGTACGAAGTCAGCAGACAGAGAAGACAGTAGGAGGATGCGACATTGCGTATTTGGTTTAAGCAATGGAAAGATAGTCGTATGTTACGAGATCTTGTGATAGAAGACGACTCGGACGAGACAAGAACACACAAAGTTTTTCAGGCACTGGATACAGCTTGCTATGAGATGGATCTGGGAAGACCCTTGTGGCTGGATGTAACTGTGCGTGATTTTAAGCGCCAGGCAAAGGCGAGATTTACCAAAGATTGTTTTATGGAAGATGTTCCGTTTGATTATTTAGAGATTGATGTAATTGAGGAAGATTAAAGAAAACAGGGGGTAAAATAGTGGAACGTATGTTGATGCAGGATGATTCTGTGTTGTCATGGAATACAGCAATGTTAATTTATAATTCGGCATTAAAAGAGATGGGAACAAAGGTTGAAATTTTAAATGATGAATTTCAGCATGTACACCAGTATAATCCAATTGAATATGTAAAGACGAGACTGAAGACACCAGAAAGTATTGTAAAAAAATTAAAGCGTTATGGTTATGAAGATTCCATACAAAATATGATTGAATACTGTAATGACATTGCAGGCATTCGTATTGTATGTTCTTTTACATCGGATATTTACCGATTGGCAGATATGATTGGAAAGCAAAATGATATTACTGTGATATCCATTAAGGACTACATAAAGAATCCGAAACCAAGCGGTTACAAGAGTTATCATATGATTGTGACGATACCGATTTTTTTGTCAGATCGTATGGTAGACACAAAAGTTGAAATTCAGATTCGTACCATTGCCATGGATTTCTGGGCAAGTTTAGAGCATAAGATCTATTATAAATTCGAGGGGCATGCGCCATCTTATATCAGTCATGATTTGCAGGAGTGTTCAAAAATTGTATCGGAACTGGATGAAAAAATGCTCATGCTAAATGAAGCAATTTTAAAGGCGAAAGAAGAACAGGAAAAAGAAGAACAGGCACAGGAAAAGGAATAAGCAAGTGAAAGACACCCGGTTGGGTGTCTTTTTGTATATTGTTGTTTTTTGCATACATAAATAGGTTGAACTCTTGGCAAGAGAATGTTACAATGAGGATTGTACTAAAATAAATACATCGTTAACCGATGAGGAGTTTGTATGGACGAGATGACAGTGAAGGCACTTGCCAAAATCAACATTGGATTGGATGTGACAGGAGTACGTGAAGATGGCTATCATCTGGTGCGTATGATTATGCAGACGGTTCACATGTATGATCTGGTTACCGTGTCAAAAAGCGCAGAAGCAGGTATCACAATGAAGAGCAATGCCAAATACCTGCCGACAAATGATGATAATTTATGTGTAAAGGCTGCAAAGTTATTGGCAGAAGAATTTGATCTGAAAGATGGAACACAGATTCGATTGAGTAAGCGTATTCCAGTTGCCGCTGGCATGGCTGGCGGAAGTTCCGATGCAGCAGCTGTTTTATATGGAATGAACCAGATTCATGGCTTAGGGCTTTCCAAGAAACAACTGATGGAACGTGGTGTGCGTATTGGAGCAGATGTGCCATATTGTCTGATGCGGGGAACGGCACTTGCAGAAGGGATTGGAGAAGAACTGACTGAACTTCCACCAATGATGCGCTGTCCTGTTTTGATTGCAAAGCCACCGATTTCTGTTTCGACCAAATATGTATATGAACATCTGGATGCGATTGAGAATCCAAAGCATCCGGATATAGACGCGATGATTGCGGATATTACTGTGGGGGATTTACATGCGTTGGGCTCTCATATGGGAAACATTTTAGAGGATGTGACGATTCAGAAATACCCGGTGATTGCACAGATCAAGGACCTGATGAAAGCAAATGGTGCCATTGTATCCATGATGAGTGGTAGTGGCCCGACCGTATTTGGTTTTTTTGAAGATGAAGCAACATTGCAGAGAGCAAAAAGCGCGGTAGAGGCATCTGGACTTGCCAATCGCGTACAGTGTACGACAATATATAACAATAGGAGATAAATATAATGAGCGAAGAATTACAGTTGGATATGGATTCCTATTTACCACTGCGAGATGTGGTATTTAATACATTGCGCAACGCGATTTTACGAGGAGACTTAAAGCCTGGTGAACGATTGATGGAAATGCATCTGGCAAATAAATTGGGGGTAAGCCGAACACCGATCAGAGAAGCTATCCGTATGTTGGAACAGGAAGGGCTTGCTGTGACGATTCCGCGTAAAGGTGCGCAGGTTGCAAAGATGACAGAGAAAGATTTACAGGATGTACTCGAAATCCGTGATGCACTCGATGAACTTGCGGTAAGTATGGCAGCAGAACGCATGACACCAGAACAATTATTAGAACTGAAGGACTCCATGAAGGATTTTGAAATTGCGACGAGATCAGGTGATGTACGCAGAATCGTAGAAGCTGATGAAGCTTTCCACAATGTGATTTATCGTATGGCGAATAATCCAAAGCTGGAGAACATCGTTAACAATATGCGTGAGCAGACATATCGTTATCGTTATGAATATGTAAAGGGGAATAGTACCTACCATCAGCTGGTAGAGGAACATGCAAAGATTATTGATGGATTTGAAAAGAAGGATACAGATTACGTAAAAGAGATTATGCATCAGCATTTGGAGAATCAGATTGAAGCTGTGCGTGTTGTTATTCAGGAACAGGCATAATTTACAATTTATAAGACATACTAGAGACAGGCGAAAGCCTGTCTTTTTTTATAGCAACGTATAAGCTGCGTCGGGCGTCCTGTGTGAAGTATTAGAGGACAAGGCATGCGCAACTTCTGTCGAGGCTGGGGCAGGCGAAGGATGAAACTGTCGACATCGTTAAAAACTCTGAAAAAGAAGGGAATGCCTTTGTCTATAAAAACTGTTCTTACAAGGTTCAACAGGTTTGGGAGGGGGTTCGCCCATGTGCAGATATGAATGCACAGTGAGTTAGAGATTCTAAGAACTTGTCATTAGATTTGCAACGAGGGCACATGGACGTGCCCGAGAGGCGCAACCGCACATGGATGTTCGTTTGCGCCGGTTGCAGCACGTTGCATTTATAGAAGGTCACAAGTTCATAGAATCTCTTAGGAACGACGCCTCTGAATATCTGCATGTGGGCGGACACCCTCCCAATACCTGTCGAAGCCGCGTAAGAACAATTTAACATCAGGCATTCCTCTTCTTTTCGAGTTTTAATAACGTCGTCTCCAAAGTTTCATCCTTCGCCTGCCCCAGCCCCGACAGAAGTTGCGCGCACCAAAGTATATACCACTTCACACAGGACGCCCGGCGTGGGGGAATGAGGTTTGGATGGAGCAAGACTATTCGTTTACAGGGGAGATTACGAAAGACAAACAGGCATTAAAGCAGATTTTTTCGCATTGCGACGATATTTTGCAGCGGGAAATGACCCTGGGCAGAAATCAGGGCATTTCATGTTTTTTGATTTATATTGAGATTACGATGTCATCGGTGATGTTCGAGACGACGGCAATTGGGCAATTTTTAAACCGCTTGTCATCTATGCCGGAAGAAGAAATCTATAAAAAACTGGAAGAAAACGGCGAAGGGCTTTCCGATTTTGTCCTTTATGATGATGCAAGGCGGGCAGCAGCAGGACTTTTGACCGGAGATGCCATTCTGCTGATTGATGGATTTCCACATGCAATGAAAATACCGGACAAGGGGTATCCTGGCGCAGCCGTGCGTGATACGGATTCCGAGAAAGTGCTGCGCGGTTCCAACGAAGGGTTTCATGAGAATGTGAAAATTAATACCGCTTTGTTGCGAAAACGTCTGCAATCACCGGATTTGAAGATGGAGAATTTAAGTCTTGGTGTGCGAACCAATACGCTTGTAACGGTCGTATACATGGAAGGAATTGTGAAAAAAGGTCTGGTAGATCATGTCAAAACACGTCTTTCTGATTTTTGGATTGACGGCATTTTAGATAGTGGTATGGCAGAACAGTTGACGGAAGAAACCTGGTTGTCTCCATTCCCGCAAGTACAGTCCACGTTGCGTCCGGATCGGGCAGTGATGGCTGTTTTAGATGGGAAAGTGGTTGTTTTGTGCAATAACTCGCCAGCGGCACTGGTTGTTCCGGCGGACTACAATTCTTTTATTCAGACGGCAGATGATTATTACCAGAGACCGATTGTGGCATCCTTTGGTCGTTTGCTGCGTTACGTAGCCTCTTTTTTAGCAGTGGCTTTACCGGGGCTGTACCTTGCTGTGACGAATTTTCAGACAGGGATTTTGCCGACAACACTTTTAATGTCGTTTGCCGCGGCAAGACTAGGCGTGCCGTTTCCTGCTGTGGTGGAAGTGCTTTTGATGGAATTATCTTTTGAGTTGTTACGCGAAGCAGGGGTGCGATTACCCGGTGTTATGGGCAATACGATTGGTATTGTCGGAGGACTCATTATTGGACAGGCGGCAGTGGATGCAAATATTGTCAGCCCGATTGTTGTTATTGTCGTTGCATTTACGGCATTGTGCTCTTTTTCTATTCCAAATGAAGAGTTTGCTGGGGCATTTCGTCTGCTTAAGTTTTTTGTTATTTTTATGAGCGCCTGGCTGGGATTTTTTGGATTTTTATGGGCAATGCTTGCGATATTGATTCATTTGGCACTGCTCAAAAGTTTTGGACAGCCTTATCTGCTTCCTTATATTGCAGTGCGAGGAGATGCCCAGACGCGTCATAAAGATACGTTGGTTCGTTTTCCTCTGATGAGTCTGCTTTATCGCTCGGTGCATGCAAGGTGGGAACAAAAACGAAAATTCCGAAAAAAGGAGGATACGCTGCATGTGGATGAAAAATGAGAAAATATCATTGCGTCAATATAAAAGACTGCTCTTTTTTGATATGGTGGGCCTGGGGCTTGTATTGCTGCCGGATCTGATTGCGCGGAATGCAGCAAATGCCGGCGGTATGGTAATTTTTCTTGGGGCATTGCTTGCGAGTCTGTATGCCAGCGCTCTTTTACAGCGCATGCAAGGTGGTGTTCGACCAAATAGTTTCTGGTATCTGCCCTATGGCATCTATTTGCTGATGGTGGGAGCCTACGGTCTGTTTTTATTGACAGACCTGGTGCATACATTTTTGCTTCCGGAAGAATCCGTCTGGATTTTGTCTGTTATGATTCTTTTGCTGCTTTTATATAGCAGAAGGGCAGGATTAGAAGGGCGTGGGAGAACGTTTGAGGTCCTTTTTGTTCCCATGCTTGTTCTACTGCTCATTCTGCTTTTGCTTGGGGCAAGTAGCCTGCGAGGAATGAATTTATTCCCGCTTCAGCTGAAAAAATATGGTTTTTGGGAATTACTACAAGCATATATGAATGAGAAAGATTTTAATTATAGAGATCTGGATTTTAAAGATGAAGGGCGC
>OLFZ01002356.1_pt1 | contig 12776 bp, 10 predicted proteins | sample 1604861 | NCBI WGS metagenome assembly OLFZ01 (sample SAMEA3888895, study PRJEB22519) | human gut metagenome | biome: human gut; feature: human-associated habitat; material: faeces | place: Denmark | collected 2011 | reverse complement strand
GAGCAGCTGATTTGTAATCAGCAGGTTATCGGTTCGAGTCCGATCATCGGCTTTTTAAAATGGATGGGTTCCCGAGTGGCCAAAGGGGGCAGACTGTAAATCTGTTGCGTCTCGCTTCGGTGGTTCGAATCCACCTCCATCCATTTGGCTTTGTGCCAGTCATGAGTAATCATGATGCCGGCGTGGCGGAACTGGCAGACGCACAGGACTTAAAATCCTGCGAGGGTTAAACTTCGTACCGGTTCGATTCCGGTCGCCGGCAGTATCGGGAACAGTTTTTAACTGTTCCCGATTTTGCGTTATATGGACGTATTTGCAGCGTTGGTTTATATCAGGATATAGAAATCCTGTCATAAACCGGCGCTTCTTTTGCATATAATACAAAGCAAAGGAGTGAAAACATGTCTGCATATCATCGGTTAATATCATATATCTATGCATACGAGGGCGGAATCAAAGGGAAAAATACGGGATTTGCGAAATTGGAGACGCGGGGAACTTCCTGCCGGATTCAGGTCAGCGTCCGCCGTGTCTTTGCGGGCGGCAGCCCGATCGGCGTATACCTTCTGGCAGGGCAGGAGGAGATCCGCATCGGCACCCTGTTTGTCCGTGGCGGAAATGGGGAGTTCCGTGCCGTCGTCAATTGTGAAAATATTGAAGGAAGCGGCTGCAATATGGAAGAGTGCTGTGGTCTGACTCTTCATGAGACGGACAGTGCATGGCGTGCCTATACGACGATCTGGGAAGATGCCGTCGCGCATGCGGCAGAGGTTGAGCTGGCGGATGTGACTGCTGAGAAAGTGCGGGAGCAGGAAGCAGAGAAGGAAGAGGCAACGCGGAAACTGGCAGAGAATGTATCTGGGGAAGTGAACAGCGCGTCTGTAGGGAAAGAAAAATTGGATGAGGCGTCAGAACTTACCCGGTCGGGAGAAATGGAGAGTCAGGACACATCCACGGAGACAGAGAAGAATGAAGCTGTGAATATAAACGAAACGGACTTCGGAATCAGCCAGCCCCAGCCAGAAAAGCTGGAGGATTCAAACCTGGAGATTTTCGAGGACACGGAAACCATGGAAGCGGTTCCAGATATCTCAGAAACATCCGATCATCAAGAGGCAGAAGTTGTTCAGGAAGCGCAAACGGAAACACCGCAAGAAAGTTTTCAGGAATCCACTCAAGAAGTGCAAACGGAGACACCGAAGGAAAGTTTTCAGGAATCCTATCAGGAAGCACAGACAGAAGCACGGCGGAAAGATTCTCAAGAATCCACCCGGGAAGTCCGGAAAGAGGCGCTTCCAGATTCTCCACCAGACCATCAAGAGGCATTTCAGTCAGACTCTCAAAACCAAAAACAACCGCAACCAGATTCATCCAAGGAATTTCCTAAAGAAGATCCCGCTGAGTCCCTCTGGAATCGTCTGCGTGCTGCCTATCCCAAAGTAACCGCCTTCGAATGCGCCGACGGCTGCGAGATTCTGGTAATCAAACCGCAGGATATCGGGCTTCTGCCGCGGGAAAACTGGGTGTATGGAAATAACAGCTTTCTTCTGCACGGTTACTACAACTACCGATATCTGATTCTGGCGAGGCTGGGGAAATCTGGCGAACGGGGGCGCTACATTCTGGGCGTGCCGGGACATTATGGAAACAATGAAAAATATATGGCGGCGATGTTCGGCTTTGACCGCTTTGTCCGTTCCACCCGCCAGCCGCCGCGCGACAGCCGGTTCGGGTATTGGTATACGGATTTGAATTTTACATAAAAGCCGGTCGATCCTTTTAGAGAACTCTTGACAAAGGATAGCTTTTCTGGGTAGGATGGACACGGGTCAAATGCTTTCAGGTGTTTGGTTGGTAGCGGATCAAACTTGTCGGGAAACTGGGATAAGGATGTCTGTTGTTGGAAGCGGATGAATTTGAACGGAGGAAAAAACAGTGGCAGCAAAATTGACACGGGAAGAGAAATATATGAAAGCGGCGATCCGCGAGGCGAAGAAAGCCTGGGCGCTCGGAGAAGTGCCGATCGGCTGCGTGATCGTGTATGAGGACAAAATCATCGGCAGGGGTTACAACCGTCGGATGGTCGATCATAGCGCGCTGGCACATGCGGAGATCGCGGCAATCAAAAAAGCGTGCAAGCGCATGGGCGACTGGCGCCTGGAAGAATGCGAGCTGTACGTGACGCTGGAACCGTGCCCGATGTGCGCAGGGGCGATCGTGCAGGCGCGGATTCCAAAAGTTTACATCGGTTCCATGAACCCGAAAGCCGGCTGCGCCGGTTCGGTACTGAATCTTCTGGATGAAAAAGGATTCAATCATCAGGTGGAGACAGAAGAAGGACTTTTGGGCGAGGAATGTTCGATGATGTTGAAAGAATTTTTCAAAGAATTGCGTGAAAAGAGAAAAAAGAAGAAAGAAGAAAAAGCTGGTGAATAATTTCCACCAGCTTTTTTGCATTCCATATTTCCCATTCAAACCGAAAAATACAGTCCTTATTTGATTACGTGGATCCAGCCCTCCGGAGCTTTGATGTGACCCATCTGGATGCCGGTCAGTGTCTCGTAGAGTTTCTGGGTAACCGGACCCATCTTCTCCATACCTGCCGGGAAGCAGATTTCCTTGCCGTGGTCAACGATCTTGCCAACCGGGGAGATAACAGCTGCGGTACCGCACAGGCCGCACTCTGCGAAATCTTTTACTTCGTCTAAGTATACTTCACGCTCTTCGGTCTCCATGCCAAGGTAATCTCTTGCAACCTGCAGGATAGAACGGCGTGTGATAGACGGAAGGATGCTGTTGGACTTCGGAGTTACCAGCTTGCCGTCTTTGGTGATAAAGATAACGTTTGCGCCGCCGGTCTCCTCGATCTTGGTACGTGTCTGCGGATCCAGGTAGATGTTCTCATCGAAACCGTTCTTATGAGCATCGACGATCGCATGCAGGCTCATCGCATAGTTTAATCCGGCTTTGATGTGACCGGTTCCGTGAGGTGCTGCACGGTCGAAATCGCTGACGCGGATGGTGATCGGTTTAGCGCCGCCCTTGAAGTACGGGCCAACCGGTGTACAGAATACGCGGAACTGATAGATGTTTGCCGGTTTAACGCCGATGATGGAATCATAACCGAACATATACGGGCGGATGTACAGGGTTGCACCGGAACCATACGGCGGTACGAATGCTGCGTTGGCTTCTACTACTTTTGTGATGGCGTCTACGAAGCGCTCCTTCGGGAATGGCGGCATTTCAAGACCTTTTGCGGAATTCTCCATACGCTCGCCGTTTAAGTCAGGACGGAACGTAACGATATGGCCGTCCTCGGTCGTATACGCTTTCAGACCCTCGAAGCAAGTCTGTGCATACTGCAGAACACAGGCACATTCATTCAAGGTAATATTCGGGTCGGAGGTAAGGACGCCTTCGTCCCAGGAACCATTCTGGTACATGGAAACATAGCGGTAATCCGTTGGCATATAGCCGAAACCGATGTTGCTCCAGTCGATATTTTTCTTTTCCATAATCGTTGCTCCAATCTTACAGAATTTTATGATTTAGTAACTGTTTGACTTTTTGCAGTCGCTAGATTTATACCTATTATAATGATTTCTTTCTTCTGTTGCAAGATTCTGGGATAAAAAATGATAAAAAAACAATAAAATGTATTCTTGTGTATTTTTATACAATGCTTGTTAGTCAAGCTCCGGCTTGACAAAACGGCGGCTGCCATGTATACTAAACAGGCTGACGGTCTGCAAGTCATTCCGTCATATAAGATCAAGTCATAAAGTTTCCGCACAGCCGGGGAGTTAGCGGTGCCCTGTACCTGCAATCCGCTATAGCAGGGGTGTTGTCCGACCGAGGGCGTTTTTACTGTGGGGCTGCCCCTGAAAAGTGGCGTTGAAGTCTGGGTCTTGCGCAACAGAAATCTGTGAACCGTGTCAGGGCAGGAATGCAGCAGCACTAAGCAGAAGCTTCTGTGTGCCGCAAGGCAGCCTGGACCGAGTTAACTGTCAGGGTAACGTCCATGGCATACGTTCGAAGCCGGGCGTGCGGATTTTTTTATTTCATAGGAAATTGCTTCCTATGAAATAAAAAATAGAAAATAATAGATACAGAAACAAGCATTTTTGCAGGTGTGTGAATATAGCCGGGATATGTGGAATTTGATTTGCCAAGGGGTAGGAATACCGTGCCGGAGCAGATTAAAAGCGCGTATTCCGGTATTTTTATGTCTATGATATTTGTAAGGAATTTTTTCTTGCCCGCGGGATATGATTGTATTATAATTACAAAATGGGTGTAGTTTATCCTGATATGGGGGTTGTTGGAAACTTAGAATAAGGATAACTGTGAAGGTACTGGACGGTTATGAAGAAAGGGAAAGCGCTCATGAGAAGAATCGGTATGTTAACCAGCGGCGGCGACTGCCAGAGCTTAAATGCGACGATGCGAGGCGTGGCAAAATCGCTGTACAAGATGTTCGATGACATAGAGATAGTTGGATTTGAAGACGGCTATAAAGGTCTTATGTATGCAGACTACCGGATTATGAAACAGTCGGATTTTTCCGGGATTCTGACACGCGGAGGTACGATTCTGGGAACTTCCAGACAGCCTTTCAAGCTGATGCGGACGCCGGACGAGAACGGTCTGGATAAAGTGGAAGCGATGAAACACACCTATTACAAGCTGAAACTGGAATGCCTCGTCATTTTAGGCGGCAATGGCAGCCAGAAGACAGCAAATCTGCTGCGGGAGGAAGGACTCAATATCGTTTCTCTTCCGAAGACCATAGACAACGATCTCTGGGGCAGCGATCTTACGTTTGGATTCCATAGTGCGGTTGATGTAGCGACCAATGCCATCGACTGTATTCATACGACGGCGGCGTCTCATGGCAGAGTCTTCATCGTGGAGATCATGGGCCACAAGGTGGGATGGCTGGCGCTCTATGCAGGCATCGCGGGCGGAGCTGACATCATTCTCCTGCCGGAGATCCCGTATGATATTGATGTGGTGGTAAATGCGATCCGCAGCCGTACTAAAAATGGCAAGAATTTCACGATTCTGGCGGTCGCAGAGGGCGCGATTTCCAAGGAAAATGCAGCCCTGACCAAGAAAGAATTAAAAGAAAAGAAGAAAAATGGACCGGTTTATCCGTCGGTCGCTTACGAGCTGGGCGCCCAGATTTCCGAGCGGACGGGGCAGGAGATCCGTGTGACGGTTCCGGGGCATATGCAGCGCGGAGGCGAGCCATGCCCGTATGACCGCGTGATTGCGACGCGCCTCGGCGCGGAGGCAGCAGAGATGATCCGCCGCAAAGAATACGGCTATATGGTTGCTTTAAACAACAATAAGATTGAAAAAATTCCGCTCGCGGACATTGCCGGTAAATTAAAGATGGTCGATCCGAAGAGCGATATTATCCGGGAAGCTAAGGATGTAGGCATCAGCTTCGGCGACGAATAGTAAGGAAGTAGTAGTTTATGTCATATACAGCACTGTACAGAAAATGGCGTCCGACGTCCTTTGAAGAGGTCCGGGGTCAGGACCATATCGTAAAGACCCTGAAAAATCAGATCAACTCCGGGCGGATCGGGCACGCGTACCTCTTCTGCGGGACGCGCGGAACCGGTAAGACGAGTATTGCCAAGATCTTTGCACGGGCAGTCAACTGTGAGCATCCGGTGGACGGCAGCCCCTGCGGCGAGTGCAGTATGTGCCGCCAGATTGCGGAAGGAGCTTCCCTCAATGTGGTGGAGATCGATGCGGCATCCAACAATGGTGTGGAAAATATCCGTGATATCCGGGAGCAGGTGCAGTACCCGCCGACGGATGGGCGCTACCGCGTCTACATCATTGACGAGGTTCATATGCTTTCGATCGGCGCGTTCAATGCGCTCTTAAAGACGCTGGAAGAACCGCCGTCCTACGTTATATTTATCTTGGCGACGACGGAGGTCCACAAGATCCCGATCACGATCCTGTCCCGGTGCCAGAGATATGATTTCAAGCGGATCTCGATCGATACCATTGCGGGACGGCTGGCGGAGCTGACGCAGGCGGAGCAGATCGATGTAGACGATCGGGCACTTAGGTATGTGGCACGTGCGGCGGATGGCTCGATGCGAGATGCGTTAAGTCTTCTCGATCAGTGCGTGGCGTTCCATTTCGGGGAAAAGCTGACGTATGACAATGTGCTCGAGGTGTTGGGCGCGGTCGATAACCGCGTGTTCAGCAAGCTGTTTCAGGCGGTGCTTGCAAGTGATACGAAGGCGTGCATCCGTGAGATTGAGGAAATGATCATCCAGGGGCGCGATCTTTCGCAGCTCGTCAACGATTTCGTCTGGTATATGCGAAATCTCCTGATTGCCAAGACGACCGACGAACCGGGCGATATGCTCGATATGTCGGAGGAAAATCTGGCAGTTTTAAAGGAAGAGGCGGCAGGCGTTGATACGGAAACGCTGATGCGTTACATCCGTATTTTCTCGGAACTTTCCGGGCAGCTTCGCTACGCGTCGCAGAAGCGGATTCTGGTGGAGATTGCCTTTATCAAGCTGACGATGCCGTCGATGGAACAGAATCTTGATTCCATTTTACAGCGGATTACGCTATTAGAGCAGAAAATGCAGGAAATGCCGGACAATCTACAGAAACTGGCGTCCCTTGCACCGGCAGCGGGGCAGGCGGCATCCTCCAAAACGGCTGTGGTGGAAACGCCGCCTGAGCCGAAGACGGTATCCCTTCCGCCGGCACAGTACGAAGATCTGATGCTGATGCGGAAAGAATGGGGACGGATTGCGTCCCTGAGCCAGCTTGTGGGTTCGATTAGGCTCAGTCTTCCCAAGACAAGTGTAGAACCGGCGGGCGAAGGCTGCCTTTGCATTGTGTGTACAGATGAAAATACGTTTGGAATTATCAATCGGGAGCCTGAGCTTAAGAATTTGCAGGAAGTAGTGCAAGAAAAATACAAAAAGACTCTGCAATTTAAAGTCCGTTTAGAATCATCTGCTGTGCCGCAAAGAACGGTTTATGTCAGTGATGAGGATTTAAAGAACGCAATCCATACCGATGTGATTGTCGAAGAGGATGATTCCGTGTAGTGGAGCTTGCCAAAGATGAGCCTTGTTTTGTAGTGCAAGAAGCTGTGATTAAATGCAGATAAATGATATTAGTGGGTTTATATGATATATAGAACCGGCTGCAATCGGCAGCCAGTCTGAATATAAATAAAAAGAAGTGAAAGAGAGGAATGACACCATGGCAAAACGTGGCGGTTTCCCAGGCGGTATGCCGGGCAATATGAACAATTTAATGAAGCAGGCGCAGAGAATGCAGCGCCAGATGGAAGAGAAGCAGAAAGAGCTGGAGGAGAAGCAGTACAGCGCATCCGCAGGCGGCGGCGCTGTAACCGTGACCGTATCTGGTAAAAAAGAGGTTCTTTCCGTGAAACTGTCTGAGGAAGTAGTGGATCCGGATGATATCGAGATGTTAGAGGATCTGATCGTGGCGGCGACCAACGAGGCATTTCGTCAGGCGGAAGAGGACAGCAGCCAGATGATGTCCCAGTTGACCGGTGGCCTTGGCGGTCTGGGAGGCGGATTTCCGTTTTAAGCGATGGATTATTACAGCAGCCAGATTAGCAAGCTAATCGAAGAATTGTCAAAACTTCCCGGAATCGGAAGTAAATCGGCGCAGCGTCTTGCATTTCATATCATCAATATGCCGGAAGAACAGGTCAGGCACTTGTCCGGCGCGATTCTGGAAGCCAAGCAGAATGTGCGTTACTGCAAGGAGTGCTGCACATTGACTGATAAGGAACTATGCCCGATCTGTAGCAGCGACCGGCGAGATCATGAGACGATCATGGTGGTGGAAAATACGCGTGATCTGGCGGCATATGAAAAGACAGGAAAATACAACGGGGTCTATCATGTGCTGCATGGGGCGATCTCCCCGATGCTGGGGATCGGGCCGGGCGACATCCGGCTCAAGGAGCTGATGACTCGCCTGCAGAAAGAGGAGGTTCGTGAGGTCATTATCGCAACCAACTCAAGCCTGGAGGGCGAGACGACCGCGATGTATTTGAGCAAGCTGATTAAGCCGACAGGGATCCGGGTGACGCGAATCGCCAGCGGCGTTCCGGTCGGGGGCGACTTGGAATATATTGATGAGGTAACGCTTCTGCGCGCGCTGGATGGGCGTACAGAGCTGTAGCCGGTGAGCAAATAAAACGTTACTGGGCACGTATGCGTGAACAGTAACAATAAAACTTCTGCCGCGGCAGGAAGTTAGGAGATGCATAAGATGGATAAATACGAGTTTAACATCAAGGTAGAGCAGATTAAGAAACTGGTCAACAAGGGAGATTTCGAGACGGCGATGAAGATCGCCGATACCATCGACTGGCGTCGTGTACGCAGCACCAGCCTGCTTACGATGATTTCCCAGATTTATGAGAAAAATGCAGAGTATCAGGATGCCAAGGATATTTTATTGCTGGCATATGAGAGAGCGCCGCTTGGAAAGGGGCTTTTATATAAGCTGACCGACCTTGCACTGCGTGAAAATAATATTCAGGAGGCAGAGGCATATTACCGGGAGTTCTGTGAGCTGTCCGGCGATGACCCGCGCCAGTACCTGCTTCGTTTCCTGATTCTGGAGGCGAAGGATGCGCCGTTAGAGCAGCAGATCAATTCTCTGGAGAGATATTGTCAGGAAGAGCTGGATGAGAAATGGCTGTACCACCTGGCAGAGCTTTATCATCAGGCGAACCAGGCGGACGACTGTGTGCGGATCTGCGACAAGATCATGCTGATGTTCGGTCTTGGCAAATATGTGGACAAGGCAATGGAACTGAAACTTCAGTATGCGCCGCTGACGAAATATCAGATGGATCTGGTGGAAAACCGCGAGAAGTACGAAGAGAAGCTGCGTGCGGTGGAAGAAGAGTACAAGAACGGTACATACCGCAAGCCAGAGCCGGAAGGAGAGTATCTGGATACGGATGAGCCGGAGGCAGAGCTGGACGACGAACCGGAGAATGAGCCGGAGGGACAGCCAGAGCAGGCAGAGCCAGAAGAGAAGGCTGGAAAACCGAAAGCTGAGACAAAACCGGCGGACGAGAAAGTAGAAAAGGCTGCGCTGGACGAGGATGTAGTAGCAAGCCTTCATGAAGCACAGGCGGAAGAAGCGCTGGCAAAAGAAGTGTCCAAGATCAAGCCTTACGATGAGGAAGAGGGCGCATCCGAAGGGGAGACACGTGTTTTCAGGAATCTCCGCGACCTGGAACCGGCAGAGGCAGAGGAAAAGAGCGAGGAAGCTCCGATTCATGAATTTGAAGAGGAAGAGGAAACCATAGTGGAAGACTGGGATTTCGAACCGGAAGAGGAAGAAGAGGAGATCAAGGAATCGAATCATCTGATGATCGAGGCGGAAGATCCGGCAGCCGGTCTTGCGATGGCACTTGATTCCCTGAAAAAGATTCACCGCGAGCTGGGGACCAAGCATCCAGTTGCCAAGATCAGCGGCGCAAACCTTTCCCATCGCGGCATCGCATCGGTGGCGGAGCGCCTGGCAGGCAAGGATCTGGTGGTCGAGCATGCAGCCGATCTGGACGATTTGACGGTGGAAGAGCTGGAAGAACTGATGACACAGGATGAAACCGGCATGGTCGTTGTTCTGATTGATACGCAGGCACGTTTAGAGCAGATGCACCGCGCATATCCGGCATTAGCAGTGCGTTTCCAGTATATCGGCTGTGAAAACCAGAAAGACGATGCAGCGAAGCTGGCACAGGCGCGCGAGGAAGAGCTGAAACGCCAGCAGGCGCAGCAGGAAGCAGAAGCAGCCAGAAAACGCCAGGCAGAGCGTGAAGCGGAGATCCGTCGTCAGGCAGAAAAAGAGGCAGAGGAAAAACGTAGACAGCAGGAAGCAGCAGCCCGCCGTGAGGAAGAAGAGCGTGCCAAGGCAGAAGCACAGGCACTGGCAGCCAAAGAGGCAGAAGAAGCGCGTAAAGCGGAGGAAGATCGCCGTCTGGCAGAGCGGCAGAGAGAAGAACTGCGCCGTCAGGAAGAGGCAAGACGCGATGACGAGCCGGAGTATGAAGACGAAGAAGATCACTACGAGAAGGACGAGTATGAGCCGGAGGATGATTATGCGCGTGACGGCTATCGTGATGATTATAAGGACGATTACAAAGACAGCTATAAAGACGAACGCGAGGACGACGAGTATTCCAATTATCCAGAGGATGAGCCGGAAGAGAAACCGTCCAAAAAGTCCGGCGATATGGATGTTGAGGAGTTTGTTCAGTATGCCTGCAAATATGCATCGGAGATCGACTGCAGTATTTCGGGAAAGAGCATGCTGGCTCTGTACGAGCGCGCTGAGATGATGGAGGAGGACGGAGAACCGCTTACCAAGACAAGTGCCGAAGATTTGATCGAGGAAGCTGCAGATAAGGCGGAGAAGAAATCCTTTAGCGGACTGTTCTCATCGAAATATGATAAGGATGGACTTCTGATTCTGAAAGAGAAGCATTTCTTTGATTAATTAAAACAATTTGAGAAATTTTAAAATTAAAACTAATTAGTAAAAGAGAGCGCTGCGGGGGAATGCTTCCCGGCAGCGTTTTCTGGTAGTGGACAGTAAAAAGAGATACGGGAGAGAAAGATGGGAACACGGTTAATAGCCCTCGATTTAGATGGGACACTGTTAAATGAAAAAATGCACGTGTCGGAAAAAACAAGACAGGTGATGGAACTGTGCGCGCAGCGGGGGATTGAGATTGTTCCGGCGACCGGGCGCGCGCTCCCGGCAGTGCCAGAGGAGGTTTTGAGCCTGCTGGGCGTCCACTATGGCATATTTACAAATGGGGCGGTCGTCCGGGATTTCGGGAAAAATACCTGGGTGTCGGAAAGCTGCCTGAGCTGGGAAGAGACGATCCGGGTGATTGAGGTGCTGCGCCGGCATCCGGTTATTTACGATATGTATGTATCGGAGGGCGGCGTCAGCGAGACGCGATTGCTGGCACAGCTGGAAGAATACGGGATACCGGAACGTGAATGCGCCTATATCCGGGCGACGCGCCGGGCAGTTACTGACATGGTGGAGTATCTGCGGGAGAAAAAATGCCCGGTGCAGAAGATGAATTTAAATTTTAAGGACCGGGAGAGCAAGCAGGCAGTCCGGGCACAGCTGGAAGCGATGCCGGAGGTTCTGGTGACCTCCTCACTTCCGTGGAATCTGGAACTCAACGCGGCGGGCATCACAAAGGGGAGCGGGCTGCGGAATCTCTGTCAGTATCTGGGAATTGAAGCGGAGGAGACGATGGCATTTGGAGACGGCGAAAACGACTGGCCCATGCTGGAGGCAGCAGGAATCGGTGTGGCGATGGAAAATGGCGCCCCATTTTTAAAGGAACGCGCAGACCGGATTGCCGCTTCGAACTGGGAAGACGGCGTAGCGGAGGCGATCAGACGATGGGTGCTTATATAAAAGAAAACTGGCTGTTCGTGGTGGTGGCAGTCTATCTGGTTTCCATGGTACTGTACGGGCATTACCGCGGATTCGTCCGCCTGGCAGTCTCAGCCGTTTCCCTGGTGCTGTCGCTGGGGGTGGTTCATTTTGGTGCGCCGTCTGTCGCGAATCTGCTTCGCAGCAATGAGGTGGTCTATCAGGCGGTGGAGGACAGCGTGACGAAATTTATCCAAAAGGACGATGAGGCGGAAAATGAGGCAGCTGACGCGGCGCCGCCATCCGTACAGCGCAGTATTATTGAAGAAATGGATCTTCCGGAACAGTTAAAGGATGCGCTTCTGGAGAATAATAACAGCGAAGTTTACGAGGCACTGGGTGTAAGCAGCTTTACCCACTACGTCAGCCGTTATCTGGCAAACAGCCTGATCAATATTATAAGTTTTTTTCTGTTGTTTGCAGCCGTGTTCGGCGGACTGCGTGTTCTGTCCGTATCGCTCAATGTGGTCTCCCGGCTGCCGATCATATCGGGGCTGAACCGTCTGGCAGGTGCCGCGCTGGGGGGGGCGGAAGGGATCTTTTTCGTCTGGATTGCAGCACTGCTTATTACACTGTTCTCGGCAACGGCGATTGGTGAACTTTTCCTGAACCAGATAGAAAGCAATATCTGGCTGACCTGGCTGTATGACCACAATATGCTTGGAAGCATCCTGATGGGTGTTGTGAAACGGATTATTTGAAAGCTTATAGAGAAAAACTGTAATATTGAAAAACGGCACACCGCATTCTCGCTACTTAGTGATGAGTTAGGTGTGCCAAATTTTTTATTTCAGTCGAGAAGACTCCCACCTCTTTAGGTGGCGAGTAATAGCAAATTTGTCTCAGTGGGAGTTGGGTCTCCGACTGAGATAAACGCTCCGCGAGGATGCACAATGATTCTGTATGGAATATGTCAGCGAAAAAACAAGTGAAAATCCCTTGACAAGTTAATGCTGAAATGGTAAACTCTAACTCTAACGTGTTTTGACGTTGGTCTGCATATGCAGGGAAAATCGAATATCACAGGTTTTCTTATTTGCGAAAATGTTTTGAAAATTAAGAAAAAATAGTTGACAACGACAACTGCCTATGATATGATATTCAAGCTGTTGAGCGAAAGCTCAGTTGCAAAAAATAAAATAAAAAAGTTGTTGACAAAGATAACTGCTTGTGGTAATATAAATGAGCTGTCAATGAGACAACAACAAAGAACCTTGAAAACTGAACAGTATGTAAAACCCTGAAAATTCTAAGAA
>OLFZ01002346.1_pt1 | contig 12843 bp, 10 predicted proteins | sample 1604861 | NCBI WGS metagenome assembly OLFZ01 (sample SAMEA3888895, study PRJEB22519) | human gut metagenome | biome: human gut; feature: human-associated habitat; material: faeces | place: Denmark | collected 2011 | reverse complement strand
GTAAAGGATTTCTCCTTAGTCGGTAAGGCAGATTGTTTCGCACACTGCCGTGTGCAGCAGTACCTTAGACTGCTTTGCACAGCGCCCTATCTGGGCGCACCTTCACATTCTGGGTGGCGCCTGTGGGCACACCGCCCCATTTGCGGAAGCGTTTCCAGATCTCGGCACTGTACGCGGCGGTCTGTTCTTCTTTCAGCAAAAGGTGGAACTCGTCTGCAAAATACCATGTGGCCCGGCCTTGGCTGCGGTTTTGGGTGACACGGCCCCATATCTGGTCCTGAATAATGAGCATCCCCAATTTTTTTAACTGCTTGCCTAACTCTTTGATGTCAAAGGCCACAAGTCGGTTGTGGATGTCCACATTCGTTTTGTGGTTGAACACATTCAGCGAGCCGGACACATACAGGTCTAATGCCTGCGCCACCCGGTCCGCTTCCGGCAAGTGCTGGTCGAGCAGGGCTTGGTGGAGGTCGGATAAAATCGGCATATTCTCTGGGCAGGGGTTTGCCAGATAGGGGCGGTAGATGGCTTTCACGGCACGGTCTATCACGGTGCGCTCAATCGCTTCCAGACCTGTTTTGCCGCCCATGACCAGTTCACAGAACGACAGCACAAAATCCGACTTCAAGGCCAGCGGACTATCATCCTCGGAGTAGTTGAGGTTGATGTCCAGCGGATTTACATAGTCCTTGCTGGTGGGAGAAAGTTTGATGACCTGCCCATGCAGCCGCTTGACCAGCGGATAATATTCGGCCTCTGGGTCTGAAATAAAAATATCGTCAGCAGTCGTTAAAAACACACTGACGATTTCAGACTTGCAGCTCATGGATTTTCCGCTGCCGGGGGTGCCCAGCTTCAAGCCGTTGGGACACCGGGCCTGCTTGCGGTCCAGCATGATCATGTTGTGGGATTTTGCGTTGATTCCGTAGTACATGGCCGCACCGCTCTGGAAAAGCTCCTGCGTTACAAAGGGCACGAACACCGCCACGTTGGAGGTGGTAAGGCTGCGCTGAATCTTTATCTGGTTGATGCCCAGCGGCAGGCTGGACACAAGGCCCTGTTCCTGCTGGTAGTCCAGCCGGACAAGGGAACAGTTGTATTTCTGGGCCACACCCGCCGCTTGGAACACATCGTTGCCCAGCTTTTGCTTGGTGTCGGCCACATTCAACACTAAAAAAGTCAGCATGAAAAGCCGTTCGTTCCGGGTCTGCAATTTGTTCAGCAGCTTTTTGGCATCCTCGCCGTAGGTAGCAAGGTCGCTGGGGAATAGCGATAGGTAAACCTTTGAAATTATCTCCGATTTTTCCCCCGCTTCACACCGGACAAGCGACTTTCACCGCATCCGGCGTTCCATCAATTAAACAGTTTTCTTAATCTCCTTAGTCATACCATTGTGAGAATTGAGTTCTAAAGCGATTTCTTCCGAATCAATAGGTTTCACTTCTGCCGAAATCCTCAGCCTATTCAGTTTTGCCAGTTGTTGCCGATTTAGCTTTAAGACAGAAAGACGCGAATCAATGGCACTTTTGTTCGTTGCGTGAATCAATTCATGCACTGGTGCTAAGACCAGCACAAGGTTTCCATAGCAGTCCGTTCCTCCAAGGCTCTTCGGCCTTTTGTGGTGACAGTGAATATCTGACACGCTTTCAAACGTTTTCCCGGTAACTGCACATTTTCCCTGCTGGGCAGAGAAAAGTGAGATACGGTTATCCATATATTCTGCGCTGCGGCTGTATGCTGTAGCTTTCATAAGCTGTAAAAGCAGAGTGGTGTCCATTTGCAAATCATTGTGGATTTCACTTCGACCCTGCGGTGTATAAGCACACACATTCCGCTTCAAATCCATCGGTTTTTTACACCGGATATAGCTTATCGGGTAAACCGGCTCCTTGGATTGAGCAAGGTATCTCAGCCTTTTAGATTTTCCATATCGTTGGATTTCGCTTTTTGTCAGGTCGCGGCCTTCTTTTTTCAGACGATGGGATTTTCCGGCTTTCAGCCTGTTCTTAAGAACAATATCGACTGCTCTGCCAATGTTGTTGCAGTCAAGACTAATATCTGTTGCTAGCCGGTAGTAGTTCTGGATTCCCATGACCATAGAGTTGAACAGGTGGACTTCACCCGATTCTCCTCGGCAGGCTCTTGGAAACTTAATATTTCCAACCTGCTTTACAAGGTCGGCTTTGACCCGCTTGTATGCCTTATCGCACATGTGCGACTGCACAACATGCTTTTTCCCTTTTTTGCGCAATCGGATTTTGAATCCGAGAAATTCTGAATAGCTCCTTCTGACATCGACAACTCTCGTTTTCTCTGGTGAAACTTCAAGTTTTAAGCGTTCGGTCAACCATTTTGTTACCGCTATCAGCGTTCGATTCGCTTGTTCTTTTGTTCTGCAAAGAATCCGAAAGTCATCCGCATATCGCACAATATACATTTCTTTCAGGTTTGTATTCCGCATAGCCCGGTACGCATGACTGTGTATCGGGCATCCTGCTGCATTTTCCCTGTAGGAGTATTTCTCTATAACCGGATGGTTCTGCCATTGGCTTTCGACCCAGTGGTCAAGCTCATTCAGCACAACATTTGCCAACAGGGGAGATATTATTCCACCTTGCGGTGTTCCTTTCTTGGGATTTTCCAGATGTCCATCGGGCATCTGAATTGGGGCTTTTAGGATTCTGCGGATAACGTAGAGCAATTCTTTATCTCGAATATTCATCGACCACAGTTGCCGTATCAGTTTCGAGTGGTCTACATTGTCAAAGAAGCCTTTCACATCGAACTCTACTACATAGTAAAGTCCTGACCTCTGCATAAGGCGATAGATTGCAGCGATTGCATTTTCAACCGACCTATTCGGACGGAATCCATAGCTATTACTGCTGAATTTTGCTTCGCAGATTGGCTCCATGACTTGCTTAATACATTGCTGTATCAGCCTGTCCCAAATGCACGGGATTCCCAGTGGTCTGGTCTTTCCGTTCGGCTTCGGGATTTCTTTTCTTCTTACGCTTCTGGGGGTATAGCCGTTTGTTCCTCCTCTGACAATTTTTCGTACCCTTGCAACAACTTCATCAGCAGGTAGTCTGCCAATATCTGTTATCCGCAGTCTGTCCGTTCCCGGGGTTGCACTTCCGGAATTGGACTTAATGTTCCGATACGCCAGCATGATATTATCTTTCGACAAAATCAGTTCCATCAGGTTATCGAATACTTCTCTGGCCTGACTCCTGGTATATAGTTCATCAAAGGTACGCTGCATGTCATAGTATTCTGCGTGGCGGAGGGATTCCACGCTTTTTGCTTTGGGATGTTTCTCACTTGGCATTAGGCATCACTCTCCTTTGCGGCGAGTGACTTCTTTTGGTCATACTCGCAATCCTAATTGCGACTAAGTGCTAAGAGTTTCTGTTTAACTGACTTGAGGCCATTCCTGCGCTTTTCTCTTTTTCGCAAAAAGCATTATCGGTTCGACCTCTGCTTTTCAGCAGTGATTCAAAGGCTTATATGATTCGTCCTCTTGCTTTCAAATGAGAAAGCTCACTGCCTTTCCTCGTTCCAACAATCCTATCTCTCCATATACCTTTAGGTTTCCGCTTTGGTCCTGCCAGCTTGAGCAGGCCTGTAACCTGCTATGGTGTTTCATAACGTACATTTTTACTCCACCACACTGGCTAGCGATTAACGCTACCAGCACATTTCTATGCTGTCATGGTATAGACCCGTACATCCGCGGTTTTCGTCAGTTATCTTGCAAACATTCTAACCTTGGGTATTTTGTAGACCTCCGGCCTATGGGCAGCACCGTCCACCTCTGGACGGCTTTCGTGGGGCTGGTGACTTTCCAGCATTTCTTACGGCTGCTCTCGGCCGCCTTCACCGAGCTTCTGACACCGGATGTTTCCATCTTTGGTGCCAGTCGGAGTATTAAGGGGGCGTTTCAGGGCGTTACTCCATCATTCCACCGCTTGGATTGTTAGTTCTCCTAACTTTAGAACCTCGTTCTTTTGTTAGTGCCTGATTTTATCCTTCAACCACGAAGGTTTTGTTCAGGAACGAGTCGCACGGATATCCATGTCGTACCCGGAGCGGACAGCCTTTTTCTGCTCCTGAATCTTCATGGCATCAAGGTCTGTTATCTTCCGCTTGATGGTTTTGATGGCCTCGGTCTGGTCGATGGCCTGCACATGGAGATTGACGAGAATCCCGCTTTCCGTTTTGAGGAAGTCGGCCAGCATTTCGTCCGAAAGTTCCGGCGCAAGGATTTGTAAAAAGCTCACAGCTCCATACTTGCCGCTCAAACCAAAGGTTTTAGCCGTACCGAAACAGAGGGAGGACGGGGCCACAAAATCCTTGGTAGACAGGCCGGAGGGTGCCAGCCAGTCCCAGTCAAAACGGAACGGTTCGCCGTCCGGGTGGAAGATGCCGTGCAGCACCTCCAAACGCGCCTGTCCGTCCATGACGTGCGCCACGCAGCCCATGGTCTTGAAATAGCCCAGCAGGTCAAGACCAATGCGGGTCAGTCGCGCCCGTGCGGTTTTTAGATTGTCTGCCTCGATGGTGAAGGTCAGGTACTTGGTTTTGACAATGCCGTTGTTTCCGCTGGCAAGCTGCTTTTGCAGGATGGCGGTGTACTCGGCGCGGATGTCGTCAAAATCATCCCCCTGCGGTGCGATCTCAAAACTTTTTGCGTACTGCACCGGGTCAACCTTGCGATTCAAAAACGAAAGCTGCACATGGATGGAGGCATCCACATAGTTGTACAGGTCGCACAGGTGTTCAAAGATGGCGGTCCTCGTTTCCGGCTGGGCCAGCTGATAGCTGATGTCCTCAAAGGCAATGCACTTGGAGAACGTGCGTCGGTCAATGCGGCACACACCGTCCGGGTAGATGGCCTCATACGGGATGGTGGCCTGTGCCGTGCGGGGCTTGCCGTCACCCTTGTACTTGCGGAGAACGGCATCAATTTCTTTTTTCTGGGCGCGGGTGAGCTTTTTGGGCTTTTCGGTTTCGCGGGGTATCGTTTTTCTGGACAATGGCCTTTACCTCCTGTTCCATTTGGTATTGCCGCACAAGGGCGGCGTAAGCATTGTTGGTCTGATAGGGCCTTTCCTTGGGACGAATAAAGCAGCACTGAATCATTTGCTGAATCACCACTTCAAGGGGCTGGCCGTGCCGCTCGAGCAGAGCGAACAGCAGCCCCGGCAGCATGGCAAAAATCATCAGCAGGGCCGCTGCACTGTTGGAAAGATAGTCCCGGGTCAAAAAATAAAGCGGCCCGCCCGTGAGGAGCGCGCCGCCGAAGCAGACCAGCTGCCGCTTGGTCAGCCCGAATAAGACTTTGGATTTTACATGGGTCAAATCTTTGGGAACGGTCACATACGCCATTCAAACGCTCCTTTCTCAATGGGCACCGAATACGGACTTGCTGATGCTGCCGGTCTTGAACAGACAGAAGCAGAGCAGCACGGTGTAGCCCATGCAGCCCCAGATGGCCCCGGCAATGTCCGCTGCACCTGAAATGTTGCGTATCAGCACCGCATAGATGCCCACGACAATCATAATCAGGAACGCTTGGAAGCCTAACGCCAAAAGCGATTTCAAATAGTTCTGCCCGGTGCTGCGCCACTCGCTGCTGCCCATGGTCGCCAGCGGGATAGGCCCCAGTGCGGTCACAACGTAAATCTCAATCATGCGGCCGTAGGTCACAAGGAAGATGCAGATGGACAGGATGTTCATGGTCAGGCCCACCACAAGGGTCTGGAACCACAGGCTGAGCAGACTGCCGATGGTCATGCTTTCCAGCTGAAATTCCAGTCCGGGTATCAGGCGGTCAAAGTGGATGGACGTTTCGCCGATGATCACGCCGGAGCTTTGGTTAACAACGCTCTGAGTCGCATCGAACACGCCCATGACGATATTCCATGTGTTGCTGACAATGAGGATGGCAAAGGCAGACTTGAAAATCCAGCGGAAGAACATAGAAGTGTCAAAGTCGTGCATATTGTTCTTTTCGGTAATCATCTGGATAAGCTCATGGCACATCACAAGGGCAAGGATAGCCGCTGCAATGGGCAGCACCACCGTTTCGGAAAGACTGCGCAGCATATTGAAAATGCCGCTGTTCCATGCCTGCGGGGTAGAACCAACGTCCGAAGCGATTTCGCCCACCTTGGCGTTCACGTTATCGAACAGGCCGGAGAGGTTGCCCGTGATGCCATCGATCAAAATGCCTTTTATCCATTTCTCGATGATCTCACTAATCAAGCAAAGATACCTCCTTTCCCGCGCCCTCCCATGTGAGAGGGAGAGCGCGGAGTAGGATTTTAAGTATTCGTTGTTCGGAAAATTGTGGGCAGTGATGCAGGACTTAGCCCAGCAGCCCGGACAGCAGCGGGACAAGGGTCACGCCGATCAGGGCAACGCCGCCGCCCGCGACCAGCTGCTTCACGCCCTGGCTCTTGCTGCCGGGGTTATCCTGTCCATAACCCTCCAACAGGTTGATGCCGCCCCAGACACACAGGGCACCGCCCAGACCGACCACGATCGTCTGCAAAGTATCGACTGCGCTGTTGAAAAATTCCATAAGGTCCTCACTTTCTGCCGCTTGTTCTGCGGCACTCAAAAATTTTTTCAAAAAATTCCGCCTCATTCGGCGGCTGCATCTTCATCCGACAGGTCGATTTCGTACAGGTCAAAACTTTCGTCCTGTGCGACCACCTGCTGCCGTTTCCGGCGCAGACTGGATAAGAACCTGTCCACATCAAAGGTGTTCTTTTTGTCCGCGTCTGCAAGGTACTTGTAGTGCGGGTGTTTGGTAATGTCGAACTTCTCCGAGAAGAACGGCCTCACGCCCCGCAGCTGCAAGATGCACCTGCCGCCGTCCATGATTGCGATTTCGTCCTCTGACATCAACGCCTTTCCTAGTTTTTGATAGTTCAGTCCGTGGGAGGTTTGAGAGCCCCGGTTCTCGCTGGTGTTGAAACTGTCGATAGTCTCTTTCCCCAGCGCATCGGAGATCTCTTTGGCATTTTTGCCCCGCCCACTCAAAAAGAGAACAGAATCGCAGTTGTCCGAAATGATTTCGGCGGCATCTTTGTAGATGGCTTTCAGCTGCGACTGGCTCTGCAAAATGATGGATGCCGAGATTTCCCGGCTGCGGATGGTGGCAATCAGCTTGTCGAAGTTGGGAATCTGCCCGATGTTGGCGAACTCGTCTAGAATCAGCCGCACATGGACAGGCAGCCGGCCACCGTACTTATCATCCGCACGGTCACACAGCAGGTTGATAAGCTGGCTTTGGAGCATGGCGAGAATGAAGTTGAAGGTGGTGTCCGTGTCGCTCATAATCAGGAACAGCACGGTCTTTTCATCCCCGATGGTGTCCAGCTCCATTTCATCGTCCTCCATCAGCTCCCGCACCTCCCGGATGTCAAATGGGGCTAAACGGGCACCACAGCTTATCAGGATGGAGGAACGGGTCTTGCCGGCCGACAGCAAAAACTTTTTGTACTGCCGGACGGCGAAGTGGTCCGGGTCTTTCTGTTCCAGCCGTTCAAACATGAGGTCTACCGGGCTTTGAAACTCCGGGTCGTCCTCGCGGGTTTCACTGGCATTTATCATTTCCAGCAGGGTGGTGAAGTTCATTTCCTCTGCCGGGGCCTCGTACCAGATGTAGCCGATCAGAGCCGTGTAGAACAGCCGTTCCGACTTCACCCAAAAATCTTCCGCTGACTTTTCGCCCTCGCCCTTGGTGTTGGCGATAAGTGTATTCACCAGCTTCAGCACGTCCTTTTCCGAGTGGATGTAGACAAAGGGGTTGTACTTCATGGACTTGGAAAAGTTTATCGTGTTCAGGATTTTCACCCGGTAGCCCGCCCGCTGGAACATTTGGCCTGTTTCGAGAACCAGTGTGCCTTTCGGGTCTGTGACCACGAATGAGGTGGGATAGTCGGAAGTGGGAAAGCATTGCATGAGGTTGGGCTTCACATAGAAGCGGGTCTTGCCGCTGCCGGAGCCGCCGATCACCAGCACATTCTTGTTCCGGGCCGTCTTAGGGTCTTTGGGCCGCCCGGTCATGGTCAGGCGTTCGGTCTGGGTCAGCAGGATGTTGTTTTCAAACTTGGGGTCGATGTACGGGGCAATGTCTTTAGCGGTGCCCCACCGGGCAGAGCCGTATTCTTCACCCTTGCGGTACTTCTTGGCATTCTTGCCTTTGCTGTACACAATGAGCCGGACAGCCACCGCTCCAACAACGCCCACACACAGGTCAAACGGATGCAGGCTGGGCAGCGGGTTTGCAAAGGCAGCAGAGATGCCGTTCGTCAGGTGGAGCAGCTTTGCCGAAGCATCTGCGCCCGCCGCAAGACGGTACGCCTGCCCGCATTTGGCGAACAGGTACACGAACAGCAGATACGGCAGATTCAGCACCAGCAGTTTTTTCAGTTCAGGCTTCATCGCTCTAACCCCCTTTGCTTAATTTTTTCTTTAGCGCGTTTCGGCTGCTGGGCCGCTTTCTGCTTGGCTGCTGCCAGCACCTTGCGGATGGAGGGCCGCTGCTCCTTGGAGAGTGTTTTGGCCGTGAACTCCCGGAACGCCTGTTCCAGATTGTCCGCATCCTTGGCCTTGAAGATCACGATGTAGTGGGGCGGCTGGGTGGTCTTGTCCTTGCGTAAGGTGAAGTCCACGCCGTACTTCTTGGCGCAGGGCTTGAACGCCCCGATGTTCGCTTCCGTGACTTCAATGTTGGTCAGGGCCGCGCCGTGGGCTTTCAGCTGTTTCAGGCTTTGCTTGCCGTGATGCAGCTTTGGCCCCTTGGCCCGGTGCTGCAAGTATTTTTTCAGCGCAACTTGCAGGGCTTGGGAGGTGAGTTTGCCTGTTTTCATGGACAGGGCAATAGTTTTCTGGGTGACTTCTTCCTGCAAGATGAATCCCTCCTTGTTGCAGAAAATTCAGAGCGGCAGCTAGGGTGGAACCACCAGCCGCCGCAGGTAAATGGTTCTCATGGGTAGACGCTCCTTTCGGTCAGGTGTCGGGCGGGCGGCCCCAATCGGGCTGCGCCATATCGTGCGCCACAAGGGACGCATAGTAGCTGTTGATGGTGCTGGGGGCGTTGAACAGCATGGCCCGCAGGTATTGCTTGATGTTGCGGACTTTGGTGGTGTTGTCCCGCAGGCAGTCCATGACGAACTCGATGTGATGGCTGTCCAGCTTCAAGAATTTCGCCTTGACCAACTCTGCCGGGTAATCGTCCCCGGCCACCCGGATGGACTTGCGGGAAGTGCAGACCGTTTCCAGCAGGATGTCCACGATTTCGTCCAGCTGTTCCCGGTCTATCCGGGGATTCTGGGTGAGGGTGTCATACTCGATGTTCTCCAAAATCAGGTCCCGGTAGATTTGATAGGCCGTTTCCTTTCGGCTTCCTGTCCGTTCCGGCGGCGGTGCCGCTGCCTCGTCCTCGTCCAAAGGCAAGGGGTTTGGGGAATGGATAGGAATGGAATCGGTATTTAATCCCTCTTTCTTTTGTTTTTCTGTAATTAGTTTATCTTTATTTAATTGCATTGGATTTTCCAACGTAGGGTTTTCCTGCGTGGGATTCTCCAACGTTGGATTTTCCAATGTAGGTGAAACCGATGCAGGAACGGGCTGCGGCAGCTCGAAAATCACATAGTCTGCACCGCGCAGCCGCCCTTTCTCGTCCCGTTCTCTGGAACGCTGGATGTAGCCCGCCTGTTCCAGTTCCCGGATGGCCTGCCGTATCGCGTCAATGCTTTCCCGGTTGATACGGGCTAGCCCTTGCAGAGTGTAGTCCCAATCTTCCGGCAGGGAGAGCATTTGGGAGAGTAAGCCTTTGGCTTTCAGGGACAAGGCTCGGTTCCGCAGGTGATGGTTCGACATGACCGTGTAGCCGCTGTTCTTTTCTACACGAAAAACTGCCATTTCACGGATGCCTCCTTTCGTTGTAAACAAAAAAGCAGCGTTCATTTGCTCCCGGTGATGGGAGAAGTGAACGCTGCGCGTACTTGATAATTTTTAGGTTGTGTGGTATATAAAAGGCAACTGGATTTCAAACACAGCTACCCATCGGGGTGCGATACAAGCAAGTTGCTATCCGATGACCTTGAAAACGAATTGTACTACGATGGTTTTTGAAAAGTTCTGTATCACTACTCGCACCAAACAATGAAAATCCGAACCTTTTCTCGATAGGAGAAGGGTTCGGATTTTTTGTTTTCTTCGGAAAGCAAAATGAAGGCTCCTTCCCGACGGCTGTGTGTCCAAAACCTTATCAGAAGAACCGTATAACAAAAGTCACAACTGTAAAGGTGCCGTAAGGCAGAAAGGACACAAACATGAAGTACGATGCAAGAGCCTGCCATTTCAACATGGATACCGGCTGCGTGGAGCTGCTGCTCCGGGATGGGAGAATGATCTCCATTGACTGCACCGGGGTCGAGGATGCGTTGGATGTGACCATGGCGCAGAGGTCGGAGTTGGATTACCTCATCTACAATGATCCGCTGAGCTACGCGGATTTGATTCTGAATGGTAACCCGGAGGAATATTTGAAGAATGTGGTCGGAGGTCATGGATCAGAGGATTTATCGTTTAGAGATTAACTCGATATAAGGAACAAGCCCACAGGTCTGCCGTATTTTTATGCGGTCTATCCTGTGGGCTTGTTTGCTATTATCGACTCATGATTGAATTTGAAATTTCAAGCACGACCGTATCATGTTTATAGGTGGTAACAACCATCGGCAGGCCTCCAGCCTTCAAAACTTATGCAGACGTTTGATTTTCGTATCGTTTAAGCCAGAGGAAAAAGCAGATGTTTAATAAGATGCCCACTGCGGTGGAGGTGGGTGCGGACAGACCGATCATCGTCAGGCTGGCGTTGGGCTGGATACTCATAATATACGCCATGGGGAGACGCACCAGCAGAGTCTGCACCAGCCCCTGTACCATGACCCAGAGGGTTTTGTCGTTGCCATTGAAGTAACCTACCATGCTGAACAGGATGGCAGTGGCGATGGTCTCGGGCGCAAAGCCCTTGAGGTAGGCGTAGCCGTTGGCAATAACCGCGGCATCTGCCGTAAACAGACCGGAGAGAACGTCACCCTTGCACCACACCAGTGCAAATACGACGCAGCCGAACACCAGACCGATGCCAATGCCGGTGAGCATGGACTGCTCGGCGCGTTTTTTATTGCCAGCACCCACGTTCTGGGACACAAAGGATGCCATGGACTGCATCAGAGAACTGGGGATCAGCATGGCAAAATTAACGATCTTGCACGCCACACCGTAGCCGGAAGATGCCTCCAGCCCCAACCGGTTGACGAAGGCGCAGAGCGCCAGAAAGGAAAGCTGGGTCAAAAACTCCTGCAAAGCCAGCGGCAGACCGATGCCCAGAAATTTTTTGCACTGGGGGTTCGGCTTGAAATCAGAGCGATGGATTTTGAAGGGCAGCTCCTTCTTCAGCAGCATTGCGATTGCACAGATTACGCTGACGGCTTGTGCTGCTACCGTAGCAATGGCGGCACCGGCAGCATCCAGATGAAAACCAGCCACCAGCACCAGATCGCCAATAACATTCACAATGCACGCCACCAGCACAAAGATCAGCGGAGAGCGGCTGTCGCCCAGACCGCGGAAAAGAGCCGAGAGCATATTATAGGTACAATAAAGAAGATGCCGCTGCCGCAAATGCGCACATAGCTGGCGGTCAGGTCCAGGGCTTCGGCAGGAGCCTGCATCAGACTGGAAATAAGCCGTGCAAAAAACACCAGCACCACGAACAGTGCAGCTGCCAGAAGGGTGAACACAACAGCTGCCCCGCCAATGACTTGCCCGATGTACTGCGGTCGTTTTTCGCCCAGATAGCGGGCAATGAGCACTGTGACACCCATGGCAAGCTGGGTGACAACAAAGGTGACGAGGTTGAGTACCTGACTACCGGTGGAAACCGCAGACAAGCCTGAAGTGGAGCCAAAGCGCCCCACTACCAGAAGATCTACTGCGCCGTAAGCGGCCTGCAGCACCAGCGCACCCAGAATGGGCAGCATGAAAAAGGCGAGCTTTGGCAAAATGCGGCCTTGGGTAAAATCGGTCTTATCGTTTTTCAAGAGAATCTTTCCTTTCGCACATAATAGCATAGAATTTTTCCAGCGTTTGGATGGTGCACGCTGCATCCTCCTCGGAAATGCCGTCCAGATACGGGAGCAGTTGCGAGAAGTAGTCCGTATTGTACTTCTGGGAAAGCGCTTGCCCGCTCTCGGTGAGGAACAGATAGGTCACGCGGCCATCTTCAGCGGACACCTGTTTTCTCAGATACCCTTTGTGCTCCATCTCTTTTACGGTACGGGTCACACCGGGGCGGGGCAGATTCAGCGCATCGCTGAGATCAGAGATCTTCGGCCAGATGCCACGGGTCTGCAATTTCTGAATAACATCCAGACACTGGATATAGGAGGATGTCACACCCTCCGGCAGGGCAGGCAGCATCTCCCGTGCCCGCTTTGCCAGATAGCAGGCATCCAGCAGCTGCTTGATCAGTTCGATGGTCATAAAGATTTTTGCAGCTTTCTTTTCAGCTTCATACTGTTTCCCAAGCAGATAGCGTTTCTGTTCGGGGCTCAGGTTTCGCCGTCCCAACTGATTCCGGCAAATCCACGCAATGGTTTCTTCGCGGTTCTCAAATTGGAGCGGCGTAGTGGAAAAATAAATCTCAGGATGCTTCTGGAGAATGGCATAACGGTTGTGGCCGTCAACAAGGGTATTGTTCCAAACGATCAAAGGAGAGAGCAGCTTGCCTTCCTTGAGGATGTTTTCTTCAAG
>OLFZ01002345.1_pt1 | contig 12845 bp, 10 predicted proteins | sample 1604861 | NCBI WGS metagenome assembly OLFZ01 (sample SAMEA3888895, study PRJEB22519) | human gut metagenome | biome: human gut; feature: human-associated habitat; material: faeces | place: Denmark | collected 2011 | reverse complement strand
TTCGCCGCTCCGGCGGCGAAACTCTACGAGGTTCTTTGATAAATTGAGCCGCTCCCAACCGGGAGCGGCTGTTTTGCGCCTGAAAGCTTATTTTTCTTTCTTTGCCGACACGGATTCGGCGAATTCGCGCAGCTGCGGAACCTTGCTCAGTGCAAAGTATAGCGCCAGACCGCCCGCAACGCCGACGGCAGCCTGACAGGCGTTGCCCGGGATCTCGCCGGCGGCGGCCATGCCGTAGCCGAGAACGAAGTTCTCAAACACGAAGTAGCCCAGCACCATGATGATCTCGCCGCAGATGGCGCTCAGCAGCGCGAAGCCGAAGCTTTTCTTGCGGCAGGCGCGGAAGATCAGCGCTGCGACCACGGCGGCGCACCCTTTGACGACGAGCGTGCCAGGGGCGTAGCTCATGTAACCGGAGATCACGTCTGCAAGGCCGGAGCCGAAGCCCGCAGCAACGCCGCCGTAGAGCGGACCGGCCAGCAGAGCGGCGAGCACGACCACGATGTCGCCGGCATTGAGATAGCCGCCGGTGACGGTCGGGATCTTGATGACGAGCGTTGCCACGCAGCACAGCGCCATGAGCATGGCGGTGTAGACGAGGTTTCTGAGTTTCTGGTTCATAAGTATCCTCTTTTCCTGTTATTGTGACAAGCATACGATAACCGACAGAAATATGCAAGGGTTGAGTTCGACGAAAAATGCTGATATACTGTTTCGAGAAATGGAGGATATGACCATGACCAAGAAACTGTACGATCTGGACAGCCATCGGCGCGATTTTACCGCCGCGGTGCTCCGCTGCGACGCGGACGGCGAGCGCTATGCCGTAGTGCTGGATCAGACCTTGTTTTTCCCGGAGGGCGGCGGGCAGCCGGCGGATACCGGCGTGCTCGGCAGTGCGCGCGTGTTGGATGTGCAGATCACGCAGGAGGCGATCGTGCACTATACCGACGCACCGCTCACGCCCGGTGCGCAGGTGCGCGGAGAGATCGACTGGCCGCAGCGCTTCCGGCGTATGCAGGGGCACTCCGGCGAGCATATCATCTCGGGGCTCATCCACAGCGAATACGGCCTTGACAACGTCGGCTTCCACCTCGGGCAAGACACGATCACGATGGACTATAACGGCGAGCTCACGTGGCCTCAGCTCATGCACATCGAGCAGCTGGCCAACGAAGCCGTGTATCGCAACGTGCCGATCCGCACGGAGTACCCGTCGCCGGAGCAGCTTGCGCAGATGACCTACCGCAGCAAGCTCGACCTCACGGAGGATGTGCGCATCGTGACTGTCGAGGGCTATGATGTCTGCGCCTGCTGCGCGCCGCACGTGTCCTGCACAGGCGAGATCGGCGCCATCAAGTTCACGTCCGTCATGCGTCATCGCGGCGGAATCCGTGTGACGATCCTGTGCGGCGCGGACGCGGAGGTGGATTATCGGGAAAAGAGCGCGCAGGTCGCGGCGCTCTCGGCGCAGCTGTCCGTGCGGCAGGCGGACGTTGTTTCGGCTGTGCAGCGCCTGCTCGATGAGATCGTGCAGCTCAAGACTGCGGCCGCAGAGCTCGAGCACCGGCTCAACGCGCAGCGCCTGCAGCTGCTGCACGAGACGCCCGGCAGCATCTGCGTCATCGACCGCTTTGACGATCCGGTCGCCATGCGCGAATTCGTCAATGCCGGTATGCTGCTCGCTGGCGGCGTCTGCGCCGCCTTCACCGGCAGCGACGCGGAGGGCTATCGCTATATCATCGGCAGCCGCACGCTGGATCTGCGTGCCGAGGCAAAGACTATCAACGCGGCCATCAGCGGCCGCGGCGGCGGCAAGCCCACCATGATCCAGGGCTCGTGCACTGCACCCGCGGACGCGATCAATGCGTTTTTCGCCGCTTATCCCGGAAAATAAAATGTACATCTTTGCTCAGTATGTCAAGAACCTCGTAGAGTTTCGCCGCCGGAGAGGCGAAAGAAAGTCCAATTATTTTCTTCGGCGACATGTGCGTCGAAGAAAATACTGCTCGGCCTGCAAACGTGCGCGCCGTCCGCCCAAGGCAGACGGTGCGTGCGATGCAGTCAGGCCGCAAGCCCCTTTGTCAAAAAGTAACACTTTTTGACAGTCTCAACAGGGCCGCGGAATTTCCGCGGCCCTGCTTTTTGTTGCTCAGGATGGCAGCAGCTTACTGCATGCCGTTTTCGTAGGCGGCGATCATCTTTTTGACCATCTGACCGCCGATGCTGCCGGCCTGACGGGACGTCAGATCACCGTTGTAGCCCTGCTTGAGGTTCACGCCCATTTCGGCGGCAGCCTCCATCTTGAAGCGGTTCATCGCCTCGCGGGCATTGGGGTTGACCAGATTGTTGCTGTTGGAAGTAGCCATTTCGTTTTCCATCTCCTTTTCGTGTTTTGGGTTTCTTGACCCGCTCCTATTTTTTGCGGAGCATACGGAAGTATGCAGTGCGGAAATATGCAATTTCTGCAAGCTGTTTTTCTTGAATTCTGCTTTCGGTGACCGTTTTATTGGACATATGATGCTGTATATTAGAGACAGAAAACGGTTCGGCTATGCGCGCGGATGATCTGATTCCGGAAGGAGATGCACGGTATGTACGTTTTGCTGTTTCTGGTGCTCCTGCCTATTGGCGTCTTGATCGAGCTGTTGAAGCTCAATAAATAACCGGCTGTGTGTGAAAACAAATAACAAGCTATGGAGATTTTAAGCGGGGGGCGATATATGCTTCTCACTTTGGATGATATGAATTTTATATCCCAAGCAACTTTTGGGGGCAAAAATGGTCAACTTGTGGCTAAAACCGATCTTTTAGAGAAGAAGAAAAAGAAAGACTTTTGGATGTCGATGAAAGAAATCTCATAACTTATGGTGCGCATTTAATTTTGAATCACATACGCGTGCTGTGAAACCGAAACTTGACACGAGCCGCCAAACGGTATAAAATTTAGCATGCTATTTTGGCATTCTGTACGTATTTGCAGGGTGTCGGCATAGAATCAGGATAAGACGGATTTTTATAGAACTATAAGGAGAACCGACTATGTGTGGAATTGTTGGATACGTCGGCGCGCAGCAGGCTGCGCCGATCCTTCTCGAAGGGCTGCAGAAGCTCGAATACCGCGGCTATGACTCGGCCGGCATCGCCGTGCTCGACGGCAGCACGATCGAGCTTGCCAAGGCCTGCGGCGAGATCAAGAATCTGCTGGCCAAAACGCATGACGGTAGCGATCTTCACGGCTATATCGGCCTCGGCCATACGCGCTGGGCAACGCACGGCGCGCCGACGGAGGCGAATGCCCATCCGCACGTGAGCAACGACGGCAAGTTTGCCATCGTGCAAAACGGCATCATCGAAAACTTCATGGAGCTGCGCGAGATGCTGCAGGCCAAGGGCTTTCAGTTCCATAGTGAGACGGACACGGAGGTTATCGTCCATCTGCTGGATATGTACTACACCGGCGACGGCAACCTGAAGGACACCGTCATGAAGACGCTCGGCCGCCTGGAGGGCAGCTATGCGATCGGCATTCTGTGCGCCGACTGCCCGGAGCAGATGTTCCTCGCGCGCAACGGCTGTCCGCTGATCATCGGCGTCGGCGCGGGTGAGAACTTCTTCGCCTCCGACGTGACGGCGCTTGTGTCGCACACGAAAAATGTGGTCTATCTTGACGACGGAGAGCTCGCCGAGGTGCGCGCCGACGGTTATACCGTCTTTGACTGCACCGGAAAGCCCGTGCACAAGCCTGTCTCCCGCGTCGCGTGGGACATCGAGGCTGCCGAGAAGGGCGGCTACGAGCACTTCATGCTCAAGGAGATCATGGAGCAGCCGCGTGCCATCAAGTCCACGCTCGACCCGCGTGTGAAGGATCACCGAGTCGTGTTTGACGAGCTGAAGATGACCGACGAGCAGCTCATGGGCTTCAACAAGATCATGATCACGGCCTGCGGCTCGGCGTTCTACGCCGGTCAGGCGGGCAAGTATGCGCTTGAAAAGCTCACGCACATTCCGGTCGATGCTGACCTTGCGAGTGAGTTCCGCTACCGTGACCCGATCGTGGACGAGCATACGCTCATGATCATTATTTCGCAGTCCGGCGAGACGGCGGATACCATCGCCGCCATCCGCGAGGCGCAGTCCAAGGGCGCGTATGTGCTCTCGATCGTCAACGTCGTCGGCAGCACGATCGCCCGCATCTCGGACGATGTCATCTACACCTGGGCAGGCCCGGAGATCGCCGTTGCGACCACGAAGGGCTACACCACGCAGGTGTCGGTGCTGTATTTGCTGGCGCTCTATCTGGGCGAAAAGCGCGGCTGCCTGAGCAGGGAAGAGGCGGCAAAGCTCACGGATGACCTCATGATCCTGCCGCAGATGGTGCAGCGCGCCATCGATCTCAACCCGCAGATCGCGCAGCTTGCCGAGCGCTACAAGAATAACCCGTCGCTGTTTTTCATCGGCCGCAATGTGGACTACGCCGTCTGCATGGAGGGCTCTTTGAAGCTCAAGGAGATCTCCTACCTGCACTCGGAGGCCTATGCCGCGGGCGAGCTCAAGCACGGCACGATCGCGCTCATCGAGGAAGATCGTCTCGTCATCGCCGTCGCGTGTTACGAGCCGCTGTTTGACAAGACCATGAGCAACGTCAAAGAGGTCAAGGCGCGCGGTGCGCGTGTGCTCGGCGTGGCGCTCGAGGGCAATCGCGCCATCTATTCCGAGGCGGACGATGTGATCCTCGTACCGCGCATGGACGACCTGTTCGTCGTCCCGGCGGAGATCGTGCCGCTGCAGCTCTTTGCATATTACGTCGCAAAAGCCAACGGCTGCGCGATCGATAAGCCGAAAAACCTCGCGAAATCCGTTACTGTCGAATAAGGAGAGCGTCATCCATGCCGAATCAGTCTGTCATCGTCCTCGATTTCGGAGGACAGTATAACCAGCTCATTGCGCGCCGCGTGCGCGAGTGCAATGTCTATTGCGAAGTCAAGCCGAACACCATGACCGTGGATGAGATCCGTGCCTTTGACCCCATCGGCATCATCTTCACCGGCGGCCCGCAGAGCGTATACGCAGAAGGCTCGCCGCAGGTCGATCCGGAGATCTTCCGGCTCGGCATCCCCATCCTCGGTATTTGCTACGGCTGCCAGCTCATGGCGCAGTATCTCGGCGGGGAAGTGACCGCCGCCGGTAAGGATACCGCGCGTGAGTACGGCAAGACGGAGACTTGGTTTGACACCGATTGCCGTCTGTTCCGCGGCCTGCCGGAGCAGAGCATTACGTGGATGAGCCACGGGGACTACATGGCCAAGGTGCCGGAGTCGTTCCGGCTCGTGGCGCATTCGGATGCCTGCCCGACGGTCGGCATCTGCGACGAGGCGCGCGGCTTCTACGGCGTGCAGTTCCACCCCGAGGTCAACCACACCGAGTATGGTCAGGCCATGCTGCGCAACTTCCTGTATGAGGTCTGCGGCGCGACCGGTGACTGGACGATGGGCGACTTCATGCGCAAGTCCATTGAGGACATCCGCGCCAAGGTCGGCGACGGCAAGGTGCTGCTGGCGCTTTCCGGCGGCGTGGACTCCTCCGTTGCGGCGGCGCTGCTGGCCGAGGCCGTCGGCAGTCAGCTCACGTGCATCTTTGTCGATCACGGTCTGCTGCGCAAGAACGAGGGCGACGAAGTCGAGGCCGCGTTCCAGAACTGGGACATCAACCTCGTGCGCGTCAATGCCGAGGAGCGCTTCCTTACGCGCCTGAAGGACATCTCTGACCCGGAGACCAAGCGCAAGATCATCGGCGAGGAGTTCATCCGCGTCTTTGAGGAAGAGGGCAAGAAGATCGGCTCGGTCGACTATCTGGCTCAGGGCACGATCTATCCCGACGTGATTGAATCCGGCACGAATGTCGCTGCCGTCATCAAGAGCCACCACAACGTCGGCGGCCTGCCGGACTTTGTGGATTTCAAGGAGATCATTGAGCCGCTGCGGCTGCTGTTTAAGGACGAGGTGCGTGCGCTCGGCCGCGAGCTCGGCCTGCCCGAGTATCTGGTCATGCGCCAGCCGTTCCCGGGGCCGGGTCTGGCCATCCGCTGCCTCGGCGCGGTGTCCAAGGATAAGCTCGACATTCTGCGCGACGCGGACTTCATCTTCCGCGATGAGATCGCCAAGGCACATCTTGAGCAGACGATGAATCAGTACTTCGCGGTGCTGACGAATATGCGCTCTGTCGGTGTCATGGGCGACGGCCGCACGTATGACTATACGCTCGCGCTGCGCAGCGTCACGACGACGGACTTCATGACCGCCAACTGGACGCGTATTCCGTATGACGTGCTCGACCGCGTCTCTGTGCGCATCGTCAACGAGGTCAAGGGTATTAACCGCATCGTCTACGATATCCCCTCCAAACCGCCCGCCACGATCGAGTGGGAATAATTAATTCTTAAATATTTAACTCCCGAAACCCTGCAATAAAGCGGGTTTCGGGAGTTTTCTTTTTTCTCTTGATAACAATTTGATAACAGGAAATTGAAGTCAATTACTGCTAGATACCGATGGCTTACGAGTGGCGCCACTTAACACTCGGATCTTCTCCCGCAGTGCTTGGCCAGTTCAATTTCCATTCCATATATTCGGACTTGCTGATAATTCCTTCGGCAAGTTCTTTTTTGCGTAATGCCCATTCTTCAAAGAATTCATCAAGCAAAAAATAATTAAATTGAACGGCTTTATGTGTTTCATCAGGATACTCTTCGTCAGGAACATCGTGAATAGTAATTCTGTAATGCTCGTCAAGGTCAAAGAGTGTAAACATTACATCCTCTGCCGCATAGTTGTAAGGCTCATAAAGTGAACGGAAATTAACCTCTAATGCGTCAGCGATTTTGATAAGTAACTCTTCTTTCGGCTTTCTTGTATTTGATTCATATTGAGCAATACGAATATCCGCCGTCTTTTCATCAAAGCCCACAAGCTTACCAAGTTCTTTTTGAGTTAAGCCACGGAATTGACGAACTCTTTTTATTCTATCTCCAACAGCCATAATTGCTCTCCTTTCACAATCTGTTAAGCACATCATAGCATATTTGTTTAGGACAGTCAAGAAAGGCTAAACAAAAAAGTTAAATAATTTGTCAAAAAGAGTTGACATAAACAAAAATGTTTAGTATAATACTTATTAAATAAATATGTTTAATATAGAGAAAAGAGAGGTGATTTTATGAAAAACCGATTTATGAGAGTAAACGAAGTAGCTGAAGCATTAGAGGTATCCGTTCCCTATGCGTACAAAATTATACGCAAACTGAACGAGGAGCTTGAAAGCGAGGGTTATCTGACTGTTAAAGGCAGAGTTAACAGAGATTACTTTTATGAACGAATTTACAGAAAGGGAGGTGAAAAATAGTGCCTGTATTCAGGAATGAATCAAACGGAACTTGGTATGTTATGGCAAGATATGTTGATTGGCAGGGCAACCACAAACAAAAATGCAAGCGTGGCTTTAAAACAAAGCGTGAAGCATTAGAGTGGGAGCGAGTGTTCCACCTGCAGCAGAGCGCAGATATGGATATGAGTTTTGAAAGTTTCGTTGATATATACAAGAACGATATACGCTCAAGAATCAAGGAAACAACTTGGCTGACAAAGGTTAATATCATTGATAGGAAGATACTTCCGTATTTCGGCAAAAGAAAAATCAGCGAGATACAGACAAAAGAGGTTATTGCTTGGCAAAATGATTTGCTTCAGCAGAAGGACAAAACCGGAAAACCATATTCTGAGTGCTATCTCAAAACAATTCATAACCAGCTTAGCGCAATCTTCAATCACGCTGTAAGGTTCTATGCTCTCCGTACAAATCCCGCTGCAAAGGCGGGTAATATGGGAAGTGAAAAAAGAAAGGAAATGCTTTTCTGGACAAAGGAAGATTACCTGAAATTTGCGGATGTGATGATGGATAAGCCCGTATCATATTACGCATTTGAGATGCTCTACTGGTCTGGGATGCGTTTGGGTGAGTTGCTTGCATTAACACCGAGTGATTTTGATTTTCAAAACAACACGGTAACCATTAACAAATCCTATCAGCGTTTACACGGCGAGGATGTGATTACCACGCCGAAAACAAAAAAGAGCAATCGAACAATTAAGATGTCGGAATTCCTTGCGGAAGAAATGCAGGAATATATCAAAATGCAATATGAGATTGAACCGACGGGCAGACTGTTCCCGATTTCCAAAAGCTATCTCCACAGAGAAATAGAAAGAGGCTGCAAGGAAACGGGGTTACAAAAAATCCGCATTCACGATTTGCGTCACCCGTATGTCAAGCACACGACAAAAAAATATAATTCTGAAAAGCAGAAAACCCAAGCTACCAAGATTGTGGATTTGATAGCCTGGGGTTTCTGTTTTTGTTTCGTCTGTTATTCAAAGCGGTCATGGACCTTGTAAACAATCTCAATGCGGTTGTCGGGGAATATATATACCTTTTCAATCAGCAGATCGGTCAGCTCGGAAGTTAGCGCATCCGCTTCTGCAATCGAGTGAACGATCTCTTGCCGGTTGCTTTGGCGGGCCTGTTCTTCTCGCTTCAGTTTTGCCTGGGCGGTGACAGCAGCATAGGCATTTTTGACTTTCCGTATTTCTGCGTCATAATCTGTTTTCCGCGATTTATAAGTGTCCAGCTCGATCTGCCCCAGGAGATACCGTTCAAAGAGAGCTTGCTTCTGATCCCTCAAATCTTCCAACTGTTTCTCATATTCGGAGCATTTAGCGGCGGTGGCGTCCAGGTGAAGGGTTCCGTCCTCATGTGCAGGCAGCAGGATTTCCAGCTGTTTTTTCAATGTGATAAGCACCGCTTCTTCCAGCCCGGCAGCGTCCGCTCGTATAGTATGGCAGCGGCTGTTTACGTCGGCAGTCGAATGACGGCACATATAAAACGGCTTCTTTTGAGCAATGCGGGAAAGTGCATGGTCACAGCAGCCACAATAGACCTTGCCTTTCAGTGGATACTCCCTGATTTTCCGGGTCGGTAAGGAAAACCGGCGCTGCACGGCCTGCACCTTCTCAAACAGCTCTTTCTCAATAATTGCCGGATGGTGGTCGGGAATAATGAACCATTTGTCACGGTCCTTCATGCGGCTCCGTGTACCTCCCACTTCAATGACTGCCCGCCGTCCAATGACGTAGGAACCGATATAGCGTTCGTCCTCCAGGATGCGGAGAACCGTAGAACTGCTCCAGCGGCCACGAGAGCGTGAGACATCGTGGTACTGCTGTCCATGAGTGGCTTTATATTCCCCTGGGGTTGGGATGCCTCGCTTAAATAGTTCCCTGGTAATGGCTGCCGCCCCAATGCCGGTTGCCGCAAGCTGGAAAATGAGCTGTACCACCGCAGCAGTTTCCGGGTTTGGCTCCATTCTGCCATCGGCGCTTTTGCGATACCCATACGGGCAAATCTTACTCTGATATTCTCCGCGCTGCATTTTGGCGTACTTGGCGCTTTTGGTTTTCATGGACATATCGCGGCTGTAATACTCGCTGATCAAATATTTGAAAGCCACATCCATCCCGCCGGTATCGCCTTTGTGCTGATCGCTGTCGAAATCGTCATTGATGGAGATGAACCGGGTGTGAAACAATGGGAACACCCGCTCGATGAAGTATCCGGTTTCGATGCTGTTTCGCCCAAATCGAGAAAAATCTTTTACAATGATGCAGTCAATCTGATTGGCCCGAACCAGTTCAATCAGTTCCTGGACTTTGGGACGCTCAAAATTTGTCCCGCTATATCCGTTGTCGATAAATTCCAGAACCTCTGCGTCAGTGGACTCCGGCATGGAAGAAACGAACTCGTTCAGCACAAGGTGCTGGTTCTCAATGCTCATGCTGTCGTATTTGTAATCCTCCAGGGAAAGACGGATATATAGGGCGATTACATATTTCTGCATTGGTTCAGCACCTCCTCGCAATGCTCAAATTCGCTTTGAAAACGGAAATGAACTGTAATCTGTTTCTCCCTGGAAACCTCCACACGTTCAATCAGCCGGTCAATCAGGGCTGCCGTCAGATGGCGATCTTCCTTGATATGCTGTGCATCCTGGGACAGCATTTTATACTGTTCCAGCTGCCTGGCAATAATCGCAAGCCCTGCTTTCAGCTGCTCAATTTCCTTGCTGACCGCCTCGATTTTGGCTTCGTACTTGTCCTTTAAGGCAAAATACTCGTCTTGTGACAGATGGTTCTGGATCAGACCCTCATACAATCCGCGCTGGTAGGTACGCAGCTGTTGGATTTCCTGTTTCCGGCTGGCAATTTTATCCTGAATACTTTTCTGTTCCTTAGCTTCTTTGGAGAGATTTTCCGGGCTGAGGGAGTATTGCCCCAGCGTGGTATCGAGCTGTTCCTGCAATATATCCGCCAACGCATCCAGCAGGTTCATTTCATCAATGAAAACGCCGGGGCAAGCACCCTTTTTGATGCGGTTATTGCTGATACAATGGTAGACATATACATCCGGCGTCTTTTTGCGGACGCATTTTTGCCGGTGGAGGCTGTGTCCGCAGTGGGCGCAGAAAATTTTCCCTCTCAAAAGATTGGGGGACCAGGAATGTATTTCCCTGTCTTTGGCCTGTTGTGCGGCACAGTCTAAGACTTTTTGTACAGCATCGAACAGCTCTCTGCTCACAATGGCCTCATGCGTATCACGAACGACCGTCCATTCATCGGCGCTGGCCCTGACCTGTTTGTGGTCGATGACCTTGGAAACGCCCTGCACAAGATCGCCGGCATAAACGCCTGCCCGGAGAATTTTGGCAACCGTGCGCGTCTGCCAATTCCCATTTCCAATCAAATTCTCATGGGTAATCTCGCCCAGCCTTTTCTTATAGTGACTTGGGGCGAGGACTCCGGCCTCGTTTAATCGAACCGCAATAGTGTTCAGGCCATCGCCTTCAGCGGCCCACTGAAACATAGTTTTGACCACCTCAGCCGCCACCGGGTCAACGATCAGCTGGTGGCAATCATCGGGGGCTTTCAAATATCCATAGGGTGTACGCGCACCAACATACTTGCCGTCTTTCATGGCCTGCCGCTGCTGGGCTTTGATTTTTCTGGCAATATCCATCGCATAGGCTTCGTTAATCATGTTCCGCAGCGGAATGATGATACCATCGTGGGCGTTATCCGGGGAAGAAGAATCGTAGCGGTCATTCACGGCAATAAAGCGGACTTTCTGCATGGGAAAGTAACGCTCAATGTAGTAGCCGGTGTCTATGACATTTCGACCCAGGCGGGAGAGGTCTTTTACAATGACGCAGTTGATAAGACCCGCTTCAATATCGGATAGCATCTGCTGGAAGCCGGGACGGTGGAAGTTCGTACCTGTTGCGCCATTGTCAATGTAGGTCTGTACCACAATAATCTCCGGGTTCTGCTCCAGATACCGGGCGATAATCAGCTGCTGGGTTTCAATAGAGGCGGTGTGAGTATGCTTATCCTCAACGGAAAGCCGCACATAAACTCCGGCGCGGCAAGAGGTATCTATCTCCGGTGCAGGAAATACCACAGTTTCTTTTCTGCTTTTTCTTGCCACAAATCATCCCACCTTTCTTTGGCTTGTTTGCTCTGCCAGTTGAATCAGCTGGATCGCTTTCTGGTATTCATCCTGGTATGTAAAGGTGATCTCCAATTCCTTTTTCCCAATCACCTTGATGCTCTGTATCATGTGAACCACAGCTTTGCGGTCCAGGATCTCCATCGTAGAAAACTGTGTGAAGTGGGAAATCCAGCGGTTCCGTTCACTCCGGTTCTCCAGAACATCAGCCAGCTTTTCCTTTAAGACCCGAATGCTCTCTTTTGCATTTTCCGCAATCCTCGTGTATCTGGCCTTATAGTCGGTATATTCCTCTTTGCTGATAGTGCCGGTAATCAGGCTTTCGTAGAGACGGGCCTTAAATTCAAGCGCCTGTTCCACCTGCTGCTCATTGGCGGCGATGTGGGAGGCGTATTCATTGGCAAGCGCCTGATTGATACTGCTCTGGTCGATACCGTCCAGGATAGCTTGCAGACAGCTCACATTGTCAATGTAGCCTTTTAGACTGTCCTTGACGCACTCGACAAGATCGCTTTCCTTGAGCATTACCGGATTGGCGCAGCCATGCTTTTTCCCAGTGGGACAATAATAATAGTGGTATTCCTTGCCTTTGACCCGGTTCGTTTTTCGCGTCATGCGGCTCCCACAGCAGCCGCAGATTAAAACGCCGGAAAACAGATACACCGTATCCTGCTTGGGAGAAGTCCGGGTATCCAGTCTGCGGATACGCTGGACAAGTTCAAAATCCTGCTTGGCAATCAGCGGCTCATGGGCGTCTGGGACGCGAATCCATTCAGAGGATGGGCGTTGCTCCATTTGCTTGATTTTATAGTGTGGGGTGCCTTGCTTCCCCTGTACCAATGTGCCGATGTAGGTTTCATCCTGCAAAATACGAATAATCGTTGTAGCAGACCACTTGCAATCCTCTTTGTCGGCATAGCCGTGTTTGGCATAAGGAAAACCATTGTTTTTCTTATAGGCCAGGGGGGAGAGGATGCCCATTTCGTTCAGCACGGTGGCGATCCGCAGGGCGCTTGTCCCATCCAGGCGCATACGAAAGATGTTCTGGACAACACGGGAGGCATACGGGTCAGGTACAAGCAGGTTTTTGTTTTCCTCGGACTTCATATAGCCGTAGACGGGAAAGGCTCCAACAAAGTCTCCATTACGCCGCTTTATATCCAAAGAGGTACGGGTCTTGATGGAAATGTCCCGGCAGTAGGCTTCGTTCATAATGTTCTTGACGGATACGG
>OLFZ01002337.1_pt1 | contig 12896 bp, 7 predicted proteins | sample 1604861 | NCBI WGS metagenome assembly OLFZ01 (sample SAMEA3888895, study PRJEB22519) | human gut metagenome | biome: human gut; feature: human-associated habitat; material: faeces | place: Denmark | collected 2011 | reverse complement strand
GAAAACAAATTCCGTCCGTTTGTGTGCCGATGACCTGTTCAACCGCCAGACCTTGATTGCCTACCACGACAATTACGCAAGGGTGATGACGAAATACGGATTGCAACGTGGGGTACGGGGCTCGGAAGCACGGCACACTACCACCATGCAGTATTATCGGGACTTGAAAAAGAAGAATGAAACCCTTGAAACCGAAACCAGACTATTGCAGGAGAAGAAGACCAAAGCGCAGGAGGAGTTGAGACAGGTAAAAGCGGAAATCCGCACCGACAAGTTCAAAAGCGCAGCCACCGATACGGCAACCGCCCTTGCAAGCAGTGTGGGTTCTCTTTTCGGAAGTGGAAAAATGAAATCATTGGAACGTAGGAACGAGGACTTGCAAGACCGCATCCTTGAACTTGAAGACGAAGCCCGACAACGGGAACGGCAACAAGCCGAACAGATACAGGAGATAAGAAACGCTTACGAGCAACAGCACCGTAAGCTGTCGGAGTTTACAGATTTTGTCAGACGCTACTTTCCGTATGTGGAGAAGCTTATACCTGTGGTAAACTTCCTACGTGAACGTTTGGGTTTCAATGACGGAATAATCAGAAGACTGTGCGAGTTCAAGGAGGTCGGAATAAAAGGTAAACTCTATTCTTCCGAGTTTAACCGAAGTTTTGATACCCGACATTCTGTCTGCTCCATCAAACAGGATGAAAGCGGTAAATTCGATTTCAAGATAGACGGGGTTTCACATGTGAACTGGTTCAGAAAGAAGATGAATGAGTTTAGGGAAGCCATGGGAATACCTAAGCAGAAACAAGATAGAGGTATAAAACTATAAATCAAAGGAACGGCCGTAATAATCTGCCTGTATTGAGCGGATTATCACGGCTTTTTTATACTTTTGCAAATGGATTGAGACAACTCTGTCCAAAGACATATGAAAATAGAAGAAGCGTTATGCTCATCTTGTACTTGAAAACGTAGGAAATTTTCAATTAGATGCAAGGATAGCATAGTGGTTCTCACGCATATAGCGTGGGCTGCTATTGTTACATCTGCATCTATGGTTTCCTACGACCTTCAAGTAAAGAGTGTGGCATACAGTTCCACGCTTTTTAGTTTAGCCTTATGGTGACAAATATGAATAACATAAAATGGAATATAAATGATATTAACTGCACAACAGAAGCAAGCAATGATAATGATTGAAAAGTTCATTGCAGATAAAGATAGCCAAGTATTTATTTTGAAAGGATATGCAGGTACAGGTAAAACGACATTGATTCGTAGTATTGCAGATTATTTATCTACTCAATCTTTACATATTCAGTTAATGGCTCCGACCGGACGTGCTGCAAAAATATTACGTTCTAAATTACCAAATTATGGTGCTTCTACTATTCATAGGGGAATCTATAATTTTTCTCATCTAATAGTGGAAGAATCTGAAGGAACACTTAAATATATATTTCCACTTAAAGATAACCACGAGAGGTGTATTTATATTATTGACGAAGCCTCCATGATTAGTTCTCGTGAATCAAAGAATGAACTTTTCCAATTTGGTACAGGAGTATTAATAAAAGATTTACTTAGTTATGCAAGATTAAACTTCGGTGGAAAGGTAATTTTTGTTGGTGACCCTATGCAGTTGCCTCCCGTAGGTGATGATTGTTCTGTTGCATTAGATGAAACTTATTTTGATATACTAGAAATGAATGTATATTCTTATGAGCTCACAGACATTGTTCGTCAAGATAAGAATAGTTGTATTTTGGCTAATGCTACAATACTTCGTGAGTTGATTCGGAAAAAAGAACGAAATCGCCTTGTGTTCAAGAAAAAGGAACATGAAGTAATGGATATTGGAGCAATGGAAGTTGCTAAGAAATATTGTGAAGATCCAGAACAATCGTCTGCTATAGTTTGTTTCTCAAATCAACAAGCAGCTGATTATAATACGGCTATTCGTAATATAATATTTCCTGAAACGAATCATGTGGCGGTAGGAGATAAATTGATGGTAGTATGCAATAGCTACTATTATGATAAATGTGAATTATTGAATGGTGATATCATAACTGTAGTAGAAACATCAAATGATATTATCTCTCAGTCTGCACCTATTTGGACTGAAAAAAATGGGAGAAAAGTAAAAGAAATCATTACGCTTGATTTCAGAGAAATAAGTTTTCAAGTAGAAGATGGTAATATTTATAAACGCTATATTATTGATACATTACTCCAAAACAAGCGACCTTCACTGACAATTGACGAAATGAAGGCTCTTTATATCAATATGGTAATGCGTATGCGTACGGAGAAAGGATTGACTAATCCTAAATCTGAAGAATTTACTAAGGCAATGTGGGGAGACCCTTTCTACAATGCTCTTCATGTAAAGTACGGTTATGCTTTTACATGCCATAAATCACAGGGTGGTGAATGGAATACAGTTTATGTAGATTTTTCAAGACGCACAGGGCTTGATGTGGATAGCCTTCGTTGGAAATATACAGCGATAACTCGAGCTTCTAAGATGTTATGGTGTATTAATCTTCCTGATGTAACACCTATTACATCTCTTAAAATAACCCCTATCAATAAAACTGCAAAAACAGCTGTTAATGCTTTATCTTTTGATAATATAGAGGATACACCTTTTCATCCTTCATCAATATTACCTTCAGTAAAATGTAAATATTGGTCTGTTGTAAAGAATATGAATGGAACTCTATATTCAGTAAAGAACGTTATCTGTAAACCTTGGAGAGATATTTATGAAGTAAATACACCAACCGGTATAGTAAGAATTGATGCAATATATAATGGAGCAGGTCTGTTTACAAAATATGAAACAGATGCCAATGACACTGAGTTGTTGTTTTTCTTCCAGAATGATGAAAATATCAAATATAAAATAGACTATCATCCATCTTTGGAGTCATTAAAGATGCTACATAGTCGCATGATTTCTTTGTGTGATGAATGTGGTATCATATTAACAAATGTGGTGGAAGAACATTACCAACTCGTATATTATATGAAAGCTTCTGGTAATTATGCTGCTATAACTTTTTTCTTTAATGGGAAAGGGTTTATTAACTATGCTGCTCCACTTTCTGATATCGGAGAAGCTGATATTAAACTGTCACAACTCATAGAAAAATTAACATAATAGAAGAATACTAATGTCTGTAAAAGAAGTAACATTATTGCGTAAAAGTGGTAATCTAAAAGAAGCATATAAGATGGCCATAGATGATCTGAAAGAAGATAGGAATAACCCATGGGCACAAATGTCTCTCTTTTGGGTTCTGCGTGATATATGTCAGCAACTATGCAATAGAAACGCCATAGATAAAGCTAAAATTTGCTTGAAAGAGATGTCTTCATTACTTCCTACAATGGTGGATGATAGTGGCGCAGGAGAAAGAGCTTATACTAATTTGTATAAACGATTGCAACCTAACGCTGATGCTATTTCAAAAGCATCCGAGCTATCAAAAAATGATCCTTCAAATGCTTATGTTCAGGTAAAGAATTATATTGACTCTGCAAATGATGTAGATTCAGCTTTGCATGAAGAGTTAGGCTGGATAATTTATCGTTATATCAAGGCTAAAATTTCAAATTTGACATCGTTGGAAATAAGAACGTTGCTAAAAGACTATATGTATCTTAGGAATGAACGTCCTTCAATGCTTCATTCTCAAATATTGAACTTTGCTTTGAGTTTCTCAAAAGAACATTCTGATTTTAGTTTTTACCGTTTCTTTATGCTCTGGGAACCAGAAAATTTACGTTATGAAGATTTGAACAAGGGCTATTACAATGGTAGTGAAATTCCCTCGCTTATTTCTCGTATATGTCGTCAAATTGTAAATAGCGGCGAGGATATTGATGTCGAGATGCTGTGTGAAAAGATAAATCTCCCAAAAACAGAAACACTTGACCTGTTACGTGAACCGCAGTTTTGGGAAATTATGAATCTTCATAAAGAAGGTAAAATGCGTGAGATGTTTGAAGCTTTTACTGTCTATAATAAAAGAAACGCCGTTTATGGTGCTTCTCATTGGCATTCTGAAGTGTTGAAAATTGCAGAGCGTCACATGAATGGTCAAGAAACATGGAGATTTATTTACTTTTTTAGAGATTGGAGATATGAAAACCTCATGGATGCTGATTGGAAAGAAGAAACAGATAATAATGGTAACACTTATAAACCTTTGGCTGTTAAAGCAGCAAAGAAGTGTTATGAATATCTCAAAGAATCACACCCAAGAGATGCAGAACTAGTATCTTGGTTAGATTCATTGTATAATGTTCTTATTGAACGTGCTAAAAAAGATGAATGGATATTAAGACAACGAGCAATAATATATACATGGCAACAGCAATATGACCTTGCTATCAATGTGTACAAATCTTTATTACTTGAAATGAGTGAAAAATACTATGTATGGAGTGAATTGGCAGATTGTATACAAGATAGTAATGAATTAAAGATAGCATTGCTTTCTAAGGCTTTACTTGTTGAACGAAATGAAGATTTTCTCGGCTCTATTCATTTGACTTTAGCCGACCTGCTTATAAAGGAAGAGCTAACATCTGAAGCCTTATGCGAATTGAATATATATAAGAAATTTCATGAAAACACTTCCCGGAAATACCAAGAATATATTGAACGAGTCGACATATCAGTTATTCCGCCCAATAATAATAAGCTATTGTATAATAGATATGCCACCATTGCTGAAGAGTACGCTTTTTCAGAAATTGAAGCAAAAGAGGTTACGCTGGTGGATAGATGGGAAAAAGACGGAAAAACTTATTGCACTCTCACAAATGGGGTAGACGTTATATTTCAAGTGAATGTAAAGCGGTTTCCTTTTTTGACGAATGCGATATTTGGTTCTGTTTTTAGAGTAAAGTGTCATGTAGATAAAGAGGAAAAGCAAATTCAGACAAGTTGCTTCTCTTGGAATAAAACAAAAGTGACAGAAGCTAAATATATACCTCTTTGCATGCATAAGAGTGAAACAAGGCTATGGATGGGACTTCCCCAAAAGTTTGGATATGTAGAATATTTGAATGAAGAGAAGAAAATTCTACATATTGTAACGCAAGATTCCCAGCAAATATTTCAAGCTTTTAAAGAAAAATGGGGCACTATTTCAAAAGGGGATTTTGTCAGTTTCAGAGAATATACTATTATAAAAAAGAATGAAAACAAAGTAGTTATTGCTAATGTAGAAAAAGTAAATAAAGAAACTGCTTTACCGAATTTTAATTCTGGTATTGTGGTCGTTGACGATATAAACATACAAAAAAAATTATTCCATTACACTTTCGGTCAAGGAAAAATTGGAGGTATCGTATTCTTTAATGATACGGATCTTCGTCCCGAAGTAGGACAATGCTTGAAAATATTCTATTGTGTAACAAAAGACAGGAAAGGTGAAAAAAGGCCTATTGTACTTAATGTAGAAGAAACTGCAGAAATAAACACAAGTGCAATAAAGACAATTCAAGGTCACTTAGAATTAAAATATAAAAATGGTTCTTGGGATGATTCTCCTGATTTTGCATTTATTGGTGATTACTACGTTCATCATTCTGTTCTTTGTGAGTATAATATCACGAAAGACTGCTATGTTACTGCCGATGTTATATATGCTGGACAGGGTAAATGGAAAGTTATAAAAATACATCAATAGAATTATTTGACAAGAGACAAAATATATCCTATTTTTATTGCTTGCCAAATAATTTTTATACCTTTGCAATAATAAAGAGTTACTTGAATGCAATTCAAGGCAGAACATAGCATATGGCACAGTTGCTAATTCATTACCTCAAAATCGGGTAATTCTCCTAAAGTCTTTTGTATAAGGCACTAACAGAAGTTTTCCAGAATTATATAAAATATTTCGAACTGATCACGATGCAGATGTACATCGAGGTGGATAAACAGAAGATTTATCTGAATCATTGCCCGTTCCTTTGCTATAGCGGCTCATACGATGATACCTGGCAGCTTTTCGGCCATGTGCATACAAGCAGGAATAATACCGGAAAAGATAAGCCTCGCCTTCAAATGCTTTTCTCTACACAATATGATGTGGGAGTTGACAATAACGACTTCACTCCGGTTTCATTCGCACAGGTAAAGGCAATCATAGAGAAACAGGTTGAACTATCAAAGAAATGAGAATACAATACATGAGTGATCTGCACCTATGCCCACTTTTTAGGTAGTTGCACCTTGCCACAAAGATTCGGTGCTGAACAGTGCCTTTGCGAGTGACGATGGAGACTTGGTAAGCAACAACCGGATTGATGTCTGGATATACGGTCATTCACATACGAATATTGATGCAGAGATTGGTGGAACCAAAGTATTATCCAATCAGATGGGATATGTTTTCCAGAACGAGCATCTTATGAATGGGTTTGATTCGGGAAAGTATATTGAAATTTACTAAGAATGAAGATATGAACGAAAATAAGATAATAGATAGAAAGTTCTTTGCCGATTTGGCTGAAGAATATGCCTTGAATACCTCTCATTTTGAATGGTTGGGCGGGGTGCGTCATCCGGAGATTGTTGTTAAGGGTGATATGTTGGACAGGCTGATTGAACTCCAGTCCCAGTTTAAAAGATTGGAAGTGATGGGTGATATTCAACCCGATGGAAACACGCTGGTTTCATGTCGCTTCCATATACATGGAGCGAAGAGCAATCCGGTTTACAGACCGGAAATATACCCGTTTCGTTGTTTCAAATTATTCTTCGTATGTTTCGGATAATAATGAATACTATAACGATGAATGGAGCAGGGAAACTATTACCCGTATTTTTGCCTATCTGCGCAGACTGGTGGATGCCATTATTAGTGTATGAGTCGTTCTACAGAAATTTGCCTGTCAGTAAATACAACCAGACTGAACAGACTTATGGCCCTAATGAATTGCATGACGTAGCTTATTATAATCGGATGAAGTTTGCAAAAATTGATGAGCAGTACGATATTGATAGTCCGGATGATTTCATCTGGTTTGCCAAGGATCATTATGGAGAACTGGGGCTTTCCCGCCTGAATATCTTTGCATCAGATACAGAACGGTCAGGATGGGTGATTGTCGTTTCCAACAGTTATTCTGCGAATGCCGGTCTCGCCATTGAAGTTGCCACAGCTCTATATAAGTCCGGTGTTCCATTAATAATCCACGATGCTGACAAGCTTCTGAAGATTCTTGAGGAAGAAGATTATGTCAGGTTGGTTCCTTATTCATACCATAACTATATGGGCTATCAAGAAGAAGGCTCCGTTTATGAGCTACCGTGGGAATACGAATGTAGTGAAGATGGTGGATCATCTCTGACTGCTGAGCAATACAAAGAGATTGTCTCGTTTGCTGAATGGCAGGAAGAGGAGAGGGTGAAGGTAAACTAATGTCATATTTCATATGTTAACGCACATCTGGCAATCCGTTTGGTTAGTCAGTAACATGCAAATTATCGGCACTGATTCGAAATAGTACCGATAATTTGCATAATTCTGATATTTCAAATATGACTTAATCAAATTCTAACTAACAGGCATTGTTCGATGCAATAGAATTCCCTGCGATAGATGAAAGAATAAGAAATCTTTCTAATATGATGGATTGGATGAGATATCTTCCATCAGTTTCATTAGGTGGAGATCAAGAATTGTATTCAATAACGAAATAATAAGTTGTAGAGTAATGGTGTAAGATTCTATTAGCATATCGAGGATAATTTCAATAAACTTGGAGTTCGTTGATAACAACTTCTAGAGTTGCTGAAATAATTAACGAGGATATTTTTCTAACATTCTAAACGGAATATCATTTGTAGTAACTTTATCTATAGATATTTTGTTTATATTTAGCTGTATATCATTATTATAACATTTGTATGTATTCACAAATAAGAGATCCAAACAGCTTTGTGAAATGATAATTGTCGATGCAGCATATTATGTTGGTTGATTATCAGTAGTTTACAGCTTAAAAGATAGACCGCTCAAAAATTTACTTGTTTTTTCGTCAAAAATCGAAGATTTAACACTTTTCTTCGTTGCCAATCTCAAAACAGAGGGAAAATGGGGAAAATTACCCTCTTTTGCCCCGAAACCTCCGGTTCGCAAAGATAAGGCATATCGGGGATAAATTCGCCGATTCGGGCTGCAAAATGAAAGACGGATTCACGGATTTTTGGATTGCCTTTTGTGGCTTGGCAAGGAGTGAATCTTGTTTTGCTTTGAGTTGTATTTTGCTCAATCTACACACTTAGGTTACTCATATTTTGCAGCCAAAAGAGAAAGTCTGTAGGTCTGGTTCGGCTTGGTCTTGGCGAAGCCATTTCTTTTTCTCCCTTTGTTAGCTTTACTTTAATGCACGTATATATGAATACGGAGGTAAAGTAAAGTTAGTTTCGGTGATTTATGCTGTGATTCGCTTGAAAAAATGTCGTATAATGGGGATGATTCGTTGGAAAAAGTGTAACGAATCCGATTTATTCGCTTGAAAAAGTGTAGAGCCTTTATATTGTGCTTGTCTTAGCCTTCATAATTTATAACTCAAAATCTCTGTAAATTATACCTTATCTGATATAATATTGAATATTTGTACCAACTTTGTACCCGGAAAGGTATAAAGAAGATTCTGCGTCATCAAACTGAATAACATTCAAAGGTATAATTCTATGGATATATTAAGTCTCACCAAAGTAACATCATTGTTCATCCTAACTTTAATAGAAAGAGACGATGGACAAAAGAAACAAATTTTGGAGACGCCAACAAATGGCTCGTGTGTTTAAGGCTCGCATGATTCTTTATGCTGCTTATGGTCATTGCATCATTCGTGAGGATGGAAGCTGTTATGAACATCCTCTTTGGTTTGAATTAGCAAAAGAAAAATGGGCGCAAGTTTACAAAACTACAGGTACTCCGTGTAGCTGTTGGATGTGCAGGAGATTCGAATATGACCGCAGGGAGTATAAGAAAGAGACTCGGCGGATTATTCGGGAATCAATGGTATGAGCTAAATGACCGGAAACTGAATCTGTGCATTAATTGCATAGGTTCAGTTTTTATGTGGCATATAGACCAAAAGGTTACGTGGATTTTCTCGGAAAGTAATGTGTGATATAGGATTTATTTGCTAATTTTGCGCTGTTTTTGAAACAATATAAAAACTGGCAATGCAGAGAAATAGAATGAACATATTATCTAAGCTCACAATTTGGGGTAACAAACGCCCTGAATCTGTACTGTGTGTTCATGTCTTTGGCATTGAACCTTGTATTATAAATACTTTCCAACGAAGAACATAGCATGGTGTAGTTTATTCTGCCCCTGATTGAAAATATAAACCGAATAGTTGGAGAGTCTTTACCGAACTTTCCAACTATTTTGTTTTTATACCCATTTGTGACAGTTACCTTACGATGCTTTTCTGTCATTTCCGTCTGATGGGTGATTGACAAACAGATTATTAACGTGCAGTGATACACATAAATTGAGAAGAAATGAATTATAAATTTGATGACAGCAAGGTATTCTTTACATCTGATACCCATTTTTATCACGGAAATATCATTCGGTTCTGCAACAGACCTTTTGAGGATGTGGAAATGATGAATGAAACGATTATCTCCAATTGGAATAATACAGTTGGCTTGGATGATACTGTTTTTCACTTGGGTGATTTCTGTCTGGGCGGTTCATCTGAATGGACTAAAATTCTTGATAGATTGAATGGCAAGATATATCTGATTCTCGGCAACCATGATTTAAAGAACTTGAGGCAGGGGTATGTCGATAGGTTTGAGCATGTGGCTATGCAGATGCATATATAAGTGGATAAACAGAAGATATATTTGAATCACTATCCGTTTCTGTGCTTTGATGGCGGCTATAAAGATGTATGGCAACTGTTCGGTCATGTACATACGAGGAAGAATAACACTGGGATTGATGCCACACGGCTTCAGTACCTCTATCCTACACAATATGACGTAGGTGTTGATAACAACAACTTTATGCCGGTTTCATTTGCACAGGTGAAGACAATTATTGAAAAACAAGTTGAACAATCAAAAATGAAAGAGTAATGAAGATACAATACATGAGCGATTTACATCTGGAGTTCAGGGAGAACAGCAGATATTTAAAGCATAATGAATTGCCTGTTACCGGTGACGTGCTGGTTTTGGCTGGAGATATATTCTATCTTAGGGATAGGATAGCTCCTATGATGAAATTCTGGAAATGGGCTTCGGATAATTACAGGCAGGTTCTGATTGTTCCTGGCAATCACGAATACTATAATTATTCGGATGTGATGGAACGAGGGCTGCAATGGAAGTGGATGTTCCGTGAGAATGTAGGGTTCTATCAGAATCAGGTAATCCGTATTGATGATACCGATTTTGTCCTGAGTACGCTTTGGTCGCGGATTAATCCGAATGACGAGTATTTCGTGTGGAAAGGGATGAATGACTTCCGTCAAATTAAGTTTGACGGAAAATTGCTACAGGTGGAGGAGTTCAATCGGATGCATGATACCTGCATAGATTTTATCCGGAAAAGTGTCGAAGAGAGTACGGCGAGTCATATTGTGGTGGTTACTCATCATTTGCCTACTTTTGAGGTGGTTGCCACAGAGCACAAAAACTCCGTGCTGAACAGTGCATTTGCCAGCGAATATGGTGATTGGATTGCTAACAGCCGGATAGATACTTGGATTTATGGACATTCGCATACCAATATCGATACCGAGATTGGTGGTACTCGGATAATATCTAACCAGATGGGATATGTTTTTGCTAATGAGCACTTTGTGAATGGATTTGATCCTGAAAAGTATGTTGAAATTTAATGAGCATTAAGCAATGAATGAAAGAATAATAGATAGAAAACTCTTTGTCGATTTGGCGAAGGAGGTTGGCTTAAACGCTTCGCATATAGAAGCAATGGGTGAAATGTGTCATTGTGAAATCACCGTTGGCGGCGATATGCTGGAACGTCTGGTCGAAATTCAGCGTCAGTTCGAGCAACTTGCCGTAATGGGGGATGATGAATACCGTGGCTTCTACATTGAGGTACCGCGACTCACTCCAGAGGAATGGGGTGATGTCGAGGAACTGATTGCTTCGGGAGAGTATCAAAGCAAAGAAGCCTTCCTTGTGGACTGGCTTGCGTTCAATCCAACGGAAACGCAGTGGTTTCATATCGCCTCTTATAGATACGAAGAGTTCCGGTCGATTCGCATTACAGACCGAAAACATACGCATTTCGTCATAACGAATCGCTCCTCTTGTGCCGACGGAGAATCTGACGACGTATGGTATCGTGATAACCTTGCCCGACTTTTCGACTATTTGCAGAAACTAGTTGATGTTATTGTTGTAAATCCTAATGGATTCAACGACTATGTGGCGCACAATCTGCCGTGCCAGCAACGGATTGGGCGGATTGCACGAAAGGAACTCAACCGGATAGCACCGAAGTTCAAGATTGAGGTGGAAGATCGGGAGACAGCGATAAAGGCTTTGGAGGATTCAGTGAAGGAGCATCACGCATCTCATCTGAAGACTATGACCATTCGGCAATATTGCACGTATTATCGCATCGCTAACGAGGCTTATGAGGCATACTACCGGAAACGAGGTATTGGAAACCGTATCTACGAAGAACAGCCGAATATTCCGGAAGAACTGCGAGATGTAACCTACTACAAACGAGTGAAGTTCGTAGATGTAGATAAACTCTATGACATTGACAGCCCAGAGGATTTTATACGGTTTGCAACAGACCACTACGGTGAACTGGGGCTTACGCGTCTGAATATTTTTGCCTCAAACAAACGCCAGCAGGGCTGGATGATCGTTGTCTCCAACAGCTATTCGGCTAATGTCGGACTGGTTATTGAGGTGGCTATTGCCTTGTATAAGGCCGGAGCGCCGCTATTGATATATGATGCAGAGAAGCTCCTGCGAATCTTGCGGGAGGAAGATTGGGTGCGGCTGGTTTCCAGCTCCTTTCACAACTACATGGGCTATCAGGAAGAGGGCACCGTTTATGAACTGCCGTGGGAATATGAATGTTCGGACGATTCTAATTCGGTTCTGACTAAGGAACAATATCAGGCGATTGCCTCTAATGCAGAATGGCAGGAAGTGGAGAAGCTTAGGGCTACTTATATTTTTCATCGGCTGACGTACTTCGGCAATCTATTTGAAAATCGGTAGTATGCAAATTATCGGCACTGGTTCGAAATAGTGCTGATAATTTGCTTGATTCTGATATTTGATAATATGATTCTTGACAATTTTCAACAACCAGGCATTATCCTATTTGATAGAATTGTCCACAACCATATGGTTTATCAGGAGGAAGAAGCTGTTAATGGGCTATCATGTGAATATACATGTAGTGACAGACGGCAGATGTTTAAGTGATGAGGATGTTTTTATAATAATCCAATCAGAATATCATTTGTTATAACTTCATTTATGATGCATCACATTTGTATGTCAATGTTATAATATATGCTTGTATATCTGTATGCTGGATAGTTCTAGAGAATTATAATTGTCCATGGCGTTACCTGAGTAGATAGTGATGATAATATTTATTGGACATTCCCAACCGAATACCATTTGCTGTAACTTCTGCTATAATATACTTGAATTGTAGTATATTGTATATCAATGCTGTAATGTGTTTATGTGTATTGCCAATATGAGATTCTAATAGCTTCGAATAATTAAGTTTTTACAGTTTTGAAGTTGTATGTGTCCAAAATATGTCGGGGTACAGAATTTTGTCCCCCGGAGCCTCACTGGGGGACAACTGGGGGACAAA
>OLFZ01002328.1_pt1 | contig 12961 bp, 13 predicted proteins | sample 1604861 | NCBI WGS metagenome assembly OLFZ01 (sample SAMEA3888895, study PRJEB22519) | human gut metagenome | biome: human gut; feature: human-associated habitat; material: faeces | place: Denmark | collected 2011 | reverse complement strand
CCCTACCTATGGTTCAATGCCGCTGAGGCAACGTTCCTGCGTGCGGAATATGAATTGCGCTGGGGCTCGGAAGAAACGGCACGGTCACTCTACGAAGCAGCCGTAAGGCTTTCGTTCGAGGAGCGCGGTGCCAGCGGCGCCGACGCCTATCTGGCCCAGACTGACGTCAAGCCCGCGCCCTACACCGATCCTGTCGGCAACTACAGCGTGGGTCGACGGAGCCGAGAACTTCGAACGCAACCTTGAACGCATCATCGTGCAGAAATGGATCGCCATCTTCCCGCTGGGCGTCGAGGCGTGGTCGGAGCACCGCCGCACGGGCTATCCGAAACTGCTGCCCGTGCCCACCGACAAGTCGGGCGGCACGGTGGACGTAGCGCAGGGTGCACGACGCCTGCCTTACCCCGTCGAGGAGTACCAGCAGAACAACGCCAACCTTCAGTTGGCCATCCAGACGCTCGATGGCGAGCAGCAGAACGGCAACCGCACGGGCGACGTCATGGGAACCCGTGTATGGTGGGATTGCAAATCTTATAACAACTAACAGCTATGAAACAGAACTTTATATTCACGCTGCTGGCGCTGTTTTCGATGCTGTCGCTCGTCTCGTGCAGCGACTGGACGGAAACGGAGGCACTCGACAGTACGGTCAAAAAGCCTTGGGAGCAAGATCCTGCCCTATGGGCCGAGTACACCGCGACATTGAGGGCCTACAAGCAGTCGGAGCATTTCATCGTCTATGCCCGCATGCACAATTCTCCCGAGAAAGCGACCGGAGAGCAGGACTTCATGCGCTGCCTTCCGGATTCGCTGGACATCGTGACGCTGACCAACGCCGACAACTTCTCGAAATTCGACGCCGAGGACATGTCCGTCATGCACGAGAAAGGCACGAAGGTGCTCTATCAGATCGACTATGCCGCTCGTGCGGAGGAATTCGCCGATGCGGCGGCGCTCGACGCCTACTTGGATAAGGTCGTCGTTGCCGTCGCTGCCAATGGCATGGACGGCTACTCGTTCACGACCGACCCGTTGGCTGCGGATGCCACGGCTCGCATTATTGATAGGCTTGCCACGGCCAGAACTGACGGTCAGCTCCTCGTTTTCGAGGGTAATCCCCTGTCGCTCGCTGCCACCGACCGTGCAAAGATGGATTACGTCATCCTCGATACGGAGAAACTCGAAAATGTTTTGGATGTGAGACTCCATGCCCTGCACGCTGTTAACTATGCCGGCATCGAGGCCAATCGGCTGCTGCTGACCGCCGAAATCAATGCGGCGCTGTTCGATGAAGACCGCACCGAGCACGCCGCCGTCGACGAAATGTCGCGCCGCGTCGTCGAACTCGGGCCTTATGCGGGGCTTGCGGCTTACAATATTGCCGAAGATTACTACCATTCCGAGATGAACTACCAAACCATCCGGCAGGCGATACAAACGTTGAACCCCTCTAAATAAAGACAGTCATGAACATGAAAAAGATACTAATGGCGGTTCTCGTTTCGCTTGTGGCTTTCACGGCCTGCGAGAACTACGGCGATGACAATCACAAGTTCGACAATGTCGTATACCTCGACGTCGCTTCGACGAGCGACGCACAGCTCACGACCTTCAGCAACACCCGGGCTACCTACGATTGCGCGTTGCAGGCGGTACTGACATATCCGGCAGGACAGGATGTGGCGGTGACGCTCACGGTCGACCCGTCGCTCGTCGGGACGTACAATGCCCGTTACGGTACGGAGTGGACGATGCTCGATTCAAAATATTATTCTTTGCTGTCCGAAACTGTGACCATTCCGGCAGGGAAGACGACCTCCGATGCTGTCACGCTGCGCCTCCGTGAACTCACCGGAGAAGGAGATGAGCAGACCGGAGCTTTGCCAATCGACGAAACCTATCTGGTTCCAGTACGCATCGGTAGCGCATCGATCGATGTGTTGCACGGCTCCGACGTGGCTTACTACGTCGTCAAACGCTCCTCGGCCATCACCGTCGCGGCACAACTTACGGACAACTGGATCGAGTTCCCGACCCTCGATAAGTATTCCGAAAGCAGCAAGGATTGGAACGGCCTGCGGGCTGTGACCTACGAGGCCCTGATTTACATCGACGAATTCGTGAAAACCAATACTGAAGGCAATCCCGTCAACATCTCGTCCGTCATGGGCGTCGAGCAGTACCTGCTGCTGCGTATCGGCGACACGAATTTCGAGCGCGAACAGTTGCAGTTCGACGGTTCGGGCAGTGGCTCGGGCTTCGGCAAGATTCCCGGACGCGACGCGATGAAGCATCTCGAAACGGGGCGCTGGTACCATGTGGCCTGCACCTACGACCAGAATACCCGCACGGCCCGCATCTACGTCGACGGGCAGATTCAGAGCGAAGTCACGGGCGTGGGCATCACGACGCAGAACGATAAGAACTGCATCAACTTGGCCATGCGGGCGCTCTACGACCTGTGGAACACCGCTCCCGAGGGCGACAAGGCCCAGTACGAAGAACTGGGGTACGATGGCCTGAGCGAGGCCTATCAGTTCTTCATCGGCCGCTCCTACGACGACTATCGGCCTCTGAACGGCAAGATCGCCGAGGCGCGTGTATGGTCTGTGGCCCGCACGCTGGAACAGATTTGGGAAAATATGTATGAAATCGAAAACCCGGAGAACGATTCGACGCTACTCGGATACTGGAAATTCAACGAGGGGTCTGGCAATACCGTAAAGGACTATTCGATGTACGGCAACGACGGCGTCGCCAAATACGACATCATCTGGCCGCAGGGCATCGAGATTCCGAAACTTAACGAAAACAACGAGTAACTATGAAGACGATTTTTGATTTGCAAACAGGGGTGGTAACGCTTCTCTGCACGGCGGCACTCGCGGGCCTTACGGCCTGCGAGGCCGATCCCGTGATGCAGGAAAGCGGGAAGTTGCCCGACAAAGGTTCCATCGAAGAGGTTCATGTGATGTTGTGCAGCAGCAATTCCGTGGAAAATAGGGTCGATGTGCTGCTGACCGAAGGAGGGGTTATGACGAAGAACTTCTACTTGAGGCAGACACAGCCGGCGGCAGCGGGATATTCGCTCGACGCATGGTGCGATGCATCTTTGCTCAATGACTACGATGCCGGAGATGAAATCGAACGAACGCTGCTGCCGGAGGCGAATTACGAGTTCCCCGACGGCAAGACGCTCGACCTCTCGGCCGCAACGCAGCGTTCGGAATTGAAACGTATCAAGTTCTCGGCAAGCGGACTTGCCGCCGGGGAATATGTACTACCGCTTACGGTCGCTGCACAGGACGCACCGGACGCGGACAAGACGCTTTACTACAACGTTTCGGTTCGCCAACCCTACACCGACGAATACACCCTGCACGACGGCCACGACCTGTTCTTCGTGTTCTATGTCAATACGAACGATTTTCAGCCGCTGTTGGCGCAGGACTACATCATGCGGAAGAAAGTGGCACGCGGCACGACCGTGGCGTGGTACGGTACCGTAGGCAACATCGTCAACCTGCGCACTGTCCAGGTCGGCTACGATGCTGCTGCCGGCCGCGCCCTGCTTGATCTCGGAACCGACATGACTTATGTGCTCAGCCAATCGACGAAATATATCCGTCCGTTGCAGGAACACGGACGCAAGGTATGTATCAGTATCGAAGGCGGAGGCAAGGGGCTCGGGTTCTGCAACCTCACCGATGCTCAAATCGAAGACTTCGCAGCGCAGGTCAAGACCGTTATCGAACAATACGAACTCGACGGTGTAAACCTCTGGGATCGAAATTCCGGCTACGGCAAGGAGGGTATGCCGGCCGTGAACACGACCTCCTATCCGAAGCTCATCAAGGCATTGCGCGAGGCACTTGGCACGGAAAAATTACTGACGGTCACGGTTTACGAGGAGCCGACCGCTACTTTCTGGGATACGGAAGCGACGGGCGGAATCGCCGTCGGCGATTACATTGACTACGCATGGTCGGGTTACAACAGCAACAGCGAGGCCCCGCAGCTGCTCGACCCGTGGCATCCCGAACTGGAGTATGTATCCACCTATACGCAAAAGCCGATTGCCAATCTGCCCAAGGATCGGTACGGCTGCATCAACTTTCCCATCTATCCTGCTGCCCAAACGGAAGAAGAGGCCATGATGCGGGAGCCTAGATTCCTTTTAGATTGGACTCCTAATTATAAGCCTAACAACATCATCGTCTTCGACGATTTGCACAGCAATCTCCAGGACAGTTACGAAGCTTTTTGGGACAATACGTTTGCAGCGTGTTGCACTTTTATGGATCCAGAAAACAGCTATTTGCTCGGAAGCAAAAAAGGATACACCTATCTGTTGGATATGAACAGACTCTGGACATTATCCGAGGGTATTCAGAATTACGGCAAATGGCTGAAAGATTGGAATTGATAAAAACGGTCGACAAAATACACCTATGTTCTTCCATTTTATCCTCTCACAGCTCTTTAACCGGAGCAAAAACAATTAAAATTCAAATCAAAATGAAACAAAACTTCAAATTATTCGCAACACTGGCAGCCAGTGCAGCGATGATGATCTCCTGCCAGCAGGCAGAAGAACCGACGATGGACAAGGCCCAGGAACCTGTCGTCAAAACACGTGCTTACGGGGACAAAACTCCGAAGGTCACCATTTATGTCGAGACCAACGACGTGAACCCGCTTAATGCCGGCGACTACCTGCTCTCCGACGGTTCGGCCTATGCCGATATCGTGGAGTTCTTCGCCGCCAATCTCAACAAGGAGACGGTCAACGGAGTAGTGCGTCCGACCCTCTATCTGAACGACAAGATGACCAACCTGCTCGAAAACGGCGGTGCTGCCACCTATGTAGCCGGTCTGCAGGCTAAGGGCATCAAAGTCGTGCTCACCATCCTGCCTAACTGGCAGAATATCGACTTCACGAGTCTCAATGACACGCAGGCCGATCAGCTTGCAACGATTCTCGCCTATGCCGTAAATAAGTACGGACTCGACGGTATCGGATTCGACAACGAGTACGGCGGCACGGTGACCTCCGTTTCCGGTTCGTATGGCAACCTGATCACCAAACTGCGCGCCAAGCTGCCCGCCGGCAAGTTGATTACCCTCTTCCAGTACAATATCGGCTACAATCAGATCAACGCGACAGCCGGAGCCAAGCTCGACCATGTCTATTCCAACTTCGGTTACAACACGTATATCAGCACTTCCGGCGTAACCAAGGAGCGCTATGCACCGTTGTCGATCAATCTGGGTTCCATCGGTAGCAATGTATCTTATTATGGGGATAGAGCCTATGATTTGACCGAGGCCGGTTACGGTGGAATCATGCACTTCAACCTGCGTACGAGAACCGATTCCGATCCGCTGTCGCTGTTCAATTCCATTGCCGATGGAGCTTGGGAGGAAACCGTTACTTGCGAGAATGGTAACCGCCCGCAGGACTGGACGTTCGTCAGCAGCGGTTACACCATCACCTACGACGAGGCTACGGCCGAATAACTCCTCTGATTAGAATCGGTCGAGCATCTGTAAGCGACCCGATTTTGACCCGCACATCTTTTGAGGTGTGCGGGTGTTTTTAACTTTCGGATAAAAAAGCCGTTCGAAGAATATTCGAACGGCAATAAGAAAATATCCGGATGTAAATGTTGACCGATTCAGAATGTGAGCATCTGTAAGTCTTTTTGTATTGAAAAATTCACTTTTAATGAATCGTAACCGGTATTTTCTTTATGAAACGCATAAATTATAAATTTATTGTGGCAAAATCAAACTTCTCGGTTAAACCATAAATGAAATAGCATAAAATAAAAGCACGGACTTAACCTATTGACACCTGAGGAATGCTACAACCCGATGAACAGATAGGAGAAGCCCGTGCTGTTTTTTGCACGATTTCCCCTATCATCCCGTCCATCTTGTCTTTGTAGCATTTTCAGGTGTCGATGACAGGATTCGACAGCTATTCGCCGTTTGGCAAAGATAAGAAAATTATCCTACAGATACAATATATGCAATTTAATTCATTGTAATAAACGACAAATATAGATGGACAAATTGTTGCATACATCTTTGTTCAGAGCCATCTTAAAATCATTGAATCGAAAAGTTGTTTCTGAAAAAAGGCTGCAAACTTACTTTTTGAAATTTGCCCGCCTCATTACAGCACTTTGCGATGACACAGATTGTCTGTCGGCATTACATACGTTAAATTATACGCAAATCCAGTTTCGATTTCTGCTTTCTCGAATTCATGAACCGTCCGTTTCGCTTCCGCCATATATACACCGGGTTGTCGACATGACTCTCGAATTTATCTGCTTGGAAAAAGAGTTGTTATATCATCGTATTGAACACCCGCGATCTTTCATATCTGAACCTGCATTTACTTCACCGCTCCATTGGTCCAAACACTATCCTGCGATCAGCGTTTCGGAAATCCTTTGCGGACTCGATCGGATGACTCCACCTCCTTTCGTGCTGGCAGATGGTTCGACAGCTCCATTCAATTTGGTTGTTCGGGTCTTCGAGAATACATTGCATGTTAAACTCGGCGATCCGACTGATGTCAAACGCCGTGTTCTGGAACGCAAGAAAGATCGCACAAAATTTACCGATGCACTGCTTTATTCCTTGAATAAGGAAGATGAATGATTTTTTTCGATTTTTTATATCCGGGCGGATATCCGGACATGTAATTGGGTATCCTGAAAATTCCTATTTTTGCAAAGCAAACCAACCAATTCTGTGTAAGTCGAATTATGGAAAACTTGGACAAAAGCCAATTTATCGTCCTGCTCGAAACATCTCTCAACCGACGATTACTGTCCCCTGAGCAGAAGACTCTCGACGCTGCCTATGAAGATTACATCGACCTGCTGCACGGTCTTACTGTTCAATCCTGTAAATCGTCCCTCGACCTGCTGCACGAACTTGCCCGCCTCCAATCCCGCCTGATGCGGTTGCAAGCGCGGATTGTTTGAGAAGGAATCTCCGCAAGCGTCGCTGCTCAAATCGGAGCTTCTGCTGACGAATTTCGAGATCCGTTTAGTCTTTACCCGGCTTCGTTATCCGTCCATCGCCGCCCCGGTGTCGGTCGAAGTCCCCAAGTCGCCGCTGTTCCTCTCCGAGCAATTCACACCTACGGATATCATGGAGCTTGCTACGGCCCTGCAACTCTCCGGAGCCATACGCCGCATCGACGGCACACGGATCGATCTGGCGACACTTGTCGATGTGCTTTCCGGAACTTTCAACGTCCGTATCAACAACCCGGAGCAGTGCCGCCATACGCTCATCAACCGAAAGTTGCGTCTGACGCATTTTCTCGACATCCTGCGCAACAATCTGATTGCCTACAGCCAGCGATAGGCAGTCTGTTTTTATTCAGCATCACGCTCCGGGGATTCATCTCTCGGAGCGTTCTTTATGCGGTGCGGACAGTGACGGACTGGAGCGGACATGGGTACCTGTTTTTCTGCCGGAGATGTATCTTCGGGACTTTTAATATTCTCTGCCATGCAACAGGAAGATGATTTGAAAGCCCTTGAAAATATCGTGCAGTTCGCCCGCGGGCTGGGCGTGTTTTTTTTGGTGCTGCACGTGTATTGGTATTGCTACGAATGGCTCTCGTCATGCGGCCTGACCTACGGTTATGCCGACCGTCTCCTGCTCGATATCCAGCGGACAACTCTTCTTTTCTCCTCTCCCGTCATTACGAAACTCTGCGCCTTTCTGTTCCTCGCGCTTGGCTGCTACGGCACGAAGAGCGTCCGCAACGGCAGGGTCGACAGGCGGCATATCGTCGCTGCCGCCTGCCTCGGCTTCCCGCTGTTCTTTCTGAACGGCTTTCTGCTGTCGCTGCCCGCTGGGATCGGCTTCCAGGGCTGGAGCTACACGCTGACCCTTGGTGCGGGCTACCTCAGCCTGCTGGCCGCCGGCGTGTGGCTGCGGCGATTGATGAAACAGCCGCTTATGGACGATCCTTTCAATGACAATAACGAAAGTTTTCTTCAGGAGGAACGTTGTATTGACAACGATTGCTCGGTGAACTTACCTACGCGTTACCGCTATAAAGGACAATGGCGGAACGGGTGGATATCGGTTGTAAACGTCTACCGTTCAACGGCCGTTATCGGATTGCCCGGCTCCGGGAAAAGCTACGCAGTACTGAACAACTATATCAAACAGCATATCGAGAAGGGATTCTCGATGCTCATCTATGATTATAAGTTCGACGATTTGACGCGCATCGCCTATAACCACTTGCTCCGGCATCTGGACAAATACACCGTCAAACCGAGATTCTGCATCATCAACTTCGACGATCCCCGCCGCTCGAACCGCTGCAATCCCATCGACGCCCGCTTCATGGACGATATCTCGGATGCCTACGAAAGCGCCTACGTCACGCTTTTGAACCTCAATAAGACGTGGGTGGACAAGCAGGGTGACTTCTTCACCGATTCGGCCGTCATTCTGCTGGCGGCGATCATCTGGTACCTGAAAATCTATGACAACGGACATTATTGTACCTTCCCGCACGCCATCGAGTTTCTGTGCCAACCTCTCGAAAAGATTTTCCCGATTCTTTCATCTTATCCCGAACTGGAAAACTACCTCTCACCCTTTATGGATGCGTGGAAAAGCAATGCGCAGGATCAGTTGCAGGGACAGGTGGCATCGGTGAAAATCCCGCTCTCGCGTATGATCTCTCCGCAGCTCTATTGGGTGCTTACGGGCAATGACTTTACACTCGACATCAATAACCCTGAGGAGCCGAAAATCCTCTGCATGGGCAACAACCCCGACCGGCAGAGCATCTACGGCGCGGCGCTGGGACTCTATAATTCGCGCCTTATCCGGCTTATCAATAAAAAGGGGAAATTGAAATCGTCGCTTATCATCGACGAACTACCGACGATTTATATCCGGGGGCTGGATAACCTCATAGCCACGGCCCGCTCGAACAAGGTCTCCGTCTGTCTGGGATTTCAGGACTTTTCGCAGTTGGAGCGCGACTACGGGGAGAAAGAGGCCAAGGTCATCACTAATACTGTGGGCAATATCTTCTCGGGACAGGTCGTGGGCGACACGGCCCGCACCTTGTCGGAGCGTTTCGGCAAGATCGTGCAACTGCGCGAGTCGCACTCGGTATCGAACGAGAACGTCACCACCTCGACCAATACGCAGTTGGAAACACTGATCCCTGCCTCGAAAATCTCCAACCTCACGCAGGGCATGTTCGTCGGCTCGGTCGCCGACAACTTCGACGAGCGTATCGAGCAGAAGATCTTCCATGCCGAGATCGTCATCGACAACGATAAGGTCAAGGCGGAAACAGCAGCCTATGTCCCCATTCCCGAAATATCCTCTTTTGTCGGTGAGGACGGCAAGGATCACATGGAGGAGATCGTCAAAGAGAATTATTACCGTGTCAAAGCCGACGTTGCGGAGCTTGTCCGCCGGGAGATCGCACGTATCGAAGCCGATCCGGATCTCGCGAAACTTTTACCCAAGAAAAAACCGTAATTTTTGCCTCGGTGCGGACTGGAGCGGACTGGAGCGGACATGGGCATCGTTTCGGAAAACATGCTTCTATATTCGCGGCATGAACCTTTTGTTTCACTTAAAACATTTTGTGTTATGCCCGAAGAAAATCAGAATCAAAAACCGATTCAGACCCCCGAACAGGCCGATCCGAAGTACAAGGAAACGCTCCTGCTCTACAACGAGCAGAACGGCGCCGTGGAGGCCGTCTCCGACCTCAAACAAAGCGGTAACCAATACAAGGTTACGACGACGCAACCGCTCACGGCCAACAAACCGGCGTTCTACGAACTTCGCAACAGCTCCGCAGTCGCGGCCTTCATCAAGGGCTTCATGTCGCAGGAGAACGCCAAGCCGTTTCATTTTCTGAAAGTCGCCGCCGACAAGGCCAGCGAAGTCACACAATCGCTGCTGCGCCTTGCCGACAATCCCAAAGACCCTGAGGGCCTCAAAGCCCTTTACGATCATCGCGTCACCTCGTACCAACTCGAAAAGGTCAAGTTCGACACTCCGGATCTGAAGTTGCAGGAGCTGAAAGAGATGGGTATCATCGTTACTCCCAAAGAACTGGAGGCGATGAAGCACGGCCTTCCGACGACGGACCTGCATGACGTGACCCTCAAGATCGGCAATATTCCCGTCGCAGGTCAGTTCGCCCTGCATCCCTATAAGGACATGAACGGTGATGTGCAGGTCGGTCTGACGAGTGCCCTTCCGCGTCCGGAGTTCGAGCGCGAAGAGTACCGGATGATGTTCTCCACGAGTGAGAAGGAGCAGCTGTTGGCCGGAAAGACCCCCGACCGGCTGTACGAACTTCCCAATCCGCACACGGGAGAGAAGGAGTGGTGCTTCGCCACGCTGAATCCCGCGACGAACCGCCTTGTCACCATTCCGAAAAACGAAGTTCCCGATCTGCGTTATTTCAACGGCGTGCGTCTGGATGATACGCAGCAGAACGAACTGGCTCTGGGCGGCCGCGTCTTCGTCGAAGGCTGCTCCATGCGCGGCAGCGACATCACCTATTCAGGCAAAGTGGGCTTCGATGTCCTCTCGAACGAATACAAGATGACCGACTACCAGTTCAGCCGCCCCTATATCTCTCCGCAACTCGACAAACAGCTCGACGACCGTCAGCGCACGGCCCTGCTGAGCCCCGAAGGTCTGGATTGTTCGAAAGAGAAGGAACATCCCATTCTGGGCAAGAACGGCAAGGCGCTGAATTGTATCCTGCGTATCGACCCCCGCTCGAACGGCGTGGTCTACGATTTCTCGCAGCAGCGCCGTCAGGAGCAACAGGAAAAGCAGGAGCAGAAGGCCGAGAAAGCGCAGGAGCAGGCTCCGGATCAGGGTCAGGGCCGCGGTCGCAAACGCTAATCCGCTCCTGCGATGGAAACCCCCGATGAAAAATGGTTCCGGGAGCGCCTGCGGCATTTCCTCGAAATACGCCATCCTCCGCGTCAGTTCCACCATGTGATGATCGAACGGCGCAGCCGTCTGGCCTTCGAAAGCTACGCACAAAGCGTCGAGCTGGGAGTGCCTGCCGCTTCGGCTGTCCGTGCCGCCGACAAAGTCCTGTTCCGGGGCCTGCTTTTCTCGAAATACGACACCGTTCACCTGATTCTCACCACGGACTTTCCGGCTATTCCGGAAAACCAACGGCAGGAGATCGCCCTGCGACTGGTGCGTATCTGCGCTCCGATCTTTCGGGCCTACGATCTGAAAGACGACTTTTCGGAACGCCCGGAATTCCGGCAGCTCAAAGAAGAACTCCGCACCGGTATCCGCAGCTGGATCGATGAGAACGGCGTTCCCGGCTACCGCAGCCCGGCGCGCAAGGAAAAGCCGCCTGTCCCATACTCCGAACAACCCCGATATTCAAAACGCAACAAGCGTAAGTAGTTCATTCACTTAATTTCTTATTACCTTATGAAAAAGATTCTTTTTGCAGCGACCGCTCTGGCCGCCGCCCTGTTCGCCTCGTGCGACAAAGACAATGACACAATCAACCCCGCGCTGCCTGAGACCTCCGACGGCGCACGGATCGCCATCACGCTCACCGGAGCGGACGAGGCCGACACCCGCGCGTTCTTCGACGCTTCGGCCAAGGCCGAGTCGTGGGAATCCTCGCTCTCGTCGCTCTCGGTCTTCGCCTTCGACAATAGCGGAGCACTTATCATCCGCCGTGACTTCACTTCGTCGGAGCTCGCTTCCAAATCGGCGACCTTCGCGCTTCCCAAATCTGCGGCCGGCACCGAGTGCTCATTCTACGCCGTAGCGAACTACGACGCCTCGTCGGCCAAGACCCGCGCAGCCCTTACGGTCCTCGTGGAAAAGTCGGCTGCCGACTATAACGGCACCTTCGCCGAAGTGTCCTCCGCGGCCAAACGTTCGGGCGGCTTCGTGATGTCGGGCTCGACATCGAAAACCATCGGCGCCGTGAATTCCACGACGTCGGTAGGCATCACGCTCAAACGTACCGTAGCCAAAGTGGCCCTCCAGACGACCATAGACCCGTCGTTCGCCGACAAGTACGCCGGAGAGCTCACGATCAACTCCGTAAAACTCTCCAAGGCAGCCTCTCAGTCTTCGGTCGTAGCCGGCACGCCGACGCCCGGGGCCATGAGCTACACGCATACCCAAACCCTCGCCGCGGCATCGGGTAAATACAACGCCCTGTTCTACTGCTTCGAGAACGGCTCTTTAACGGCAGGAAACCGTGTGCTGCTGGAAATCAACGCTACATACGATCTGGACGGCAACGGCTCGACCACGGACGACCGCTCGGAGGTGACCTACTCGGTGGAGCTGACGGGCAAGGCCGCGGGCGAGATCCTGCGCAACGGCTGTCGTTGGCGCAAGAATACCTGTTGAGAAGCCAATGCCGACACCAAGAAGAACGATCGCCACACCGACGATCGCGTCATAGCCAAGCGTTGCGGCAAGCATAACTCCCAGCGGAGCAAATCCGATGAACTTATTTGTGGACTGTGTAATACCGATAAAGGCAAAAATCAACAGGATCGCAGGTATGAATATTTTCTCCTTACCTTTGCACTTCATTGCCATCTTTCCACAGTACGCATGGAACATTCCTGTGGATAAGATCACCTCAAGGCAGCCGGCGATCACGATCAACGGGAAAATAATGTCAGCCTGTTTGGAAAGTCCCTTCATGACAAAGTTCGGGATTTTCCAGACCGGAACTGGTTCGCCCTCAACTTCATGATAAGATTCTACAATAACTGTGGTGTTGCCTGCCTCATTCTTCTCGCGGTCATATTCATGTGCCGGGATCAGGTATGTCATGATCGATACAAAGATCAGAAGCATAAAGATAATAACATACGAATGCGGCATTTTAAATTTCTTTTTTTCCATAGTAATCCCCTAT
>OLFZ01002322.1_pt1 | contig 12985 bp, 13 predicted proteins | sample 1604861 | NCBI WGS metagenome assembly OLFZ01 (sample SAMEA3888895, study PRJEB22519) | human gut metagenome | biome: human gut; feature: human-associated habitat; material: faeces | place: Denmark | collected 2011 | reverse complement strand
TCTTCTGCTGCGGTGAGACTCTCGAGGAGCGTGAGGCTGAGAAGCAGAACGAGGTAGTTAAGGCTGAGTTGGAGGGTTCAGTATTCCACTTGAGCGCAGAGGCTTGGAAGAACATCATCCTCGCTTACGAGCCAATCTGGGCTATCGGTACAGGTAAGACCGCTACATCTGATCAGGCTGAGGAGATGTTGGCATACATCCGCTCAATCGTAGCTGAGAAGTATGGCAACGAGGCTGCTGAGGAGACATCTATCCTCTACGGTGGTAGCTGCAAGGCTAGCAACGCTCCTGAGCTCTTCGCTAAGCCAAACATCGACGGTGGTTTGATCGGTGGTGCTTCTTTGAAGGCTGCTGATTTCAAGGGTATCATCGACGCTTGGAAGAAGTAATCTCACAAGGATATTTACCAAAGGGGATGCCTTCTTTCCTGGGGGCATCCCTTTCCCTATCTTAATAGGATGACAGAAACAGATTGCTGACACATTATATATTAATAAAAGGTATATATATATTAAATAAGGTATAGTCATGAAACAATTCGTCACATTATTGATTTTCATCCTCTGCTCATCTATCCAGATGAATGCGCAGACTTACTTGGATTATCTCAAGCAGAAGAATCCAGGACAGGGTGTCGTGACCGTACACCAAAGCAAGGCTATCGACGAATTGGTGAACGGAAAACAGGTTCCAACCCATACGAATCAGGTGAATCCACAGGACGATAAGACTAAGACTACCCCACAACCACAGAAGAAACCAACAGATACTCAGCATAAAGAAGTAACTCCAGCTGCCCAGCACAAGCAGACTCCGGACTCTCACAAGCAGACTCCAGACTCGCTCAAGAAGGCCGAGCCACAGCACGAAGCTGCCAAGGAGAAACAGCATGGAAACAATGCACAGAAGGCTGAGACACATCAGGAAGAAACCGAGATGCCTGTAGTGGACATGCGCAAGAAGGTAATGCGCAGAAGCTATAAGGTTACAGGATATAGAGTACAGATCTTTGCCGGAGGAAACTCACGCAACGACCGACTGAAGGCTGAACAGACGGGCAACAACATCAAGATGAAGTTCCCAGACCAGCCAGTATATGTGCACTTCTACTCGCCAAGATGGATTTGCCGCATGGGCAACTTCCGCGAACTGGGCGAGGCTAAGAAGGTGCTTGCCAAGGTGAGAGCCCTGGGATACAGACAGGCATGCCTGGTAAAGGGACAGATTACAGTACAGTATTAAAGTGAAGAGTGAAGAATTCAACAGTCTTACTATTCATAAAGTTCAAAATTCAAAGTAAATAAGATATGAATCCAGAAACAGAATTTCGCGAGGGATTGGATGAACTCGCAGGACACTATAAGGAAGTATTGAAGCTCCTGGGTGAAGACACAGAGCGCGAAGGACTTGTCAAGACTCCTATGCGCGTAGCCAAGGCGATGCAGGTATTGACCCGCGGCTACTATCAGGATGCCCACAAGGTGTTGACCGATGCCCTCTTTGAGGAGAAATACGACCAGATGGTCATTGTGAAGGACATTGATTTCTTCTCCCTCTGCGAGCATCACATGCTGCCTTTCTATGGCAAGGTACACGTGGCTTACATCCCTAACGGTAAGATTACCGGACTGAGCAAGATTGCCCGCGTGGTAGATATCTTCAGCCACCGCCTTCAGGTGCAGGAGCGCCTTACCCAGCAGATCAAGGACTGCATCCAGGAGACCTTGAATCCTCAGGGTGTGATGGTGGTGATAGAAGCTAAGCACATGTGCATGCAGATGCGTGGCGTGGAGAAGCAGAACTCCATCACTACTACCAGCGATTACAGCGGCGTATTCAATTCACTGAACACCCGTCAGGAGTTCATGAGCCTGCTCAGAGGTGAGAGCAAGAGAATCTAAATAAGTTCAAAGTAATATGAAGTTTATATCCTGGAACGTGAATGGCCTGCGTGCTTGCGTGGGCAAGGACTTCGAGAGCCAGTTCAAGGCGCTCGATGCCGACTTCTTCTGCCTGCAGGAGACCAAGATGCAGGAAGGTCAGCTCGACCTGAAGTTCGAGGGCTACGAAAGCTACTGGAACTATGCCGAGAAGAAGGGATATTCGGGCACAGCCATCTATACCCGCCACCAGCCACTGAGCGTGAGCTACGGTATGGGCGTGGAGGAACACGACCACGAAGGAAGAGTCATCACCCTGGAGTATGACAACTTCTATCTCGTAACCTGCTATACCCCGAACTCCCAGACCGAGTTGAAACGACTGGATTACCGTATGACCTGGGAAGATGATTTCCACAAGTTCCTGAAGGCTTTGGATGCCAAGAAGGCTGTGGTGGTCTGCGGCGACCTGAACGTGGCACATCAGGAGATAGATATCAAGAATCCGAAGACCAACCGTCGCAATGCCGGTTTTACCGACGAGGAGCGCGAGAAGATGACCGAGCTTCTGAACGACGGCTTTACAGATACCTTCCGCTATCTGCATCCCGAAGAGGTTACCTATTCGTGGTGGTCATACCGATTCAAGGCACGCGAGAAGAATGCCGGCTGGCGTATCGACTACTTCCTGGTATCCGACCGCTTGAGAGAACAGATTACAGAAGCCAAGATTCATACCGACATCATGGGCAGCGACCACTGCCCGGTAGAGGTTGACCTGGCACTCTAAATATTGTAAAAAGGTCTGGCGAATATCATCGCCAGACCTTTTTTCAGTTATGCATATATCAGAAAAATAAAGGGGATGTACCTTCCTCCCGGAAGCCATCCCCATATTGGTCATATCAACATAAAATTTTAATTTATATAAGAGAGATTTTTCTATTAATTTAAGAGAGATTTTCTATTCTAGAGATCTTCTACATCAAAGACTGAATCTCAGAGAGATTTCTCTTCTCTGTGGTACCATCCTTGTATGTTATCATGAAGTAATCGTGAACAGACTTGCCGTTCTTGAACTGAACAACAGCCACGCCACCTTCACGGAGCTGGAGAGTGAAGTATCCCTCACGCTTGCCGTTAACATACTTTCCGTGCCACTTCTCCTTACCATTCTTGTAGAAAGTAGTAACCTCACCATTGAAGATCGTATTGCGGTCGTTACCGAGATCGATGAAGCTGTATCCACCCTCGGCACGAAGATTACCGTTCATATAGAAGTCCTGGAACACATCCTTCTTATTGATGCCAGCGCCGGTAGTCATCAGCAATCTGTAATAACTAGCCTGATCTGCACTAGCTACATTTTTCATATTTTCTGCATAGAAAATAGTGTCTGCTACTACTGTTGCATTCTCTACGCGCTTGCGACCGAAAGTAGCTACGGTCATGAGAGCCATCAATGAGAATAATATAATTCGTTTCATATTCTTTAATTTTTAGATTGTTACTTATTGCTTGTTGTTTCTTTTTTCTGATGCAAAGGTAATACAAATTCCGGTAAGTTGTATCATTCCTTAACGCTATTTTATCTTATTTTTGGGGTCAGTTTTACTTTTTGAAAGAAAACGCACACAAAATTACAATTTGACATTTTAGGGGGTCGTTTTTTACACTTTGAAATAGGCATATCTCCATATACCCCAATAATACCCCTATCTCGTTTACATATTGTTAGCAAACGATAAGAACAGGGCACGGCTGCCTGTGCTGTTTTTTGAGATATTTTGAAAACTTTTCGCCCGAAAACTAGCGTATGTACTTTTTATTTTGTACTTTTGCACTAAAATATATATAATATAAGGTACGCGTATGATAAAATATACCATCAAGGCACCAAGCCAACTGAACGCAAGTATCAACTTGCCAGCATCTAAGAGTATCAGCAACCGCGCCCTCGTAATCAGTGCGATGGCTGGAAGCCATATCCAACCCGACAACTTGAGCGACTGCGATGACACGGAAGTAATCGTTGCAGCCCTTCAGAATATGCCAGAGGTCATCAACATCAAGGCAGCCGGCACAGCCATGCGTTTCATGACCGCCTATCTCTCTGCCACCCCCGGCGAACATACCATCACCGGCACCGAGCGCATGCAGAACCGTCCTATCGGCATTCTCGTAGATGCCCTGCGCTATCTGGGCGCCGACATCACCTACGAGAAGAAGGAAGGTTATCCCCCACTCCACATCCGAGGCAAGGCGCTGGAAGGCGGCCATCTGGAGGTAGTGGGCAATATCAGTTCGCAATACATCTCGGCGCTTCTGATGATCGGTCCGATTCTGAAGAACGGACTGGAACTGAAGTTGACAGGAGAGATTGCATCCCGCCCTTACATCGACCTTACGCTCTGGACGATGAAGGAATATGGTGCCGATGCCGACTGGACGGATATGGACACCATCACCGTGAAGCCACAGCCTTACAAGGAGACATCTTATATGATAGAGAACGACTGGAGTGCTTCTTCCTACTGGTATGAGATGATGGCACTGAATGGCAACATCGACTCCAGCATCCAGCTCGAAGGCTTGATGGACTGCTCGAAGCAGGGAGATTCCGTGGTGAAATACATCTTCAGTCTGCTGGGAGTGAAGAGCGAATTCGAGAACCATGATCATCTTACGGATGTGATGCTGAAGGCGAACCACTGTCTTCTGCCGAAATTCGAATACGATTTCTCCGGTTCTCCTGATTTGGCTCAGACCATCGTGGTAGCCTGCTGTGCCTTGGGTGTGAAGTTCAGGTTCACGGGTCTTGCCAGCCTGAAGATCAAGGAGACCGACCGCATCGAGGCACTGAAGACAGAGTTGAAGAAGGTGGGCTATGTCATCCACGATGAAAACGACAACACTCTGTATTGGGATGGCGAAACCTGCGAACCTTCATTTGCTCCAATCGATACCTACGAGGATCATCGTATGGCGATGGCATTCGCCCCTCTCGCCTTCAAGTTCCCTCAGATCGAGATCAATAATCCGGAGGTAGTGAGCAAATCCTATCCTCATTATTGGGAAGACCTGAAGAAAGTAGGGTTTGAGATTATTGAGAGTGAAGAGCTAAGCCAGTCATAATGTTCAAAGTTCAAAGTTCGAAGTAAATGCTATACTTGATTTTAGCCCTGGTGGCATTAGGCCTGATAAGCGCCATATTCGGAATCGTATCTCACCGCAGGGGAGAGGACGAGGAGCCTCTGCAGGAAGGCGTATCGTGCAACACCTGCAACGGTGAGAACTCGAAGTGCGAGCAGGAGTGCATGATGGAAGCCGCCACCAAAGAAATAGAATATTACGATGATGAGGATCTCGACCGCTTTGCCGGTCGGGATGCCGATGCCTATACCGATGAGGAGGTTGAGGAATTCTCGGAAGTGCTCTATACCATGCAGCCGGAAGAAGTGGCTGGATGGAACAGAAGCCTGATACTGAGAGGCATCAACCTGCCCAACCAGCTGAAGGATGAAGTCATCGGCTTTTTAAGCTAGAAATTTGCAGTTCAAAGTAAACACATGGATATACTACAATATACATTTTTCCAAAACGCACTGATAGGCGCCTTTCTGGCAAGCATCCTGTGCGGCTTTATCGGAACCTACATCGTTACCCGCCGATTGGTATTCATCAGCGGCGGCATCACCCATGCCTCTTTCGGAGGCATCGGCATCGGCGTGTTTACAGGAATCAATCCGATACTCTCCGCCATGGTTTTCGCCATCCTCAGCGCCTTCGGAGTGCAATGGATATCACGCAAGAAAGATGTGCGAAAGGATTCCGCCATCGCCATGTTCTGGACCCTGGGAATGAGCGTGGGCATCATCTGCTGTTTCCTGACTCCAGGATTCATGCCCGACCTGCCCTCCTTCCTCTTCGGAAGCATCCTTGCCATCGACAGCGCAGACCTGTGGCTGCTGGGCGGACTCGCCCTCATCGTAGCCCTCCTCTTCACCTTTCTTCTGCGCCCTATCCAGAACATCGCATTCGACAGTACCTTCGCCCGTTCGCAGCACCTGCCGGTTACAGCCATCGAATACCTGATGATGACGCTCATCGCCATGACCATCGTGGCTACGCTGAAAATGGTGGGCATCGTGCTCGCCATCAGCCTGCTCACCATTCCGCAGATGACCGCCAACCTCTTCACCTATAATTACAGGCAGATGATATGGGCAAGCATCATCCTGGGATGGATAGACTGCATCGCCGGTCTCTACATCAGTTATCTGCTCAACGTGCCATCGGGTGCCACCATCATCTTCATCAGCATCGTGGTATTCGCACTCGCCAAAATCGTCCTGGGCATCAGGAAAAAGATGCCAGATAAACAATAGAAAGCATGAAAGGCAAAAGCCCCATCCAGCTCCTTTTTCTGATAGGACTCGCTGTGATTGCAGCAATCCTTACGGGATGCTCTACGCAGAAGAATACAGCGCAGAGCAGGTGGTGGCATGCCTTTAATGCCCGATACAATACCTATTATAATGGTACCGTGGCTTATATCGACGGGGCGCTGGAGAAGGAAGAAGGCAACCGGGACAACTTTACGGAGCAGATTCCACTCTATACCGTAGGCAACAGGAACAGCCGCGATCTGGGCAAAGCCAACTTCGACCGTGCCATCGAGAAATGCGAAAAAGCCATCCACCAGCACAGCATCAAGCGCCGCCCCGTATGGGAACCCGGCAAGAGAAAGACGGCGAAAGATATCGAATGGCTCAGTCGCAGGGAATACAATCCGTTTTTATGGAAAGCGTGGATGCTGATGGGCCGCTCGCAATTCCAGAAGGGGGATTTCGAGGGGGCCGCTGCCACCTTCGCCTATATGAGCCGCCTTTACTCCACCCAGCCTGCCATCTACGGCAAGGCGCGCGCCTGGCTTGCCAAATGCTACATCGAGCAGGGATGGACCTACGATGCAGAAGATGTGATCCGAAACATCCAGCGCGATTCCATTCACTGGCGTGCCCAGAAGGAATGGGATTATGCCTTCGCCGATTACTATATCCACACGGGGGATGCCCGGAAGGCGATTCCCTATCTCAGGAAGGTGATAAGCCATGAGATGCGACACAAGCAGAAAGCCCGCCAGTGGTATCTGATGGGACAGTTGCAGGCTTCCATCGGCAACCGGCAGGAGGCTTATCAGGCTTTCCGCCACGTCATCCGGCTCAATCCGCCCTACGAACTGGAGTTTAATGCCCGCATCGCCATCACCGAGGTCTTGGCTTCGGGCAACAGCAGGAAGATGATCAGCCGACTCAAGCGCATGGCGGCATCGGATAAGAACAAGGAATATCAGGATCAGGTATATTATGCCATCGGCAACATCCACCTGGCCCAGAAAGATACCCTGCGTGCCATCTATGCCTACGAAAAAGGCAACCGGAAGGCTACCCGAAACGGTATAGAGAAGGGTGTACTCCTGCTGCGTCTGGGCAATCTGTATTGGGAAACCGGACGATATGCTGATGCCAAGCGCTGCTATGGCGAAGCAATCGGCTTGCTCGATCAGGACAGAAAGGATTATCCGCAACTGGCTCATCGCTCCAAGGTGCTGGACGAACTGGTGCCTTATACCGATGCCATCGCCCTCCAGGATTCCCTGCAGTCTCTTGCCAAAATGGACGAGAGAGACAGAAATGCAGCCATCGACCGTGTGATAGCTGCCCTGAAAAGAAAGGAGAAAGAGGAAGAAAGAAGGAGATGGGAAGACGGTGCTGAGATGAATTCGGAATATGAAGGAGGAGTTGATGGGAATGGAGCCGGAAATGATTTCCGAAATCATTCTGGGAAAGCTTCCGGAAATGGATTCGAGAATACATTAGGAAACGGATTCGGGAACACCAATACCTGGTATTTCTATTCCCCTGTAGCCGTAAGCCAGGGTAAGGCGCTCTTCGAGAAACTCTGGGGCAAGCGAAAGAACCTCGACAACTGGCAGCGAATCAACAAAACAGTTGTAGCTTCTGCACAAGAAACGGATATCGCACAAGGAACAGATTCCGAGCAAGAAACGACTTCTGATCAAGATTCCAAGCTTCAGCCTGATGCATTACGAGATGCTCTATCCCATTCTTTATCCCAGAAAGAATCCGGCAAACCATCTGCCGATAGCGCCAGCCTCGACCCTCATCAGCGGGCTTATTATCTGGCTCAGATTCCGTTCACCCCTGAGCAGATGTCAGCGAGCAACCAGCTCCTGGCGAATGGCTTATACCATGCCGGAATCATCTTCAAGGATCGGCTCGACAACCTGGCACTGAGCGAGAAGATGCTGCTCCGACTAGTGGACAACTACCCGGATTTCAAGCATCTCGACGAAGCCTATTACCATCTGTATCTGCTTTATTCCCGAAAGAAGCAAACTCAGATGGCGAACAGCTATGTCGAAAAATTGAAGAAGGATTATCCCGAAAGCCAGTTCACAGCCCTCCTCTCCGACCCTTACTATCTGGAGAATGCGAGGATGGGTGTACACATCGAAGATTCCATCTACACCCTCACCTATCAGGCATTCAAGGAAGGCAAGTACGAGGTGGTGATGCACAACTCGGAAATATCAGACAAGCGGTTCCCTTCTGGCGCCAACCGCGACAAGTTCCTCTTCATCAGCGGTATGACCCAGCTCAACGAGGGCAAGGTTTCCGAATGTCTGGAAAAGATGAACCAGGTGATAGCGCAATATCCCAACAGCCGGTTGAGCGAGATGGCGGGAATGATCGTAAACGGCGTGAATGCTGGAAGACGACTCTACGGCGGAAAGTTCGACCTGAGTAATGTCTGGGCGAAACGCAGCGATGTGCTCAGCTCCCAGGACTCCACCCGGCAGAAAGGATTCTCAGCCGACCGCAACGACCGGTTTGTCTTCCTGCTCGCCTACAGTCCAGATTCCGTCAACGAAAACCAGCTGCTCTTCGAGGTAGCCAAGTATAACTTCACCACCTATATGGCGCGCAATTTCGACATCAGCATCGAAGACCTCCAGGGGTTGCATCGCCTGCAGGTAAGCGGTTTCCAAAACTACGACGAGGCGCGCCAGTATGCCAACGAGCTGCATCAGCAAGCCGGCATCCTCCGTCTGATTTCCAAAGCGAGAAGCTACGTAATCAGCGAGCCGAACCTCGAGCTTCTGGGCAGAAATCTCTCGTATGATGATTACGACAAGTTCTATACCCGCCACTTTGCACCGCTGAAGATCAGCAAGATGCGCCTGCTGATGGAGCCAACGGAAATCGTAGTGGATAAGGATTCTCAGAAGGAGGAAGATGCTCTGGAGGAAGAAAATGATTCTCAGAAGAAGAATCCTGAAGATAATGGAATCGATATCGAGAGCCAGCCCGCAGAAGATACCGATACCGGCATCTACTTCGATGACTCGAATGCCCCAGAATCTGAAGCCGATGATGAATACATCGAGCTGGATGGATTCTGAAAAGCAAGAAAGCTCTAGCGGCAAGGAAGCCGTTAGAGCGAACAGAAGAAGGTAACCAGGAACGGCACGGAGAAATCTACGCAGAAGCCGTGGAAGATGGAAACGATGATGAAGCTCTCGCCCGAATAGCGGGTGATGATAGGCAACGTGGTATCCATCGTGGTGGCTCCACCCACGCTGATAGGCGCCAGCTTGCCGAAATACTTCGCCAGCAGGGGCGCACCAAGCAGGGTGAGAATCTCACGGAAGATGTTGGCAAGCAGGGCGATGGTTCCCAGCTCGGCACCCCGATACTGCGTGATGAAGATGCTCGACAATGAGTAGTATCCGAAGCCCGAACCGATGGCGAGACAGTCGGAGAGCTGACGGTGTCCCAGTATCAAGGAGGCAGCCGCGCATCCGGCAAGGGTTCCCAGGATGGTCATCACCGGCAGCATCATCAGCCGGGGATTCACCTTTCTGAAACTCTTCAGGATAGAGGTATCGCAACCGATGCTGATACCCACGCAGAACATCAGGCAGCAGAGGGCATAATAGCTCACGTCGCTCGCCAGGAAACTGGCAGGAATCACATCCCACACTCCCACAATGATGCCCAGCACGAAGAAGCCTACGATAATCAGACTACCTTTCATTTCCAGCCTCCTTTCTGCAGACATATCTCCACAATGCCCACGCAAAGATTGCACTACCCAGACTTCCAGCTATCGTAAGCACGATGGCTTCGAGTCCCAGGGTCTGAAGACCATTGATAATGCGAGGGTTCGCTCCCACCTCGATGCCGAGCAGGAAGAGGAGTACCCAGATAAGCGCCGTGATGACACGGCCGATAAAACTCATTTTCTTGTTGCGGAGCAGGTACCCCGTACCAATTCCGCATAGCATGATCATTACAATCTTGAGCATTGTTTCTTCTTTTCTTTCTTTTTTTTTATTATTGATTACTTTTATCTTCGATAATAATAACGGATTCCCGGTCTTAATATTATAAAAAAGACCGAGAATCCTGATGATATCTGTAAGTAAGCTATAGCAGTTGCCCCCAATCGGAAGAGCCATCAGCCCCATCAGATGATGGTAATCCAGACGGATTCATCCTTTTCTCTCGCTTCGCTGATGCATTTCATCAGGCGATGCAGCCAGATACGGGAATTCACCACCATACCCTTCACCTTGTTCTCACCCACCAGGATGCAGCCCTGGGTATCATCAGGGTAGTTGCCGGCATGGATGCGGATGCCCTCGAAATCAGGAACACCCTGCAGATACGGCAGCCACTCCTTGAAGCGGGGCGACTTGGTGACTAACAACGGATAGGTGCCTTCGGGAATCGCCGTAGTGCCCTTCATCTTCTGCGCCTTCTTGCCCGAAACCCTGCCCAGGCGCACGTTCACCTCCTCGGGCTGGAGTTCCACGCCCTTCAGGTTGCGCCACGTAGGCTCCAGGGTATCGCAGAAATAACACTCCTGCGTCAGTTTGCCGGCTTCTATCTTATGCTCGAACCAACGCTTCAACTGTGGGTTCATCCATGAAGAGTGAACCACTCTCTCTACCTCCTCATCCTTCAGGATATAGAGGCGACCAATGGTATAGCTGTTCTTCTTGGCTATACGCTTCAATACTATTTCCATAAATATTCAATTAATTTTAAAATCAAGCTTCAAGCACCAGCCCGTCGTGGCGGTACTTCAGCTTCTTGAAACTGTAACTACTGTAACCGTAACCGCTTTTCCCGTCCTCGCCGGGCGGAGAGATTCGCTCGATATACCCACGGTAAATCCACTGCTTGATCACATTCCGGGTGCCCTTCGCATTCAATCCATGCTCCATACGGATGGCATCCAACTGCGGCATGGTGAAGATATCAGGCAACAGCTGCAGCAGATTCTCCGGTCCACGCTTCGAACTCTTCTCGCCGGCACTGTTCTCCCGGGCAATCATATCGCCGAAGAAACGCATCTTGCAGTAGAGGTCGTAACGCTCGCTCCAGCGGATGAAATCATCCATCTCCGGCTCCCATCTGTAGCCGTTGGCAACATAGAGCACGCACGCCTTGAGGTAGGCGATGACGTTGGCACGGAACGAGAAATTCTCGAAGATGCGGTTCTGCGAAGTACGTGCAAACTCGGCATTCTCATTCTTCAATACCACGGCTAGATCATACGCCTCCTGGCATTCCACCAATCCCGACGCCATGCAGAGATTTTCGATGTAGGGCTTCAGAGAATTTCTGAATTCATCATCGTAGGTGCCATAGATGGGAATGTCCTCGCCAATCTCCCGTTCCGGGATGGTACAGAAGTTGATACGGCTCAGCGGACCATCGGTCAGCACCTTCGCAAAATACCGCTGTCCCTTGTCGATGGTGGTGGATGCATTCCAGTTGAAGCGGACGCAGACACGCTCGGTAACGCTCTGGATTCCCACGCGAGACTGTCCGAATTTATTACTGGGGTCAAAGGCGAGACACATAATACGGAACTGCTGATTGCCGATACCTCTCAGTGCATCAAACTGGTCGATTTCGTTCAGCGAAGTATAAAGGAAATGTTCCTTGGCTTCAGCGGTACGCATCACGAAGGCAGGGTTGGTCATATCGGCATCAATCTCCTGGATAATCAGATTTTCAGGGCGTTTGCGCTTATCCTTGTTGGCACCCTTACGCATCATCTCCTCTTTCCATTCCTTCTCACGCTTCAGGTTTTCGGCATCTCTTTTACGGATATCCTCCATGATGAAATCGATAGGTTTCTGTACGCAACTTTTACCTGCGCCTGTGCCTGCAAGCAGACAGGTCATCAGGGTAGCTTCGTGCTCCACGTTATCGATATATCTGAATTTCGTTCTCCAGAGATGGGTAGCCAGCGGAGGGAAAATGGCGCAAGCCACGGCAGGCTGATAGATTTCCGGAGTCTTGGATATCAGCAGCTCCACCAGCTTCGGCAGCTTTTTGGGCATCGGAGGCGGAGCAGGATAATCCTCGTCTTCACTTTGAACTTTGAGCATTGAACTTTGAACTTTATGATTAGCATCATTCGCCTGTTTCTCCGCCAAGGCATTCACCCGAATCACATCCCTCGAAAACGGCTTCGAGCTGTCCCCATATTTCGCATAGAAATCATGAATCAGCTGATGGCAGTCATTCTCCTGATAATAGCTCGGCATTCTCTTCGCCACCACCTTCATCAGCTCCTCCTCACTCATCACACGAGAAGCGCCAGCGCTCATAATAGCGAGCAGGGAGGAATGCCTTGACCCGATGGTATCGATGTTCATCCCCTTCAGTCCTGCGGATTCCTGAAAGAGGTCGAAGGCTATCAGATTCTTGGCATCAACTTGCCCTGCTTCTTGGGCTGCCAGTCCGCCAGCTTTCTGAGCATCTCCAGTATGGCTGATATAATCATCATCAGCACGATGGCTATTACCAGGTTGGGCAGGCTGAATAGCAGCGCCAGAAGGAACAGCAGAATGGCTGTCAGTGCCCTGAAATCGATTGTCTTGAACATTTGAATCTGTATTTTGAATTTGAAATACCTGAAAGTCTCCCGCCAGGCGTTCCGGGGATTTGCAATCATAAGTGGTTGAAAGATTATTTTAGGCATGTTGCTCTATAAAG
>OLFZ01002319.1_pt1 | contig 13000 bp, 9 predicted proteins | sample 1604861 | NCBI WGS metagenome assembly OLFZ01 (sample SAMEA3888895, study PRJEB22519) | human gut metagenome | biome: human gut; feature: human-associated habitat; material: faeces | place: Denmark | collected 2011 | reverse complement strand
ACTGCTTATTTACCGTCTGGTCACTATGAATCAAAGATTTCTTATTTACTTTGGCAATTATCTGTTCACGGTAAAATACTATCTTTGCTTCTGCTTCTTTTTTTATAGCAAGCACCATTGTATGATTGCTATTCTTATACATTTCATTATTCCAGTTATACTTGTAATTATTGAACACATCATACAGAAATGTGAGATTTCCTTTTAATTCAGCCTTTTCCTTCTGAACAAGAAAATCCATCATTTCCTGCTGCATTTCTTTTATAGAATCCAGTTTTTTATCAATATTCGCAAGTGCAGCCGCCATAAAAAGCATTGTCGGGTCAAAAGCAAGCGGCATCATCTGAGCCTGTCCGCCGCCAACTAAACCTGCTGATGTTTTCAGAGAACCGATAAAATTGCCCGTTTCCTTCATCTGAAACATTGTTTTTCCGGCTGTATTTACATAGTACAATCCACTTCCACCAGCTCCGGTTACTGCGGTTTGCACAGCAGTTGTCAATGGTTGAAACGCTGTTCCCATAGTTGCCAATCTTGTTACTGGTAATTTTGTGTAATTGGAAACACCAACTTTTGTTTCCTCTAACAATGGACATAGCGATGCATCGTTCATCATTGCCATTATCTCATTATCTTTCCCATTATCCATTCTTACAATTTCGCCCATATTCATACCTCTTTTCGGTCTGTTATTTTAGTTTCATAACAGACCTTGTAAATTTTGCGAATATCCTACCCAATAATTAAGAACATCCAAAATATCCTTGTACTATATCATCTAGCTGTCTCTTTATTTCTGCAAATTCACAATCCAAATCCAGTGTTTTAACTGATATTTGATTTCCACCCATTTTATAATCATTATTAGGCAAAACAATCTCATCTGTTTTGGCATATAATAACATTCCAGCAACATTACCGGAGTTGCTTGTATCAAGATTTTTCACATAAGTAAATATCTGATACAAATTTCCAGAATGCAGCGTATTTGTATTGTATTGACTTTGCGTGGTATGCGCATAGTATTTTGCATCAATTACCAAAGTTTTATCTACGCTTTTAAGCATAATATCGCTTTGCATAACAGGGAGCATTTCTCTGTAATCATCGTCGGTATCCCAAGGAATTTGAGACGCTGACGCCCGAATTTCAGGGTGTTCCTTACGGTAGTATTCAAGAATGAACTTCTCGTAAAGCCTGCACATACGCTGTTCATCAAGGAAGTCCATCAGTTTTGTGCTTCCGTCAGAGGTCGTTTGCAACAACCCTTTAAGTATCAGATAACAAATGGAAATCAGCATTTGATATGTCTGATTATTCTTGTTGAATTGAAGCTTCCAGTTTATGCTCTCCCGGCTCAATGGTTCAACTTCCGAAAAATAGATGAGCAATTTGCGAAGTTGCTTTTTTCTTTCTTTGCTGATTTCGCTTCTTACGAGGACATCCATCGTAGTGCGTATAATTCGGTTCAGATAGGAATTAACCGAGAACTCATCATAATGGCACACCAACTGCTTTTTCAGCATTGATTGTTGTTTTACCGAAGCAGATATATCTATTTTTCCACGGAGGGAAGATAAAGGCTCACTTTGAACCACATACTCCTTACCTAATCCTCGCTTTATTTGCAAAGACACTCCTTTAATAAGGATGGCAGCACATAGCTCCGCAACATTGTCAAATTCCTCGGTAGCGACCTGCTTATATCCTTGCTCATTTAAGACTTGAAACGCATATGAAAGCATATAGTATATGTTTTGTATGCGTATCATTTTATGGCACTCCTTAATGTTGCAGACCAGTCTCTGACCTTAGTAGGTTCATCAAACCAGTATTCTTTAATCAACGGTATCACTTCATATTCAACAACGGATTTAAGCCATTCATCAGTAATTTCATCATCGGTGCAAAAATAGCTATGACCGATTCTAAAACCATCTCCCAATGACTCATCTGTTGAAATTGTACTGTTCAGGGACTCGACAGCAGCAATCAGCTTTTCCAACTTAGGCGAATCCTTTTCCGACAAGTAGTTTTTGAAGCCTTCCGAAGAAAATGCAGGAGCAAAGTCAAAAAATGCAAATCTTCTTCGGAGTGCATAATCCATAAGAGCAAGGCTTCTGTCTGCCGTATTCATCATACCGATAATTCTCACATTCTGCGGTACGGTAAACCATTCATTGGAGTAGAGCAGCTTAATCTTTTCGCCACGCTTATCCTTTTCAATCAACATCATCAGTTCTCCAAGAATTTTGCTTAGATTACCACGGTTGATTTCATCAATGATAAAGAAATACGGTCTTTCATTATCTTCTTCCGCTTCCTTGCAGAACTTATAAAAAGCACCATTTACAAGTTCAAATCCATCTTTTGAAGGTCTGTATCCCTGAATAAAATCTTCATAGGAATAGCTTTGATGGAACTGCACCATTGCAACACGACTGATATCTTTCTGCCCCATAATAGAATATGCAAGTCGTTTTGCGGCAAATGTTTTGCCCACACCCGGTGCGCCTTGCAAAATAACATTGTACTTGGCTTCAAGCAGTTCTGTCAGCGTATTGTATGTATCCTCGTCCATATAGACTTTATTCAAAAAATCATCTTTTGTATATGGAGGATACTTGATTTCAATTTGTTCGGAAGTTTCTTCTAATATATCCTCAGCAAACAAGGACAGCAACCGCTGAACATAATCAGGGTAAGGAGAGATACAAGTCAAAGTTTTCATTACTGCCTGTCCCGGATGTTCCCATTCGCCCTTGTTCGTCCATTCAACTTTTCTTATATGCTTGTAGGTTTCTCTTGCAGAATCATAAATGTACTCTGAAGTTACAACGCCTTTTCCGATGATTTTGTGCATACCTTTTTTTACGAAAATGACATCGCCGATTTTGATTTCATTTGCGAACTGCCACAAGCAATGTGCGTTGTTTTTATATGAGTAGCTTGGGTCATAGACCTTTTTCATATAGTTTTTGATTTCTTCTTTTGAAGTAAATTCTTTGAGGTCTGTTACATCGTCCCAACCAATGCCCATAATACCGAGATTGTAAAACTCGTCCCACATACAAGCGTTATCACCCGGAGAGTAAATCCAGTAATCTATTTCTTTCACATTGGAGTCAACTCTGTTTGTTGCCGGCTCGTCAGGAGTTTCTTGGTTGTTTTTCCACGCACAGTATGAAAGCTCCGGGAAACTGTGGTATTCGTATTCTTTTTGCTTCAGGGCATTTTTCGCCTGTTCACACATAAACAGATAACTTGTTCCATCTGGTATGCCTTTATTGATGTCTGAAAAGATTGTCGTGAAATAGTGCGGCATATTATCTACATCGGTAATAAATGCACGGTTTGTTGAGTCCAAGTTGATAAAAGTATATGGTCTTACCCAATAAAGCCCCATCGTGATATTCCACTTAATCATCTTCTGCTTCGATACCGTGTCATAGGCAGTGATAAAAGCATTTTTATTATCTGCGGACGCTTCATCGGAGTAGGCAATGGCTTTTTCAAGTAATTCCCACAGGTTGTCTATGTCGTGTTCTCCACGATTTTCCTTGTATGCGAAGAACCACGCACTTAAATTCATAACAACAGGGATACCATCGAACTCTGTCGGAACAGCAGCTTTGATTGAAAACTGCTTTGCAAACTGCTCTAACAATGCAATGCGGTTAGCGTTTGTAATTCCTTTATTGAACGAACCGAAAACGGTAAAAGGGCAGATGTCCTCATACACTTCTTTACCTTTTTCCTTGAACGGAAAATTCATTTCGGCGTCAGAAAAGATTGTTTTCAGTATACCGATTAGCTCACTACGGTTATTCTTGTATTTTAATAAGGCGGAAGCCAGCTCCATATAGAAACTCGTCCATTGAAATCTTTTATCCATAATCGTTGTCCTCCATCAATTTATGCGTCCATTACATTATCAGTCCAAAGCTCGCACTGTGTCATAACAGTCTGCACAGCGTCTTCCATGCCTTCAGGCGGATACTTGTGCTTTTTCAGAAGTTTTTTGATAAGCATACGCATTTTTGCTCTTGCGGACTCTCGTTTCTGCCAATCAATCGTCTTATTCTTACGGAGGGTGTCAGCAAGCTCTTTTGTGATGGCAATCAGCTCATCATTCTCATAGAAGTCTTTGATTGCCTGCGGTTTTGTCAGAGCATCGTAGAAAGCAAGTTCATCAGCAGTAAGTCCGAGTTTATCGCCCTCTTTCTGAGCGGCTGCAATCTGCTTAGCCAACTTCAGCATTTCTTCAATTACTTCTTCGTTGGTTAGCATACCGTTAAGATATGCATTGATAGAACGCTGCATAATCTCGCTAAACTTTTCGGATTTAACCACATTTGTTCTACGGTAAACGGACACTTGCTCCGCTATCAATTTTTTCAGCAACTCAACCGCAAGGTTCTTTTCTTTCATATTGGCGACTTCTTGGAGAAACTTCGGGTCAAACAGAGAAAACTCCTCTTTGATATCGGAAAAAAGATTGATAACACCGTCGCTCTTGATACTCTGCTTCAAAAGTTCGTTTATTCTTGCGTTCATTTCCGGCAGAGAAATCTTTTTGCCCACACCGGCATTCGTCAGCCTGAGAACCAGTACACGCACAGACTCAAAGAACGCCGCTTCAAATCTGCTGTCCTCATCAACCAAAGAAGAACAGAGAGACAATGCTTGATGGAGCATAAGAGCTTCTTTTACGAAAGAGTCTTTTTCATCAACTTTTTCTCTGCCCATAATAAAGTTGACAGCACCGCTGATTGTTTTTGCTCTTTCAAGGTCTGTACCGTTTTGGAACTTGGAGTAATCGTATCCGTGGAACTTATCACGGCAAACCGACAGCTTCTCCAAGAACTTCGGATATGCAACCTTTGCAACATCGGTATCGCCGTAGTTCTTTTTATCACGGGAGGTGTAGTCGTTCATTGCCTGCTTCAAGGCAGTGGCAATTCCGACATAATCTACAACAAGACCGCCTTCTTTATCACGGAACACACGATTTACACGAGCGATAGCCTGCATAAGATTATGTCCGGACATAGGCTTGTAAACATACATTGTTGCAAGAGATGGCACATCAAATCCGGTCAGCCACATATCAACAACAATTGCAATTTTAAGAGGACTGTTGTTATCCTTAAATTTTTTTGCAAGCTCGTTTTTGTGGTGCTTGTTTCCAATTATTTCACGCCATTCTTCTGGGTCATTGTTGCCGGAAGTCATAACAACTGCAACCTTTTCTGTCCAAGCAGGACGAAGTTCTAAGATACGCTTGTAAATCTTCATAGCGATAGGGCGAGAATAAGCAACAATCATCGCCTTACCGGTCAACAGATTCTCACGGTTGTTTTCGTAATGGTCGAGAATATCGCAGACAAGGGAGTTGATGGTGTTATCGTTGCCGAGAACAGCTTCCATCTGTCCAAGCTCTCGTTTGCTCTTTTCGATAACCTCATTGTCGGCATTCTCTGCCATAATGTCATATTCGGCATCAATCATCTTCAAGGTCGCTTCGTCAAGATTGAGCTTGATTACACGGCTTTCATAGTAAACAGGACGTGTAGCACCGTCCTCAACAGCTTGTGTCATATCATATATGTCGATATAATCTCCGAATACCTCACGAGTGCTACGGTCTTTAGAAGAAATAGGTGTACCTGTAAAGCCGATATATGTAGCATTAGGAAGTGTATTACGAATAATACGAGCAGTTCCTATTTTAATCTTACCGGTCTTAGCGTCTACTGTTTCGGTAAGTCCATATTGACCTCTGTGTGCTTCATCAGCCATAACTACAATATTGTGGCGTTCAGATAACGGCTCGTGAGACTCCTCGAACTTTTGCATTGTGGTAAAGATAATACCATTTGCTTTTCTGCCATCAAGCAAATTTTTAAGGTTTTCACGACTTTCGGCGTGCATAGGCTCTTGCCTTAAAAAGTCCTTACACTTTGCAAACTGACCATAAAGCTGGTCGTCTAGGTCGTTTCTGTCGGTAATTACAACAATAGTTGGACTATCTAATGCTTGCTGTAATAAGTGAGCATAAAATACCATAGAAAGCGATTTTCCGCTTCCTTGCGTGTGCCAGAACACACCACCCTTACCATCGGTAACGGTAGCGTGTTTCGTAGATTCGATTGCCTTTCTAACCGCAAAATACTGGTGGTATCCAGCAAGAATTTTGAACGAATTGATACCCTCGTTAGAAAAGCAGATAAAGTTTTTGATAATATCCAGCAGTCTTTTCTTTTGAAACATGCCCTCAAAGAAAGTATCAAACTGGGCATACTGTGTGTTTTCATAGTCGCCGTCTTTTGTTTTCCACTCCATAAAACGGTCTTCACCGGAGGTGATCGTACCCGCTTTGGAGGTCAACTGATCGCTCATAACACAGATAGCGTTATATACAAACATTGACGGAATTTCCTGCATATAGTTACGAAGCTGTCTATACGCTTCGGAAGCGTCCGTTTCTTCACGGGAGGGAGATTTCAGCTCAACCAAAACTACCGGCAAGCCGTTCAAAAAGAGAATTACATCAGGGCGTTTATTGCTATTTTCAATAAATGTCCATTGATTTGCTACAATAAAGGAGTTATTGTCGGGATTTTTGTAGTCAACAAGATAGACGATAGAGGAGCGTTCCTCACCGCCAACAAGATACCTAACAGGAATGCCGTTTTGCAGATAGTCCATAAAGACAGTGTTTTTCTGCACAAGCTCTCCGTTTTCAAAGTTTTTGAGTTTGAATAAGGCGTCCTGAATTGCGTCATCCGGCAGCTCTCTATTTAAACGATACAGAGAGTCAATCAAAATCTCCTCATATAGTGGACTGTAAAAGTCCCTTTCTATATCGGGACCGTATGCGTACTCGTATCCCAAATCATTTCTGAACAGCTCGATTACTGAATTTTCATAATCGGCTTCGGTATATAATCCCGGCATTTTCGTTTCTCCTTTTTTTACAGCTCGGAGCTGCATATTCTTTCTTCGTTATACTTAATTAAATTGTCGTAGTTTCCGGTTTTACAATCAAACATCACAACCTTAGGAAGTTCAAAAATTCCTTGTGATGTTCTAAGTAGTTTATATGGTGCATACCAAATCAAGTAATCAATTCCGCTATGCAAAAAGACATTTACGAAGTTTTTGTCCCAAAAGAACAAGTGCGGTTTTCCTGCTATCATTTCGCCTTCGTGTGCTTCATCCATATTCGGCTTATTATTTTCACATTGAAGATACGCAGAGGACTCATCCATAACAAACAAAACGGTTTTATAACCGATATGGTTGCTTTGGTAAAGCGGAAGTTTTTTTATGTGTTCAGAAACTACTCGCTCAAAATTTGATTTGTAGAACAAATAGTTGTGGTCTTGCTCTGACGGAAGAAGTGTCTTTGCATTAACTATAAGTTCTGTATTAGGAAATATTTCTTGTATGCCACTTTCTTTAAGTTCTTTATAAAGCTTGCTTTCTCCGGCGTTTGTCGGATTTTGAATTTTTCCCTTTTTATCTACAAAAGCGTGGTCGTCAACTCGCATAACATCCATCATCAGCTCGTCTTTTGGCGAATAATAATCAGGTGGTGGGTCAGACTTACCGGAACTATTTATCCAATTGTTCCATAAGGCTTCCGTGTGAATTGATAAATAAACAGCTTCAATCGTCTCAGACTGAGTGGCAAACATAACCTCATTGTCATTGACTCTCTGAAATTGAGATATTATCTTATCTTCATCATCAAACCTATTCATTTCCGACCCTCCTATCTTTATAAACAATAATTTAGCGGCTTAAATTTCGATGTCGGAAACATCAAGTTCGCCGGACATCAGTTTTGGTAAAAGTGCGTCTCTTAACTGAGATAATTTTACATTTTGTGAGCAGTTTCTTAAGATGGTTGTAAAGATAGGTTGTACCCATTTACAATACTCTTTTACAATAGGATTATCAGGATGGTATATCCAAATTGAGTTTACATCTTGCTGATTTATTCCCGGTACTGCGGCTTTGCCACCGTTATTTGCTAACCAATTATATGGATAGTCAGTCTGAAGATAAAAATAGCAAAACTCGTTAAAACCTTTATCTCCAAAATCAAGCTTAAAAACGTGTTCGTTTATATAAAAATCATCATATGGGAAGCCTTCGCCAAACATTGAGAAATGAGGAATAAAAGTACCCGGTTTACCACCATCTTTGTATAACATCAATTCGTAACCGTGTACTTTGCCCTTATCCATCTTTTGAGCAAACTCAACGGGTATATACTTTGCAGAAGCAAAATTAACTTCACCAAGTCTTTTTACATTTTCTGCTCCAATACTCGGTACACCTGTCGCAACAGCACCGCCTTTAGGTCTTTTTCCAGTTTCTAAAATGTGAGACAGACTTCCTATCTGAACCATTTGCAAAGAATGTGGAATTTTTGTCCCTATCGGAGAATCAACAAACGATTCATCAAACGGTTCGAAATCAACGAACCACGATTTGAAAAGGGTTTTGGCTTGCTGCTCTAAATTATTGTTTATTCTCTGATTGTTCTCAACTTTATCATCAATATTAGCTAACATTTTCGCTACACGCTGTTGCATTTCAATATCCGGTATAGCAACATCAATATTTGCAAAAGTATCCCTTGTAATCGTATCGAATACTGAACCGTGAGTCATTGCTTTAAGCTTTCTCACACTATGTTTTATCAAGTAATACAAGAAGGTACTATCAATGCCTTCCTTAGCTCTTATACCATAACAAGACTGATTAAAAGCCATTGGGAACGGTATCATAGACAGTTCTCCAACAGTTCCTCTGGCTGAAATGATGATGTCATCTTTTCTGAGTAATTTTGTTGAGCTGTTATTAAGCCCTTCTTCTGTAATAGTTTTTTCTGTGGAATAGACATATCGGTTTTCATTATTAAAATCCTTAACTGATAACCAGTTAATATTTCCGCCCCAATACTCTGCTTTAGATGTTTTTGGAGTTCCACCACCGATAAGTTCTACTATATCTATCAGTGAAGTTTTCAACCATTCAGACATAATCTTTTCCTCTCTATCCAATGTATTTTCGGTGTGCAATCTTAACATTGCTCTGTTTAACCATTGCATACTGCAAAGTCGTATCTATCTTTCTATGCCCCAAGAGCTGTTGAAGCTGCTCGATGGGCATTCCTTTATCTATTGCCATAGTTGCAAGTGTACGCCTGAACTTATGCGGGTGTACCTTGTTAATTCCTAATTGCCTGCCAAATTCTCTAAGGCGAACCTCAACACCGCCGATTTTCAGCCTTTCGTGTGGCGATTTCAGCGATACAAACAATGCTGGATTATTGTCCGTCCTGCTATCCAAATAGTTCTGCAAATGTATCTTTGTTCGAGCGTCAAAATAGACCACTCGTTCCTTACTACCTTTACCGAAAACAATACATTCTCTTTCATTGAAATCAATATCATTCCGGTTAAGTAATACCATTTCGCCAACACGCATACCCGTTGAAGCCAGCATATCAATAATCGCCAAGTCTCGAAGTTCCGTGCAGTTATCTCTCATAAGCTCTAACGCTTCATCGGAGTATGTCTCCTTGATGTTTGTCCCGGTTTTTACTCTGTGTATACGTCTGACCGGGCTTTTCAATATATAATCCTCGTCCTCCAGCCAAGAGAAGAAACTGGAAAGAATACGGCGAATATTGTCTATCGTTACCTTGCTTGACTTCTTCTTTTCCTGATATTCCGTCAGGTATCCTCTGATGTCGTCTGTAACTATGTGTTTAACATCTTTTTGAAGTTCACAAAGCATAGCTTCGATAGTCGCCTTGTAGTATTTAAGAGATTTCTCGGAGCAGCCCTCAATTCGCTTCGCCGATAGGAACAGTTCTACATAGTTCTGCTCCGAGTATTTCTCTTTGCTTTGATTTTCCGTTACCTCATACTTTGCAAGTGTGTATTTCAACACCTCTTGCAATTTTTCATTTTGTGCGTTGTTCAGGTAGGGCAACATTCCCTGAATAACATCTTTGATTAAATCTTGTTTCACAGTCAATTCTCCTTTGAAATATTCTTAGAGAACGACTATGGGGCGGAAGTCCCCCGAAATTAACTCCCGCCACCCACGGAAGTTATGGGTATGTTATATGCTAAACAATAATTTAGAGCAACAAACGCAGGCTATTTTCAAGTCTTGGTTTGTAGACTTTGAACTAAATTATGGGATTATGCCCTCAGATTGGAAAGTCTCACAGCTTGGCTCTATTGCGAAGATTTCAACAGAGGTATTTTCGCCTGCCAAGAACCCAAATGTTGAAGTAGAGCATTATAGTATTCCTGCTTATGACGAAAAGCGTTATCCGGTATTTGAAACTTCTAATGGTATTAAGAGCAATAAATACCGGCTATCATCAAATTCGGTAATGATTTCAAAGCTCAATCCCGATACCAAAAGAATTTGGAGACCTTATTGTATTTCCGATAATCCGATTTGTTCAACTGAGTTTATTGTATATGAACCAATAAATCCTTTGAATAGAGATTTTATTTACTCAATTATTGATAGTATAGGATTTTCTGCTTTTTTGTGTTCACATACCACGGGTTCAACAAATAGTAGGCAACGAGCTACTCCGAGTGTTACTTTGACTTATGATATTATTGTACCGGATAAGAAAACTATCCAAGCTTTTTGCTCTATTGTATCTCCTATGTACGACACAATAGAGAATAACATCAAGGAAAATCAAAAACTCGCAGAAACTCGTGATAAATTATTACCCAAACTTATGTCCGGCGAATTGGATGTCTCCGACATAGAACTCTAAGCCACTAAATTATTGTTTATCTCTTTATTTATCCTGATTTTTTGTTCGATTGGCAATAAAATGCTTAATATATCTTGTTGTTCCTTTATCGATGGTATATCAAATTCCATCGCATTAAGATTAGCTTGTGATAATTTGGGCTGTGCTGAACCAGTAATATATCCTGAAACATCTTTACCGTTTATGAGATATGCCAAATATTCCAAAATACACTTATCATTACATTGAACTATATGAGCGTGGTTGTTAACCCAAAACTTTCCTTCAACAATTTGTGCTATATTCTGCCTTTTAGACTTCAAGTTTTCTCCATCTTCTGCAATCAATAAATATTTTCCGTCAAAGATGTAATCATCCACATAATCTATTACACCTTGTGCTCCAAAATACCTAAATGCTCCTTGACGCTTAGTTCGTTCCATTGCAGAAAGAGGTATTCTCTTTTTATCATAATTAAGTGTAATTTCGTCAAAGCGGAATTTATTATATTTCATACCCAATCGCCCCCAGTTTCTTGCGGATTTCGTCCTCCAGTTCGTGAGACTTTGCGAACATATCGGAAAGCTCAGAAGTAAGGCGAGTCATCTTTTCTTCAAAGGGTTCGCCGTCGTCCTCGACTTCTTCAATACCCACATATCTGCCCGGTGTCAAAATGAAGTCCTGCTTTTCGATTTCCTGAAGGTCGGCAACCGCACAGAAGCCTTTGACATCTTCAAGCGTACCTTCTTGGAAAGCGGTAAATGTATCTGCCAACTTCTGAATATCATCATCGGTAAAATCTCTGTGCTTGCGGTCAACCATATAACCCATTTTACGAGCGTCGATAAACAGGGTTTTACCTTTTTGCTTTTTATTCTTCGTGATGAACCAAAGAGTAACAGGAATAGTAACGCTGTAAAAGAGCTGCGTCGGCAGAGCAACAATTCCTTCTACAAGGTCGGCTTGAATAATATTCTTTCTGATGTCGCCCTCGCCGCTTGACTGAGAGGATAAAGCACCGTTTGCAAGCACAAGACCGATTTTTCCGTTAGGAGCAAGGTGGTGTATCATATGCTGAATCCACGCATAGTTGGCATTGCCGGCAGGCGGTGTTCCGTATTTCCAACGCACATCGTCTTTGAGCTTTTCCTGTCCCCAGTTGGAAAGATTGAAAGGCGGGTTTGCCATAATGAAATCAGCTTTCAAGGTCTTGTGTAGGTCATTGAAAAATGTATCTGCCTGATACGGACCGAAGTCTGCATCAATGCCACGAATAGCCATATTCATTTTAGCCATTTTCCAAGTATCAGCATTGGACTCCTGACCGTAAACAGCGATTTCTCCACGCTTACCGCTGTGTGCCTGAATGAACTTCGCACTCTGTACGAACATACCGCCCGAACCACAGCAAGGGTCATATACACGACAATTTTTAAACGGCTTTAAGATAGCAACAATTGTTTTAACAATACTTGCTGGGGTATAGAACTCGCCACCCTTAACACCTTCGTAAGCGGCGAACTGCTGAATACAATACTCATAAGTTCTACCGAGAAGGTCTTTACTTTCCTCTGTATCACCCATATCCATATTGGAGAACAGGTCAACAACATCACCCAAAACACGCTTGTCTAAATCAGGGCTGGCATAGTTTTTAGGAAGTACATTTTTAAGAGTAGTGTTTTCCTTTTCAATAGCTCTCATTGCTTCATCAATGACAGTTCCAATTTCAGGGGTATGCGCCACAGAAGCAATCTTGCTCCAACGAGCGTCCTCCGGTACGAAGAAGATGTTGTCCTCTGCGTATGCGTCCTTATCATCTTCAAAACCGTCGCCCTCATCAACAAGCTGCTGATAGCGTTTTTCAAAAGCACTTGAAATATAACGCAGGAAAATAAGACCTACGATAACCTTTCTATATTCTGCTGCGGGAATATGTCCCCAAAGGACACACGCTGCGTCCCAAATCTGTTTTTCAAATCCGATATTTGCATTATTACTCGATGCCATTAACATATCCTCCTATAAAATCAAGTAAACCATAATACATAACTTTTTTATTACTCATCTAAAATAACTTCGCATATATCTCCGATATCACAATGAAACACCTGACATATCCTCATCAGTATTTCAAGAGATACTGGCTCATTCTTATTTATCTTCGTTGCAGCGTATGATGTGATT
>OLFZ01002317.1_pt1 | contig 13003 bp, 8 predicted proteins | sample 1604861 | NCBI WGS metagenome assembly OLFZ01 (sample SAMEA3888895, study PRJEB22519) | human gut metagenome | biome: human gut; feature: human-associated habitat; material: faeces | place: Denmark | collected 2011 | reverse complement strand
TTATCTTTGATTATTTCAATCGTACCACAGATAATTTGCTGACAAATCGCACTTTACCTCATTCTACAGGCTTTGGCTCTATTTTCACTAATTTAGGGCGTTTACAAAATAGAGGTATTGAGTTGGAAATGAATGCAAGAATATTACCGGTATCCAGTTCTATTCAATGGTCATTAGGTTTTAATGCCTCGAAGGTGACCAATAAAATATTGAAGCTGCCAGATAATGGGGTTGAAAATAATCGGATTGGTGGTGAGTACATTTGGGATGCTAAACTGGGTAAACATACTTGGCAAGGTGGTTTACAGGAAGGAGGACGAATTGGAGATTTGTTTGCCTATAAGATGATAGGTGTATATTCTACTGATGAGGAAGCACAGAATGCTAATGAGCCGATAGATAATGTTATTACAGTCCCTGATAAAACCAAATATGGTGGTGATGCAAAGTGGCAAGATACTGATGGTAATGGTGTGATTGACAGTAAAGACCGTGTATATGTTGGTAATATTTATCCGGATTGGACTGGGGGTATTAATACTTCTCTATCTTATAAAGGGTTCGATTTGTATTGCAGACTTGATTTTACATTGGGTCATACCATATATAATTTTGCCAAAGGCTTTTTGGATTATAATTGGCAGGGTGATAATAATATGACGAAAGATGTCGTAAATCGCTCCTGGAAAGAACAAGGTGACAAAGCGGACATGCCGAGATTCTATTGGCATGGTGATCGTGGACAGCAGAATGCTATCCGAGGTAGCTCTTTGTATCATGAATCAGGAGATTTTCTAGCCATTAGAGAAGTTTCTTTAAGTTATACAGTTCCTGCAAATATCATACAAAAGATTCGTTTAAGCGGACTTCGGTTTACGGTTACGGGAAATAATCTGCACTATTTTACTAAATATTCTGGTCTTAATCCAGAAGAAGGTGGACAGGATAATGGTAGATATGCTATGCCGAGAAATATTATTTTTAGTGCAAATGTATCATTTTAATAAAGTAAAGTTATGAAAATTAGAAATATAATAAATAGTACAATAGCTTTGTTTATGGTCCTGACATTTGCTTCTTGTGATGCACTAGACCTTAAGCCAATAAGCTTTATAACGAATGAATCTTTCTGGCAGACAGAAGATGACGTGAAGGGTGCGTTAAATGGTATTTATGTCCAGTTACGAGGAGCTGCTGAACATGATTTGTATATATTGGGGGAAGCGCGTAGCGAAATACTGACTGTAGGTATCGGTGGATATGGCGGATATGATATTTATTATTATAATACGTTGACACAAGCTAATATGCCTATATCCTGGATACGTTATTATCAGATAGTCAATTCATGCAATCTTCTTTTAAAGTATGCTCCCAATGTGACTTTTAATAACGAGACTTCCCGCAATAAAATGTTGGCTCAAGCTTATACAATGAGGGCTTTCATGTATTTTGTGATGACTCGTACATGGGGGGATTTGATAATCCATACAGATCCTATTGAAAACACAAATTCAGAAGTCCTTTATAAAGAAAGAAGACCCCAAACGGAAGTTTTCCAACTGATAAAAGATGATTTGGAGAAAGCTTTGTCTTTATATCCGGATGACAATTTCGGTGATCAAAGAGCTATGTGGTCAAAACCGGCAACATTGGCTTTGAAAGCTGAAGTATATCTTTGGAGTGGAAAAAAAATGAATGGTGGAAGCAGTGATATTGAAACTGCATTAAATGCTTTGAATTCAATTAAAACGGATAAGCTTCGTTTACAGCCGGATTTTGCTGATGTATTTGCTTATGATAATAAGGGTAATGATGAAATCTTGATGAGTGTTAGATTTCAGGATTTGGAATCTGGTATTAACTATTTCAGATATATGTGGATACATGCGAGTGCTGTTCCTGGAGATGCTCCTCAAGAGGTAAAGGATATAGTTTATCCGATAGGGCCGGGACAAGGTATTATAGTAGCTTCGGACGAGTATAGAAAGCAATATACAGAAGATGATACTCGAAAAAATGCTTCTTTTCTTGAGATTTATTCTAAAGATCAGGAAACTGGAGAAAATAAATTTTATGTTAGTGTAGTATTAAAAGGTAAAGGCTTGGTGCGAGATGGTGATCGTATTTTTGCAGATGATATCATATTGTACCGTTATGCTGATATTTTATTAATGAAGGCTGAGGCTAAAAATGCTTTGGGACAAGATCCTTCTGCAGAAATTAATGAGGTCAGGAAACGTGCATATAAAGACAAGTATGAAGAGCATATTTATGTGAATAGCACAAAAGAGGCGAATGATGCAGCTATCTTGAAAGAAAGACTTTTAGAATTGGCTTTTGAAGGTAAAAGGTGGTGGGATTTGGTACGTTTTGACAAAGCCTTTGATTTGGTTCCTTCTTTGAGAGAGCATAAGGGGGAAGATTATATGATGCTGTTCCCCATTCCTTTGTCAACAATAAGCGTGGAGCCGAAAGTTACTCAAAATCCTGGTTGGGATAAATAAAGTATATTATTGAAATCTTTCCAATATGTTGTAACTTTACAGCATATTGGAAAGATTGATAAACGAACATAATAAAATTATATATGAAAAAGTCTATATTTCTCTTTTATTGTCTGCTTGTCCACTTGTGTTCTGCGACAACATTATTTGCTCAACAGAATGACGTTTTGATACCAGGTGTCAAGAAAATAAAGGATGTAATAATATATAAGGATACCATGTTTTACTCCGCTTTTCCTTCAGCTGTAAAATTATCGAATGGAGAGATACTGGTATCGTTTAGAAGAGCTCCAGACCGTAAAGTCTTTAAGGAGAAGAAGAATAATCATTTGGACCCGAATAGTTATCTGGTAGTAGTGAGATCCAAAGATGGCGAACATTGGACCAAGGAACCGGAACTGCTTTATGCCCATCCGTTTGGAGGCTCACAAGATCCATGTTTGTTGAAGTTGAAAGATGGAACACTGCTATGTGCTAGTTATTTGTGGACATTTATTCGTCCGGATGGTTTAGCTGTTCTTAAGAAACCGTTCGTACAGAATACAGACGCTGTTTTTGCAGGAGGATATTTGCTCCGTTCTTATGATGATGGTAGAACTTGGAATGATTTGATTATACCTTGTAGCGTTCCGTCTGAAATAAATTATAGTGGATTGGGAGGTAAATTGCCGGCTTATAATCGTGGCGCTTTGTATGAAGGAAAAGATGGACGTATTTTTTGGGCAGTAGTAGCTTCTGATACAGAAGCTTTAAGAAATACGTCGGTCTATTTGCTTATATCCAAAGATAAAGGAAAAACATGGGAATACGGTACGAAAATTGCTAAAGATAAAAAGGTCTCGTTTAATGAGACTTCCATGTATGAAACGCCTAATGGGGATTTGATTGCTTTTATGCGTTCGGAAGCGTTTGGTGACCAAGCTTGTATTGCACGGTCCATAGATGGTGGGAAAACATTTGGTGAATGGAAAAGTATGGGGTTCAAAGGACATCCTCTCCAGGCAATGAGGCTGCCAGACAATAGAGTTTTGTTGACATATGGTTATCGTCATGAACCTTGTGGAGTTAGAGCCAGAATTCTTAATGCAGAATGTACAGATTTTGCCACGGCTCCTGAGATTATCATAAGAGATGATGCGGATGATGGAGATGTCGGATATACATGGGCTGTACAGCTGGATGAGAAGAGGGTATTGGTGGTATACTATATAAACTTTGACAGAGCCAAAGGTACTAGACATATACAAGGCTCTATTTTAGAGATTGAACCGCAAGGATAATTGTTAATACATAATATGATGAAGAGAAAACAAATTCCGGGCAATATGGATTCCAGCCCTCAAAAGATGTCTCGTCGTAAAGCATTGGCTACTATGGCAGGTGCCGTAGGATTGGCAGCATTACCTGGTGTAGGGCATGCATTGAATCCCATCAAGAAAGAACGGAGAGACATTCAAACCTCTGCTTTTACATCTATCCATACTATGCGTAACGCTGTATCTCGTCAGTTTACGACTTTTGACTTGAATACTAAGATTAAAGCCCATTTGGTTGGACCGGGTGAGAAATCTGTACTGGTAGATCACACTTCTCCTGGTGTAATTACCCGTATGTGGTTTACTATTAATGGTTGGTTTTGGGAAAATTGGGATTTAAGTAAGGAGCGGTGGCCTGATCCTACTATTTTGAAAATGCTGATTTTGCGTATTTATTGGGATGGTGAGGACTATCCTTCTGTAGAATGTCCGATTGGTGACTTCTTTGGTATAGGGCATTGTGAATATAAGCATTATATGTCCAAATATATAGGTATGTCCAGTGGAGGTTTCTATTGTTATTTTCCGATGCCATTTAAAAAGGTAAGGATAGAAGTGGAAAATCTTCATCACCGTTTGACTACAAGCGTTTTCTTAAATGCCAATTATGATCAATTGGAGAGTTTACCTGAGGGTATGGGACGATTCCATTGTTTATATAATGCTGGTACCAATCCTGGTTATGAACCATTAACCATATTGCAGACTAAAGGACATGGACATTTTATTGGCTGTTCCTTGTCCATGCAGAGTTGGCTTCCAAACTACTTGGGATATTTGGAAGCACCCGAGTTTATTTATATCGATACGGAAGACAAAAGTGTACCGACTATAGTTGGTTCTGGACTTGAAGATTATTTTAATGGTGGCTGGTATTTTAGGGAAGGTGAATTCTGTGGAGAGTTGCATGGAGTTCCTATAAAGGATCCGCTCCGTTCGATGGTGAGTATGTATCGTTATCATGAGCAAGATGCAATCTGTTTCAATGAAAGTTTTATTTTTGATTTTATAAATCCCCGTAAACCGGAGCAGACCCGGCCCTTTAAATTCTCTTCGGCGGCTTTCTGGTATCAAGACAAAGCTGTACCTCTGGCGTTCAAATTACCAGAGAAAGAAAAGTTGGTTGATTGGTATAGAATGCGTGATACAGACCATCAAGCTATACCATAAGATTGATATTTATATTTACTTTTTGAATTACTGAAATATGTTACTTGAAGATAGGATTTTGAAAAAATGGTTATTACCTTTTATATTGTCGGTTCTTATTGCCGTAGATTCCATGGCTCAATGCATTCCGGTGTACAAGGATTCTAGTATGTCTGTTGAACGACGGGTTACAGATTTATTGGGCAGAATGACATTACGAGAAAAAATAGCACAATTAAGTCATTTGCATGGTTATCAATTATACAATGGTCAAGAGGTGGATTACCAAAAATTAAGAGATGCAGCTGGTGATATTAGTTACGGCTGTATTGAGGGATTCAATCTTACTGGTGAAAATGTGCGGAAAGCATTTCATGCAATTCAGAAATATATGGTTGAAGAGACACGCTTGGGAATCCCAGTTTTTACAGTAACTGAGTCTTTACATGGCTCGGTACATGATGGTTCTACCATTTTTCCTCAATCTGTAGCCGTTGGTAGTACTTTTAATTTAGATTTGGCTTATCAGATGACTAAAGCAATTGCTACAGAATTAAGGTCCCAAGGGGTAATTCAGACTCTTTCACCAGGATTGGATGTTGTTCGGGATTTGCGATGGGGGCGTGTTGAGGAATCGTTTGGTGAAGATCCTTGGCTAGTGGGACAGATGGGGATTGCACAAGTGAAAGGTTATATTGACGGAGGAATATCTCCAATGTTGAAACCTTTTGGACCGGGAGGAGCTCCTTTGGGAGGGCTGAACTTGGCTTCAGTTGAGAGTGGAGAACGGGATATACGTAATATCCATATCAAGCCGTATGAGATGGCTGTTCGGAATACGGAAGTGAAGGCGGTGATGACCTCCTATAATTCTTGGAATGGCATCCCTAATTCTGCTTCTTCTTATTTACTGACGAATATTTTACGCAATGAATGGGGATTCAAAGGATATGTATATTCCGATTGGGGGGCAGTGGCTATGTTGAAGGATTTTCAGCATACAGCTAAGGATGATAGTGAAGCGGCTATCCAAGCCTTGACTGCGGGGGTGGACTTGGAAGCTTCCAGTAATTGCTATTGGGCTTTGGAGCAATTGATAGAGCAAGGCAGGTTTGATGAAAAATATGTGGATTTGGCTGTTGGACGTATCTTACGTGTTAAATTTGAATTAGGATTGTTCGAGAATCCATATCAGGGCGCTGACATGCCGGGAGTAGCCATGCGTACTAAAGAAGCGGTGGAGCTATCGCGCAGAGTGGCTGATGAATCGATTGTTTTATTGAAGAATGAAAATACTCTTTTACCCTTAAATTTGAATAAAATAAAATCATTAGCAGTGATTGGGCCGAATGCTAATCAAGTACAGTTCGGGGATTATACATGGAGCCGGAGTAATAAAGATGGGGTTACTCCACTTGAAGGCCTAAAGAAACGGGTTGGAAATAAGATAAAAATAAATTATGCGGCAGGATGTGATCTTATTACAGATAATAAATCCGGATTTGATGAAGCTGTAGCTGCTGTAAAAGCGAGTGACATGGCTGTTGTATTTGTTGGTTCTTCTAGTGCTTCACTGGCACGTGACTATTCAGATGCTACATGTGGGGAGGGGTTTGACCTCTCTTCTCTGGATCTGACAGGTGTACAAGAAGAATTGGTGGAAGAAATCTATGCAATAGGAAAACCTGTTATAGTTGTATTGGTTACAGGTAAGCCTTTTTCTATTTCTTGGATAAAAGAACATATTCCAGCCATAGTTGTACAATGGTACGGTGGTGAGAAAGCTGGAGATGCAATAGCTGATATGTTATTGGGAAATATTAATCCTTCAGCCAAACTTCCATTCTCGTTTCCGCAGAGCGTAGGACATTTACCGGTTTTTTATAATCATTTGCCAACGGACAAAGGATTCTATCGTCGTCCTGGTAGACCAAATGAACCTGGACGTGATTATGTTTTTTCTTCACCAGCTCCGTTATGGTCTTTTGGGCATGGATTGAGTTATACTACATTTGAGTATTTGAATGCTCATTATTCTGCAGAGTTATTACATCCATCTGATACCTTGATTGTCAGTGTATCTTTGAAGAATACGGGTAGTGTAGCGGGAAAGGAGGTAGTACAGCTTTATGTTCGAGATGTGGTCAGTTCGGTTGTGACTCCAGTCAAGCAACTGAAGGCATTCTCAAAACCATTCTTACAACCAGGCGAAATGCAGACAGTTGTTTTGAAGCTACCAATACAAGAATTGGCCTTATATGATTTGAGCATGAAAAAAGTAGTAGAAGAAGGGGAGTATGAAATACAGATAGGAACAGCCTCAGATGATATCAGATTACGAAGGACAATCTTTGTTGGCAGACAGCCGGTGACTAGTAATAGTCTTGGTCATAACGACTTCTGCATGGATGAAATTGTGAAGAATCCAGGAAGAAAGATAAAGGTTGCTGGTTGTGTCAGAGATGTACAAGCAACCCCTATAAGTGGAATTGAAATCAAATCTAATTATTCTGGTAGAACGGTTATAAGTAAGGAAGGCGGAAGATATTCCATTCTGACTGTAGAAAACGATGTGCTAACGATTTCTGCCAAAGGATTCGAGACAGTAAATATCAAGGTGAATAAACAAAAGGATATAGATATAAAATTGAATTACAGTCATGATTAAACACGAAATCAGATGGGAATACATATTGGTAATATGTATTATTCTCGGTACGTTACCTTGTAATGCACAGTCAGTAATTCCTATGCCAAAAGAAATGGTGATGGGAGAAGGTTCTTGGGATGTATCTGCCGATACACGTATAAATTACAGTAATGATGCGCTTACCAAAACAGTCAGTCTCTTTAATAATTATTTAGATGGACGGTTTGGGGTGACTTTGAAGAAAGGATCGAAAGGAAAGAATGCCATTCATTTGCAGATAGACAAGAAAATGCCTTTAGAGGCATATTCATTAGTTGTGGATGATAAGGGAGTAACAATCAAGGGAAGTGAAGCTGGAATATTTTATGGAATTCAGACATTGCAGCAGTTACTTGTTGATAAGGGAAATGGATGCATACAGCTTCCGTATATTATGATAAATGATGAACCCCGTTTTGGTTATCGTGGTTTGATGTTGGATGTTGCACGTTATTTTTACTCAGTGGAATATGTAAAAGAGTATATAGATTTAATGGCTCGTTATAAAATAAATAGATTCCATTGGCATTTGACAGAAGATGCCGGGTGGCGTATTGAAATAAAAAAGTATCCAGAATTGACCAAAATTGGGGCATGGCGTAATAGTACTCAGTGGGGGCATAATCCGACAGAACAAGATCGTATTCCACATGGAGGATTCTATACTCAGGAGCAGATTAAGGAGATTATCCAATATGCGGCAGATAGGTACATCACTATTGTTCCGGAGATCGATTTACCAGGACATACAATGTCTGTTTTAGCTACATATCCGGAGCTGTCTTGCACGGGCGGACCATTTCGGATACCGGAAACTTGGGGTATTAAGGAGGAAGTTCTTTGTCTCGGTAATGATGAAACCTATCGGTTTGTAGAAGATGTTTTATCTGAGGTGATAGATTTGTTTCCCGGTGAGTATATTCATATAGGCGGTGATGAGGCACCTAAAAGACGTTGGAAAGAATGTCCGAAGTGTCAACGACGCATTAAGGAAAATAAATTGAAAGATGAACATGAATTACAAAGTTACTTCATCCATCATTTGGATGAATTTGTAACCGGGAAGGGGCGAAAAATCATTGGTTGGGATGAAATCTTAGAAGGTGGTCTGGCACCGAATGCTGCTGTAATGAGCTGGAGAGGAGAAAACGGTGGAATTGCTGCAGCGGGAATGGGGCATAAAGTGGTGATGGCTCCCAATAACTATATGTATATTGATTATTATCAGAGTGAGGATTATACTAATGAGCCTTTAAATATAGGAGGACTGGTTACGTTGGAACATATCTACAGCTATGAACCTTATACGCCTAAGCTTACAAAAGAGCAATGCGGTTATATAATGGGGGTACAAGCTAATGTTTGGGGAGAATTTATACATCATCCTGATAAAGTGAACTATATGGCATATCCTCGGGCTATGGCCCTTTCAGAAATAGGTTGGTCACCTGCGGAAAAGAAGAATTATGCAGATTTCCGTGAAAGATTAGCGGGATGTTTGGCTGAACTGGATAGACAAGGGGTTACTTTCCGTATTCCCGAACCGATTGGTTGGGATAAAGCTATTGTTAGAGGCGGTAACGCGATAGTGGATTTGAAGCCGTCAGTAGAGGGTGCTGATATATATTATACCACAGATGGTACCGATCCTCGTTTATATGGAAAACTCTATACGGATACATTGCAGTTACCTTTATCTTTCAGTGGAGTAAATATAAAATGTTATCTCCGCCTTTCTTCCGGTAGAAGTAGTGCTGTTTATACAGTTGTAGCTCCTGATACAAAATAAAAAAATGATAATAAATACAGTATTTATGACGAAATATTTATTAATATGTCTGGTAGTTTGTGCACTGATTTTTCAAGGGTGCTGGCATCATGAGAGTGCGGTTGAACGTGGCTATAATGAGAAGTATATAGGTGAATATACGCGTAAAATAGCTTTCCCTATAGGAGGTATAGGCACGGGCATGTTCTGTATTGAAGGAACAGGAGCATTGAGTAATATGTCTATACGTCATAGACCGAATGTTTTCAATGAACCAACGATGTTTGCTGCAATTCATGTGAAAGGTTATGAGTATGGTACACGCATTCTGGAAGGGCCGGTTCCAGAATGGAAAAAATTTGGTGCTCCTAATTCCAGCCGTGGAGACGGCGGCTCATGGGGAATGCCCCGGTTTAAGGAGTATAGTTTCCAGTCACGTTTCCCTTTTGCGGAGGTAGAGTTGGCAGATCAGAATGTCCCTATAGATGTGAAACTGGTTGCCTGGAATCCATTTATACCAACGGATGAAGATAATTCAAGTCTACCGGTTGCTGGGTTTGAATATGAGTTTCATAATACCAGTAATGAGGAAGTACAAGCCGTCTTTTCATATAATAGTATGAATTTTATGCAAACTCCGGGTAGAGGTAAAGCGTATATAGATGCAGCAAAGAATGGATTCATTCTAAGACAGACAGGCACAGAGAATGAACCTTTCTGTCAAGGTGATTTTATGATTTATACTGACAATCCCCAGACGGTAGTTAATCATAACTGGTTTCGTGGAGGTTGGTTCGACCCATTGAGCATTTGTTGGGATAACTTGGAAGAGGGCAGAATGGAAGAGAATCCAGCAGGCTTGGAAGGAGCAGTGGGAGCTTCGTTATATGTGCCGTTTACTTTAGCACCTGGTGAGACTCGTAATATAAGGTTGTACATGGCTTGGCATGTCCCTTATTCACAAGAACGAATAGGTGGAATCCCACGTACAGATACTGATATCCCTGATGCACCAGTTTGTCCAGATGAATTGAGTAACTGTTATACTTATGAGAATAATTTTGAAGGGAATTACCGCCCTTGGTATAGCAGTAGGTTTGGCAGTATACAAGATGTTGCAAACTACTGGTTGGATAATTATGATGCATTGAAAAAGAATACTCAGTTGTTCACTGATGCTTTCTATGATTCTACTCTTCCACCTGAAGTTAAGGAGGCTGTTGCTGCTAATTTGAGTATATTGAAATCTACTACAGTACTTCGCCAATACGATGGGCGTATGTGGAATTGGGAGGGAAGTCATGATAATTGGGGCTCTTGTCATGGTTCATGCACGCATGTTTGGAATTATGCGCAAGCTGTATCTCATCTTTTCCCAAAATTAGAACGTACATTACGTGAAACAGAATTTTTTGTGAGCCAGGATAAAAGGGGACATCAAGTGTTCCGTACGAATCTGCCTATCAGTCCTACTGTCCATGATTTTCATTCGGCGGCAGATGGGCAATTAGGAGGTATAATGAAGGTATATCGTGAATGGAGAATTATGGGTGATATAAATTGGCTGAAGATGATGTATCCAGCTGTGAAGAAAAGTATGGATTATTGTATCCGTACTTGGGATCCGAGAGAGGTTGGAGCTGTTGAAGAACCTCACCATAATACGTATGATATAGAGTTTTGGGGCGCGAATGGGATGATTACCAGTTTTTATGTAGGAGCATTACAAGCTATTTGCTTGATGGGTAAAACGGTAGGCGATGATATTTCCCGTTATGAAGAATTGATGAATAAAAGTAAAGCATATTTGGAGAGCAAACTTTTTGATGGAGAGTATTTTATTCAGAACATTCAATGGACTGGATTGGACGCTCCAGACCCAGTTGATGCCCAATCGTTTGTGACCCATTATACGCCAGAAGCTTTAAAAATCCTACAAGAAGAAGGTCCGAAATATCAGTATGGTAAAGGTTGTTTGTCTGACGGAATATTGGGCTCTTGGATGACATTGGTATGTGGAATGCCGGAGGTGGTCGATCGTCTGAAAGTAAAAAGTCATTTGATTTCTGTCCATAAGTATAACTTTAAAAAGAGCTTAAGTAACCATGTCAACCCTCAACGTTCCACCTTTGCATTGGGAGAGGATGGGGGATTATTACTTTGTACCTGGCCGAAAGGTGGTAAGCTAAAATTGCCTTTTGTATACAGTAACGAAGTGTGGACTGGAATTGAATATCAAGTGGCTGCTCATCTTATGTTTGAAGGAGAAGTGGAAAAAGGGCTTGAAATAGTGAGAACTTGCCGTGATCGTTATAATGGTCGTGTTCGTAATCCGTTTAATGAATATGAGTGTGGAGCATGGTATGCTCGTGCAATGGCCAGTTATGCTATGCTAGAAGGCCTTACGGGAATACGCTATGATGCAGTAGACAAAATTTTGTATATAGATTCGCGGATTGGAGATGATTTCACTTCATTCTTGTCTACGGAAACGGGTTTTGGTAATGTTGGACTTAAGGAAGGAAAGCCGTTTATAGATGTGAAATATGGGGTAATAGATGTACAGAAATGTATCGTTTCCGGTAAGGAAATTCAATTATAGTTTGGATAAGGTTCTTGATTATATACAAATTGTGAAATTTGTAGTATTGTAAGATTTACATGTATAGATTAGATGGTTTTATGAGAGTTCTGTGGGGCTGTGATTGTTCCACAGAACTATTTTTATGTTATTTGCAGATTTTTGCAACCAAACTTCATCTTTCTGCGTCTAATAAATAAAAAGAGGAGATTATGAATATGAAAATGAATTTTTCCATGGACGAGATTCGTCTTAAAGTAGAAGAGTATATAAAGAAAGGTGGTCGGGCAGCCGGTCGTCCAGTACTGACGGCTTATTATGTGATGACTGCAGACTCTACTCCGGAGAGTGAAAGGACAAATATCATGATTGCTTTGGTGGCCATTGTGTTTCCTGCCGGTATAGAAGACCTCTTGGGACAAGTCTTTATGGTAGGGAAGGGATTTGCCGCAGTTTATGCTTATAAGAAAGTGAAGAAATACATCACTCCACAGATAAAAGACAAGGTTGAAGCTAAATTGGATGAGTGGTTCCATGAGAATGTGACGGAGGTGGTGGAGCCACTTTATCTGGAATGATAATGCACCACAGATTACACAGATTTGCACAGATAAAAATCCTTGAGATAATAAATCTGTGTAATCTGTGGTGGTCCCTTTACCGTTTCTTGCTCAAGAAGCGTCTGGCCAGATATTTCCGTACCGGTTCATCATAGAATTTCAGGCATAGATAGGCTAACAATATATTCCATGCATAAACGCATAAGGCAACCTGCCAAGTCTGCTCCAACGTGAAGAGCTGGTTCTTGATGAGCCATGCATAGAACAAGTACATAAATGGATAATGTATCACATAGGCTGGATAGGATATATCTCCCAGGAACTTGCATATCTGGGTCGATTTTTTATCCGTTGTGGTACCGGAAGCTCCTAACCAGACGAGAACCGGAAAAGCGATGATTACACAGAACGCTTCATAAATGCCATTTGTACA
>OLFZ01002314.1_pt1 | contig 13014 bp, 17 predicted proteins | sample 1604861 | NCBI WGS metagenome assembly OLFZ01 (sample SAMEA3888895, study PRJEB22519) | human gut metagenome | biome: human gut; feature: human-associated habitat; material: faeces | place: Denmark | collected 2011 | reverse complement strand
GAATATGGGGCTAATAAAATGCTTTTTTCGGGACATTTTCAAAAATGCTTGACAGGGGAAAAGATGTCTCGCTTTTGCCTGACAGGAGAATACGAAGCAGATCCCGCTCTCCTCCAGTACCAGATCCTTCAAAACTATTTTTCTACAAATACTCTCGGGATGCGCTTCAGGTCGCACATGATTTCATGCGGGATGGTCTCAGCCGTAGCAGACACTTCATCGACAGTGATTTCTTCCTCTCCCTGCTTGCCCATGAGGATGACTTCATCACCGGGACGGACTTCGTCATCGCAAGCGACCATGAACTGATCCATGCAGATGCGGCCGACGATCGGGCAACGCTTGCCATGGATGAGGACGACGCCCTTATTGGAAAGGCTTCTGTGCCAGCCGTCCGCATAACCGATCGGGACGGTCGCAGTCTTCATATCCTCTTTGGCGACATAGGTACCGCCGTAGCCGATAGCTTCGCCCTTATGCAGGGTCTGGACATGGGTGACATGGCTCACGACGCTCATCGCATACTTGAGGTCGAGCTTGTTCGTCATGACATCCGATGGTTGCGGCCCATAGATGATAATGCCAGGGCGGGCAAGGTTATGCCAGCTTCTCGGGATATCAATGACACCGGCACTGTTAGCGGAGGAGATCACGAAGTTTTCATCGACCGGCATGTAGGAGATCGCTTCATCGAAGCGGTCGAGCTGTTTTAGTGCGGCATCCTTCTCCTTGTGGTCCGCTGTCGCCATATGGGTGAAGGTGCCATGTGCGTGGATGTGCGGATAGGCTTCGAGCTTTTTGAGGAGCGCAGGTACGTCCTCCGGATGAGTTCCGATGCGGTTCATGCCCGTATCGATCGGCAGCATGACTTCGATCGTTTTCTTCGAAACAGCGGCGATGGCTTCCAGGGCGTCAAGATCGACGGTATCATCGATCGGCATGATGAGGTCTTTATTCACACCGATAGGCATATCCTCCGGCAGCGGCAGTCCCAGTACATAGATCGGGCATGTGAATCCGGCGTCGCGCAGCTCCGCTCCTTCTTCCACACGGGCGACAGCAGCAGCGACATAGCCTTCTTCGAGGGCGATGCGCAGCGTTTCCTTCGCGCCATGTCCATAGGCATTCGCCTTCACGACAGCGAGCACATTCACTTCCTTCGGCAGATGCGCGCGAATGACCTTGAGATTGTGACGAAGCGCATTCAGATTGATTTCCATGTAAGAAACCGGCATTTGTATTCCTCCCATTCTTTTCTGCCGTCGGCAGAAATGAAAAGCACCGCGCCAAAAGCATCAGGGCGATGCCTGATACTTTGAAGCCTCGGTGCTTCCTTTTATTTTTATGCATCTATCATACCGCGATTGGAAGGAAATGGCAATGGGACCCTTAAGAAAACAAGCCTCCCGCAAGCGGGATCCATGCCCATGTCAGGAAACTATAGAAAAGCAGCCCGGCCGCCAATCCCACGATAGCCCCGTTGATACGAATGCCTTCCAGCTCATGATGCACTTTCGACTCGATGAATTCATTCAGTTCCTTTTCCCGAAAGCTTTCCAGGACTTCTATCATAGACCATGATAAGAAACCATGCTCATAGGTGATGATCTCTGCGATCAAATCTCTTCCGATAGTGTCCAGCTTCTGTCTAAATTCTGAGTCTTCTGTAAAAGAAATACTTTGCTCTATAGCTGGTTTCAATTTTTCTGCCAAAGCTGGCACACCCCAATGGTGCTGAAAATCAGAAATCCCCTCGTCGATCCGTTTTTCCAAAGGGAAGGAAGCGAAGAGACCCCGCCCAAATTCCTGCAGCGCCTCCAACGTAGCCGGTTCTTGCAGGAAACGAGCGATCAGAAGATCCCACTGTGACAAAAGCTCCTGATGAAACGGATTGTCCTCCCTTTTCCATGCTTCCATTTCTTCGGCTAAAGCATCCAATGCCGCCTCAGCCAACTGGTCATAATCGATCGCGCCAAACCATTTCCCGAGCGTATAGCCGATAGATCCCAAGAAGCCTTTCTCTTCCCGGTCGCCTGCCTTTCTCAGCTGCTCTGCCAGTTTGTGTCGAAGGGATGGTTCCTCTATTTTCCGTTTTCCCTCCTCCAAAAGACGAAGAAGCCATTTTTTCTGGTCCATTTCATGCCGGAGCCGCCCTTGCGCGAAAGAAATAAAAACAGGCAGCCATTTCTGCGATTCACTCCGTCCCCAAGTGGCTATTTCTTCTCTATGGCTAGACAGAAATTCCACTGCATAGGTGGCTCCCTTCACTGCCAATGTTTGAGAAATAGATTCTCTGTGACTGATAAGCCATGGAAGACATAAATCCATCAAGGAAAGACGGGATATCTTTGCCAGCAAATTCTTCGGGCTCAAAAGGCTCTGATTCATTTCTACCACTTTTTGAATAATCCGATCCCGGTTGGCTAGAACGAGCGGCTTGATAGGGAGAAAATGTTTCCGAAAGAGTGCCTCTACGGCAATGAAATCTGCTGCGCATCCGATACAGCAGGACTGGGCCATGAAATAAACCAGCTCTGTCTCATACGTGCCCTGCCAGGGACTTCCCTCTTTGAGCCAAAGAGAAAATAGCAGAAAAAGCAGTGAAAAGAAACAAATCCCATTGGCCGTTTTATATCGTTTCATTTCTACGCCTCCTTATATTACGGTTGATGATTGATGGTTGTCAGTATGCATAAAAATCCAAGAGTAAATCTGACAACTATTGCATCAGTGTTTCCCATAGGAGTGATACAGCAAAAAAGGCCGCTCCCAAGAAAGCTCCCCACAGAGAACCATTGATACGAATGGCCGCCACATCTTCAGATACAGATTTTTCTGCCAAGGATGCCATCGTCCGGCCATCATAACCAGCCAAAGCCTTCTCTACCACCGACGCCGCCATGCGATGCATCCATCCCACATGCGGCCGCGCCAGACGTAAGAAGAAGGCATCGAAATCCCGCCGCTTCTCCTGAGCAGAAAGCTGTCCGTCCACCAAAGAAAGTAAAGCCTCTGCCAACCGATGCGCCAGTGGCTCTTTCTTTTCCTGCCACAAGGAAATGAACCAATTCCGCCCTTTCCCAGACAATAAGCGACGAATCAACTTCTGCGCAGCACCATTGACCTGCCGCTTCCAAACCTCATTGGTCTCTAGCTGGACGATCATTGCATCATAGGCCTCTCCCATCTTTTGGCGAAGCTCACTTTCCGGATCCGTCAAAGCCTCTGACAAGGACAACATCTTTTCCTGCACCTTTTTTACCATCTCTGCATCCCGATCCTCTACCGCATCCCGGAAGAGGGAATGAAGCCAGCCCTTATCATTATATTTCCGCCAAGCCAAAAGATAGACTCGCTGGATTTCCTCCTGCGTCACCTCAGCCTGCAGAAAGCCCTTCACCTCGGCCGCCAAAGCCTCCGTCAAAAGTTCCTTTTTCGGATAGTCACGGAATGCCGCCATCACCTTGGCCATATGCCCCGCCCAGTCTATATCTGCCGCTTTTCTCTCGATCGCCTCACTGGACATCGTCCATAACGATTCCGCAGGAAATACAGTCAGCACCATGTGAATCACATCCGCTGCCAGCTTCTCCGTCAGATCCCTATGGACTGTCAACCAGTGAGCCACCACATCAGAAGGCACATGCTGGCGCAGGATCTCCGACAGCCGTCCCCTGGTCAGAAGCTCATTCACCACCATATCCTTCGCGATGGATACAATCATGTCTCGATTTCGAGCAATCAAATCGGTCCGCCAGGAAATTCCCAGCGGTCTCCGAAATAAAGAAGTCACGCCGAACCAATCGGCAAAACCTCCTACCGCCGCCGCAAAAGACATATGAAACACCCCTGCGAGCCACGGGCTCTCCCCCTGAAACGGAGCTGCCCCTAAAGTAAGAACCACAGAGCTCGCCAGTATACCGTCAGCAAGCCATCGTTTTTTCAAAGAAATCACCACCTCCGATTAGACATCACTAGCATTCAGTATACACTGATGCGTAGATTGTGTTGGTTGTTATTAAATACAGATGATAGGTCCGTAGGACAGTGCTCCCTTTGGGGGAAAGGTGGTGCCGAAGGCACCAGAAGGGGTGTATTCCCTGCGGCCGTAAGGCCGGTTGTATGGTTTTAATACTAAATCTGACAGCCAACAACCTACCCATTCCTGTTAATTTTTCAAAAAGAAATCCTCAAACGATTCCCCCTGGTCTTGCAGAATCACTCTCACTTCATCACGAGACAAAGATGGATTCTCTACTGCATTCAGCAACTGGCATTTCTCATGGATTTTCTGATAGAAAAATTGATTGATTTTCTGGAAACCCGCTTTTAATTCCATTTTCTTATCCATAAAAGATACCAGTACATCATTGGGAACGACAAGGATCTCATCAGCATACCGTTGAAGTTCTTCAATCCCATGATCCGCCTTTTCACCCCGCATCTTTCCTTCAAAAGAAAATGGTCTCGTGACCAAAGCCATGGTGACAATCCCAAGCTCTTTCGCTCGCTGTGCTACAATCGGTGCGATGTCAGAGCCTACCTGTCCACCCATACCCGCCATAATAAAGAGGACTTCCGCACCAATTAGCACCTTATCCAGCTCCATGGTAATCCATGGCTTTATTTTCTTTACATTCAAATGCCCATCCATGTAAAAACATTTCATGACTTCTGCATCTAACTGTATGCTCCTTTCTGCGCCCGACTGCAGCAAGGTCTCTTCATCTGCCACTGTAATATGCTCCACATTTCGTATCGATTGATTCATCACGTAATCGAGCATATGATTTCCACCATGACCGATACCCATCATTTTGACTCTTTGCATTTGCTTCATATGATATTCCCTCCATTAACTCATGTTGTCAGCTGTTAGTTGTTTGCCTCTCCCTCGTAACATAATGCTGTTAGATTAAAGATTTGCAGTAGTAGTTATGAGACCGCTAGGGAGTACAGGGTTCTAAAGATACAAAGTGTTCTCAGGGTTCCTGAATGAGCTGATGAACGCTAATGCTATCATCTCATTCGGGGCTCTTTAGAACCTTTAGTCTCCTTAGAACCTTGAGAACCTTTGGTGAAGAAGAGATCATCGCATATTTTGTTTTACACCGGTAAAAAGCTGAATGAATAACCAGCCACTAAGCTAATGTGTAGTCATCTTACCGATAACATTCTTTATTTCATGATAAGTCAGATAAGAGGCCTGTGTCACAGAACCATTTTCATCAAGAAGTAGTGTATGCAGTATCTTTTGCATCATCATCACCAACTGCCACGCTTTGGCCCAAGCCTCCAAATTCACTTTGTCATATATATCCGCCTCCACCTTGTCTTCCATGACATTTGGCAGCTGGCTCATCGCCTCATGAAATTTCTCATGGACTTTCCCTATTAAATCAATCAATAAATTCGCGCGACCACTAGCCTCCTGAAAGGCATCGCTCACCAAATTCATTTTCTGATTTGCCTCTTTTACTTCTACATAGTAATGCTTGGCCTTCTCTAAATTTTCATCGGCCTTCTTTGCCAGCTCAAATCCATTCAGAAGAAACGTCAGATCTGAAATATCTTCATCAAAATCAACCATTCCATCTACCTGCCTCAAATCCTTTCCAGCCATGACGTCTTGCTTCCGTGCCATTAAAGCAGCTACTCCACCAAATGGTTTTGTATTTCCCTCCATAGGAATCATACTACATGCCCCAAATGCCATTTTCTCTCTAACCGTGGCCTCTTCCTTTTCTCTTTTCCTCCAATCTGCCGATAAACGACTCATGTACTTGACTTCCTTGCAAATTTCTTCTAGCGGTTCATCTGCTAATAGATCGCTAGCTCTGCCATCTGCCTTTAACATCTTTGCCAAATGCACAAAAGAAATCATATCCTTCACTAAAACACGGACCTTGGCCTGTTCTAACCCCACCAAACTATCACATGCCCTCGTTTTCGCCTTTTGCAATCGATTTCTGGCTACGCAGTAGTTATGCCGTGCTTCATTCACCATCTCCTTGGCCTCTTGATTGGTATCCTCCGCCTTAGTTCCCTTCATATAACTGGTCATGCCAGCCGCAATCATCATCGCACCTACAATAAATGGTAGTGCCATATGGTTCTCCTTCCCATAAAATAACTACCTCGATAATTCAATTTTCAATAGCAAAAATCTGGATTACCGATTGTTGTTGGTTGTTAGTTGTTAGGCCAAACAACCGACAACTAATAACCAATTACCACTTATCAATCCATTTTTCCAGTTCATCCAAGGAATCAATGATAGAATCACAAGCCTTTTCCGTCACCGTATAGGCTTTATCCAGCGTATCCACCAGTGCGTCCGCCGTTGCCATCAATTTCATCTCGGCCGCTTCCTGCTCCTCTGCTGGCAGATTCTCTATTCTCTGATCCACATACTCTCCCACCTTGTCTAATAATTGATCCAACATGGATGGCTCTTCCTCTGCCTGTTTCTCTTCCACCAGCTTTGTATAATATCGTTCTGCCCACTGTTGTAACGCTTTACTCGCCATCACATTCGCATCATCCCTATTTCCAAATGGAATCTCAGGAAAATTGTTTCCATTGTCACTCATCCTATTTCCTCCTTATGAAATACTTTTTAGCTGCCTGATCATCAGCTTTTCTTCTAGTATATCCAAGAGGTTGGACAAAGAATGGGTATGGGAAATATTATCAATGTCATATGATAAAACAAAAATGCTGTTAAAGATTTCACGCATACAAAATCCTTAACAACATTTCTGTTACAGCGCTTAATAACTTAGATTTTTCATCCTTACAGCCATAAGAATTACAAATTATCAAAATCGATTTCCTCTGATTCACTATGTCCCAATGTTTTGTTATATAGACGAATTCCGTATTCCGTTGGTTGGTAAAGAATAATGCCATCATTAAGCAATGTATTTTTCAAGATTGCTGGAGTATCAGTTCCCTTCTTTTGTATATATCCATTTAATGCATCAGATAATAATTTCTCATCTGGAGTGGTGTGGGCGAAGTGTTTTAATGGACCATCTACTTCTTGTAATAATTGACGAAGCGATCTACCACGCATTTTTACAATATACTGTACATAAGGTTCTACCCATGTTGTGTTTTCCTTAAAATTTTGCTGTTCGAAATCATCAATAAAACCAAATAGCATATCCTGAAAGTTTTTATTTGGCGGATAATCTTTGTTTGCATAGTGTGAGAACATATCTAGTGCGTCTTCGCGACGTATATAACCAATATCTTTTTCACTAAATGTATTTCGTAATGCTTGATATAATTTATCCTCATTACTTTGAAGTCGTTTGTTCTTTTTCTCTTTAACATAGGCTTCAAGTGTAGTCACTATGCAACATATGATAGATCCTATAAAAGCATATTTAAATAATGCAAAGGCATATCCAGGCAGCTCCATAAGAAATCCCATGATTCCATCTATGTGGTCTTGAACTAGCCAATATATGCTCGCTAAAAGTGTAATTCCAACAACTGTCCATAATATACCTTTAAAATGATCAGAAATCCACAAAAAAGCATAGATTATAATTATAACAGCTATAATTTCTAAAACAAATCCTATAATGATCATTTATTGTACCCCCGGCGCATCAATAGTGTATATTTTTTCTCCTTTTTGAAGTATAGAAATTGTGTCATCTGTAAATTGAGTAACGGCCATGGATTTGCATAATATTTTCTCTGTAGTGGTGGAATTCTGCTCAACAAAGTTTAAATGAATAGAAAAAGTAACGTTGTCTCGTTCAGTGGACACCTCAATATGCCCTGACTGGAATTGAGAATTTTCTTTGACTTGTATTTCTTTTATGTAGGTATCAATAGAATCACTTAAACGACTCAAATAGGTATTCAAAGAAAATTTTCCTCTTTTCGCTTCTACTGCATAGCACAAGGATTCTTTAAATTCTTTCCATGCCCGCGATAGTGACATCTCTGTTTTATTTTCCATAATGCATCCCTTTACTTTTAGCAAACTAAGACTTCATTTAACTCTTTTGTATTATTTACCTCTCCAGTTTCCTTCAATTTTCTAAGAGCGGTTGGCGGTATTTCTTTTTCGTCAATTACTCTTTTTACTGTCGTCTCTTTCCAGGTTCCCAATTCTGGATCCACAGAATAATTCCGACTCAATTCCAGACATTTATCTCCCACTTTTTTTAATACATGAGCCGCTCCCACCAACGTTCCAGCTATCTTCACCTGGATCTTTTGAATAACGACTCTCAAAAAATCTCTTGCTTTGCGTAAAAAGTTTTGAAAAGCTTGTTGCGCAGCAGTTAAAATTCTTTTGCCCAAATTCCAAACGCCATGCGCAATTTTTTTACAGGACACATAGAACGCCTTCCCTACTGATTTAGCAATACCCAAAGCAGCACTTAATAATCCCATATATAGTTCACTCTCCCAACAAAAATTTATTCCTTGCTGTCAGGCAAATAGCCTAATTGCTCTTTTACATATTCTTTGGACACATTTTTTGTTGTGACCGTATATCCCTGATTGGCCTCTTTACTTTTGGTAATGTCCTCTATGGCTTCAAAAATATATTCTTTATCTACCATACGTTTTTCTTGTCGAGCAGCCTTAAAAGCTGCATTTAGTACAGCAGTAGAAATATCACTGCCACTGATATTCTTGTATTTTTCTGCCAATTCATGAACATCTGCATCCGTAGGCATTTCATGAGGAATATACTGACTCCATAATTTCTGGCGGCATTCCAAATCAGGAAGTTCAAATTTTACATGCTTAGCAATTCTTCGCATAAAAGCTGCATCAAAATTTTGAATAAAGTTGGTGGCAAAGAGTATAAAATCTTGGTAATCATTCATTAGCATGAGCATCACCGAACGCGTTTGGTTAACGCTTACATCGCTAGCACTAGACATATTTGTCACACGTTTACTTAGAATGGCATCAGCTTCATCAAAGAAAATAATGCTATTTGTTTCTTTAGCTACCTCGAAAGCACGTCGAATATTTTTAGGTGTTTCACCAACATACTTAGATTCAATGTCTGCATAGTTGACTGCCAAAATTTTTCGGTGCATATAGCCGGCTAAGGCATGAGCAGCCATTGTTTTCCCTGTACCGGGAGGACCATATAAATTGATTCCTAGTCCGCGATGGTGTTTATGTGTCTTGCCAAGACCCCAAGTATCAAATACCATATGACTATTTTTCACATAATCAGCAACATCTAACAAGTTATTTTTTACCGAAGTTGGCAAAACTAAATCTTCAAATGTATATTTGGGCGTTTCTGGGATAAAAATTTCTTCTTTACTCTGTTTCGCAGTAGGAACGAGGCTTTTCGATGATGAATTACCACTATTATTTGGAATCGATTGTGGATTTATTTCTCGTATTGGCATAAGTACCTCTTATTAAAATTGACTTAGTAAAATGCAGGCACGAGCATAGTTACGGTTAATATTTCGGATAATTTCTTGTGCCGTTTTATCAAATTCTGTTGGAATCTCCCATGCTTTTTGAATTTTCTTCATGGCCCCGAGCTCTTCATCAGAATATTCTGAATCTGATAAAGCAATACCAAGTAATTCAAAATACATTTCTGCTCGTAATGTTCGATCCTGCACCAATAGCAAATTAGCATCGTCTAAATCAATAGTACTCCCTTGATATTGAGTGAGCCCTAATTCTTCCTGACAAGATCGCAATGCCAATTTTTCTTCATCCTCATATTTCCCATCAATACCCATCATGGTATAGGCTAAATCCATAAAAAGTTTTTTATATTTTTGTGGTACATTTTGTAGAAACATGGTACTCTCCTTTCAATGCTATTAAGTTAAGAATTTAAATGAATAGACATCTCACAAGGTTCTACAAATGCTAAGGACTCCGGAATTGTGCGCCTCCTTAGAACCCCTAGCAACTTGAAAACCTTTTCCTAACAGAAATCGTCGTATGCTTCACTTAATGGAATTGCTTTACAGTGTTAGATCGTCATCTGTAATTCTTTTTCCATTTCATCTGTAACATCTTCCGCAATACCTTCCTTATCATTCGTATTTTGGATTTTAGCTAAAATTTGAGGTGGTACTTCACTTTCTGGAATAGTTCTAGTCGTTGTTTCTTCTATCCAATTTCCATTTTCTTTGTAATACAATTTATGCATAATTTTGGTATATGCTTCTTTGCATTTAGCAGCTACAACGATTGCCGCATGTTTAATAAATTTAGATGCAGCAGCAAATGCATTCTTTAATTTAGTAATAAAAGCAGACAACCAATCAAGTATTTGACTCCAATATTCAAGAATCGCCGCTCCTCCAACAACTGCCGCCAAAGCGGTTCCCAATACCCATACTAAAAGCGGAACTGGCATAATATTTTCCTCCTATTCAATACAATTATTACAATATGATGATTTTAATTTTTATTTCCGGTTGGTGGATCAATGGCATAAACCACTTTTCCTTTTTCTTTCAACTCTGCTGCGGAATTGTCTGTTAAGCACACATTACTTTGTGTACCACTAGAACTGCTTCGTTTAATCCATTGTTTCTTGTTATCCTGCATATATAAGTCATAAGAAACCTTAAAGTGGGCATCATCTACATAATGAATCATAAATTCTCCGCCAACGCAGTTATACCCTTCGCTTTTTGCTTTTTGCATAACTAAATCTAAAGGATTGGAATAAATTTCAGCTAAATCAATTAACGTCAACTCCTTTTTAGGAATACCAGTTTCAATTAGCTCAAAAAAATCACCAATTTTTTGCATGGCAATATCTAGTGTTGTACTAGTCAAATCACCTAACTTATTCATTACACGTTCAATGAGTTCACTTGTGATTTTTTGCATAGCTTTTTCCTCCTCTTATTTAATATTTCTATGCTTCTAATTCAAAATTTTGCCAAAATTGCTATTCTAATCGCTTGGCGCCACAGCTCAATCTACTAGATCGTTACCGTTCTATTACCGCAATAATTCTAATTTTGTGAAATGAATGACGACTTAACACTTTTGCTCTAGCTTCTGCACGATTAGTTGCTTGTACGATAGTTTGCTGTTTAGTAGAGCCCTGTTTCTCAACCTGAAATTCCACAATATACGATTTCATAATAATAATTCCTCCATTCCTGTACATAATCACAATGATAAAAAAATAACCTCATGGCTCTCATTGATTGCCATTAAAAAAATAAAAACTCGGACTAGCAGACATTTGAATATAAACTTCAAGCATTCTATTTTTATATCTTGAGTTCAAACTTATCACAAGTGTTATGCCCTTTTGTCTTCCGGCCGACTGTTTTTATACAACGGGCTTCCTTATCTCTATCAAATTCCCACCAATTTCCAGGCAGTGGCTTGATGGCCGAATTGGTCGGATCATACCAATGTTTACAAAAAGCACAATATCCCAGACGAAAATCGCCGGCATAAAATTTTCCTTTACTCATTTGTCATACTCTCCTTTGTGTCATACACAGGCAGCTAACTGCCGACAGCTTACTGAATGACTTTCACTCTATCCCCCTGGCTCCCCAGCCACATGTCGATGCCGATCCCATAGGCTTCGGCGGTGATGGTGTAGACGCCCTCTTTTTCTTCTAGGATTTGCGCCGTAGGAAGTCTATCCAGCACAGCTTCTACGGAAGGGCCACTGTAGGTGAAGGTCACGCGGCGGAGCGGTCCGGGGTACATGAATTGTACCCGTTTCCGGAACTCACCATCTTTGAATCGGTCGGCATAGGGGATCTGGAAGGTCTTTCCGGTCTTCTCCATCTCTTCGATGCGGTCGACGCGGAAGATGGTGGGGTATTCGCTTTCTTCTTCTTTGAATGAAACGAGGTAAAAGTAGTACTCGGAGAAGAGGATGGCGACGGGCTTCACAAGGTGTTCCCGATGGATGCCGTCCATGCGGGTGTAGTGGATGTGAAGGATTTCCTGGCTGCGAATGGCCAGCGAGAGATCCCAGAGTCGATTCAAGAGTTTCTTTCCGTGCTTCAGAGGAACGTAGTAGAAAGTCTCGCTTTTGATGATGCCTTCGATGATGCTCCGCTCTTCGGGCGGACACTCAGCGATGAGTTTGTCTAGGATGCCGTGAAGTTCAACTGGCTCTAGGGCGCGGCTTTCGAGGAGAATCTTCGCCAATGCCAGGATTTCCTTGTGATTCAGGTGCTCATAGGAAGAATGTACCAGTCGATATCCCCGCGCTCCCATGTCGTACTGGATCTCCCCGCGTCCGCCACGAAGGGCGGTCTCGGACAGATGCGCGCGGAGCTCATCGATGTCACGCTGGATCGTTTTCGTCGTGACTCCGTAAGCATCAGCCAGCGCTTTCTTCGAGAGGATTTCTCCATGGCTCAGCCTATCGTACATATCGAGCAGGCGCGCGCCTTTGTTTTCGTTTTCGTTCATGTATCTCTCCTTTGTCTGGAATTTGAGAGTGGCTAGGGCGGGTTCAGATCACCGCCTGCTCTTACTATACTCAGGGCCTTGGACATTCTTTGGGATAGGGAAGTGAATTTTCCATTTCTTCCAAATGCAAAAAGACCGCATGACAGAAAGATAGACTTTCTATCATGCGGTCTCGAAAAGCAGAGGGCAGAACGCTTGTTTACCCCCCCCGATTTTTCTCTTGTTTCATCATTGCAACGTGGCAGCACAGCTTCATTTTTTCTTTCATATCCATGCTCCTCCGTTTCATACCAACGATTTTTGAATGGTTCTTGTGTTAAGGACACACTGATTGAATCGCAGAGTTCGATTGAATCAGCGTTTCCTTCATTATATCATGGATTCCATTTTTGAAAATACCTTTTTCCTCATTTTTCGTCCTGCTAAGAGATAAAAGATGTCTCTCTATATAGCTGCTCAACTGCCCCCCAAAAACATTTCCTGCTGTTCGGCAGTGGTTATTCACCATCCTGTGCAAAGTCCTTGCAATAAAAAAAGGCGATGTGAAATAACGATCATCTCATTTTCGCGTTCCATCTGCCGCGG
>OLFZ01002300.1_pt1 | contig 13106 bp, 9 predicted proteins | sample 1604861 | NCBI WGS metagenome assembly OLFZ01 (sample SAMEA3888895, study PRJEB22519) | human gut metagenome | biome: human gut; feature: human-associated habitat; material: faeces | place: Denmark | collected 2011 | reverse complement strand
ATGTGCAACTTTTTACTCATATTTATCAACTTAAATTAATTCCGCCAACGGGTATGTTTATGGTGCAGAACATCTTCCGAAAGAAGACGGGAAGCAGCGTTTCTTTGATTTGTCTGTTATTGATCAAGCTGATTTGACTCGTCGATTTAAACAAGCTCATGAAGCATTATGGGCTGGAGGCCAGTTGAATCCATCTGAAGCTTTTGATGAACTTGATAAGCTCATATTTTGCAAGATCTGGGATGAACGCAAGCCAAGAAAGATGGGTGAACCATACGATTTCCAAATCATAACAATATCAAAGAAAGAAGAAAAGGACGAGCACAAACGCAGGCTTAAAGAAAATGACAATCTGTACAACAGGGTAAAAGCTCTTTATGAAGAAGGACGAAAGCGTGATGCAGAAGTGTTCCGTGACAACATTCGATTAACTCCTGAGAAAATTAGGACCGTTGTGAGCTATCTTGAAAGTGTAAACCTTGGGGAAACAGATCTTGATAGTAAGGGCCGTGCGTTTGAAACTTTTATGGGTTCATTCTTCCGCGGAAATTTCGGGCAATACTTTACACCTCGTGAAATCGTTAAATTTATTGTTGACGTGCTTCCTATTACGCATGATTCAAAAGTATTGGATACATCATGTGGTAGTGGCGGATTCTTGCTCTATGCTCTCAATAAAGTACGAAACGAAGCCACTGATTATTATCCGAATTACAAAAATGATGCAAAACAATATGCCAAGTGGTTCCCATATTGGCATGACTTTGCCGAAAAGAACCTTTATGGAATAGAAATCAATGAGCAGATTTCACGTGCAGCCAAGATGAATATGATTATTCATGATGATGGTCATACAAATGTCATAACATCTGATGGACTAGTCTCTGATGCCGCAATCAAAGAGCGCACAGGCAATAAAGGCTTCGAGTATGGAACATTTGATTTCATCATTACTAATCCACCTTTCGGAAGTAACATTCGGCAGACAGAACAGGCATACCTTAAAACCTATCAGTTAGGCAAAAAGGAAGAAGATTGGCTTGCGGTTAAAGCTAAGGCTGGTGATAATACCCGTGATGGACAACAAAGTGAGGTTCTTTTCATTGAGCAGGATTATTTGTTCCTAAAAGAAGGAGGAATGCTTGCCATTGTATTGCCTGATGGAATTCTCACAAATAGCAGTATGCAGTATGTGCGTACTCAATTGGAAGACTGGTTCCGTATCGTCGCTGTTGTGAGTATGCCACAAACTGCTTTTGCTGCAAATGGAGCAGGAGTAAAAAGTTCTGTTTTATTCCTAAAGAAATGGCCGAAAGATCATACGGAAGAACTTGAAAGCAAGAAGAAATCAATTGAGGCGAAGCTTCTGAAAGATGCTGACTACATTGCAAAAAGAGGCCTCTGGGACAGGGAAATTAGGCAGAAGCAGAAAGAAAAGGTTGATTCGCTGAAGTCGCACGATTTAAAGTCAGCAACTGCAATAAAGCAAACTCAAGCTTATAAAGAATGGAACGCTGAGTTATTGGCAGAGTATGCTGCTAGGATAGACGATTTGAAGTCAAAGCTTACAGATAGCTATCTTGTACGAAAACAGAAAGAACTCCCTGATTATCCTATCTTCATGGCAATAGCAGAAGAGATAGGCTATGATGCAACAGGCAAGAAAACTGCGGTTAATGAGTTGGATATTATTGGTGAAGAATTAAAAAAGTTCATTATTAGTTTGGATAGAATATGAAACTAACAGGTATTATTGAGGATGTATTTCGTGGCGTAACAATCTTTCGAGGTTACGCTACATTAAAAACTTTAGCAAGGTTATCTGCCTCTACTAGTTATCAAAGAGACAAAGACCCAGACAGAATAGATGCAATCAAAGATTACATCTCAAATTCATCATATGTGTTCTATCCTGAATTAATTCTAGGTTGGCAATTGGATAATCCTGACGCTATTCGAATTATTAAAGAAGAAGAAAACACGAGTAGTGTTTCTTTGAATAATGGTATTAAGATTAAAAAGGCAAAATTCAAATTTAAAAGTTTGCCTTTGGGTGAAGAGCCAAAAACAAAAGTTGTTACAATTGAAATTCCAGACTCCATCAATGAGACAATTTTTAATCGCATTGATGGCAATCATCGTTTATCCGTTGTAGATAAAATTAAAGACGAAACAGGAATATACGACAGCGAAATATGTAATCAGATAGTTCCTTTCAGTCTGATCATCCAGAACAAATCCAACGATGCGAACAAATTTGAATCTGCATATTTCTATTTGATCAATTCCAAGGCAAAGGCATTGACCACAGAAGAAAATCTGAAAGCGATTTTTAAGGCTGATCATTTTACTAAGAGTGAAAAAAAAGAATTACTTTCAGTAGAAACGGATACCGTTATCGAAGCAATTGGAAAATGTGCAGAAGAACTAGCACAAAGAAATCTGCATATTGTCAACAATATTTTTGATGGATGTGTTTATTCTCTAAGCTACGATATCTGTAGAGAATTTGAAAATCCCAATATAGATGCTATTACATCTTCAATTTCATATATTAATGATGAATATTTCTTATATGAGTCCCCCGACTTTACCCGTTCCTGCGTATACACTCTAATAAAGGCTAGAGTAGCAAATCATAAATTGTATGGCCACTTTAAAAAATGGATTCATTCACATCATCTTGAGAATAAGGAAGGTATTTCATCCAAGACTCTTTGGACAATGTTCGATACAATGATAAATTCGGATTTGAAAGTTTTTATTGCAATGCCGTATTTTAAAAAGCAAAACGGAAATGAACCAGATGAGGTTTTGATGAATGATTACAGAGAGATATATAAAAGATGTTTTGAGTCCATTACAAATGATACGGGAAGACCTATTCAATGTTCCCTATAATGAATGATTCGGGATTATCAGAAGATATGATAGATAACATTATGGATGAAATTGAAAATTGTGATATTTTTATTGCAGACATCACTTATAGCAATCCAAATGTGTTATATGAGCTTGGAAGAGCTCATGCATTGAGAAAGAATTGTATAATTGTAAAGAGTGATATAGATTCTGGAACAAGTTCTGATATTAGAAACATACGTCATTATTTATATAAGAGTAATTCAAAAAGTACAACACTTCTTTCTGAAGTAAAAAAGAATATTGTTGCATATTTAGATACTATAGTATAATGAATTATCAAGTTTCTCAACATATTGATAACAACAAAGTCTTCATCGTTCAACGGTCGGAGATTGAAGGACGTCTTGATCCAAAGATGGCTTTATATAATCGTAAAGTTCAGAACTCATTGTATCCCAAGGTAAAATTGAAGGATGTACTTGTATGTAAACCACAGTATGGAGCAAGTGAGCCAGGAGTCCCAAGAAGTTCAATAAAAGAGCCTCGTTTTATAAGAATTACAGATATTGACGAGAATGGATTGATTTCTCATGAAGAATTGGGTGCAACAGCTAAAATCATTGAAAATAAATACATTCTTTGTGAGAATGACATTTTAATCGCAAGAAGTGGAGCTACTGTAGGAAAGGCATACATTCATAAGCCTGCTCTTTATGATTGCTTTTTCGCAGGTTATCTCATTCGTTTTATCATTAATACGGATAAGGCGCTTCCAGAATACATATTCACTTACACACAACTAAACGCTTACAAAGAGTGGGTTAATGCAATCCAGCGTCCAAGTGGCCAACCCAATATTAATTCAGAAGAATATCAATCTCTTGAAATACCTCTACCCAACATAGAGAGACAACAAGTAATAGTTGATGTTATCAAGTCTGCATATTTGCAGAAAAAGCAAAAGGAATCCGAAGCAAAACAGCTTCTGGATAACGTTGACGCATATATTCTCAATGAACTTGGGATAACTCTTCCGGAAATCAAGACAGATTTGAAGAATAGAATATTCAAGGTGAACCGAAGTGATTTGGAAGATAGACTTGATCCAAAATTCAACAAGAATTATTCTTTTATCAAAAGCCTAAAAGGTATATATACATGGGTGACCCTTCGTGATGTTACGTTTAATAATGGACAATACGGGGCGAATGAAAGTGCAGTCGAGTATAAAAAAGGGGATATAAGGTATATAAGAATCACAGATATAGATGAATATGGAAACCTAAAACAGACAGACAAGAAAACTGCATCTAACATCGAAAATGATTATTTGTTGAAACCAAATGATATTCTTTTTGCTAGAAGTGGGTCCGTTGGACGTTGCTATATTCACAAGTTTTTGGAAGAACAAGCAATATTTGCAGGCTATTTAATAAGATATTTTCTTAATGAAAATATAATAGATGCGGATTATTTGTTTTATTATTGCAATAGTAATATTTATAAGTACTGGGTTGATACAATTCAAAGACCTGCGGTACAAGCAAATATTAATGCACAAGAATATCGAAGTATGCCCATTCCTCTTCCACCTATTGTCAAACAAAAGGAGATTGCGAACCACATCTATGCAATGCGCCAGCAAGCAAAACAACTGCAAGAAGAAGGAGAATCTATCCTTGAGAATGCAAAAAAAGAAGTTGAACAAATGATTTTAGTTTAATATATGAAAGGTGACGCTCAACCACTTATAAAGTTCTTTGATGGGGCAGACAAGCGATTTATCATACCCCTTTATCAGCGTAACTATGATTGGAAAGAGGAAAACTGCGAACAGTTGTTCCAAGATTTGATGAAACTGCATGGGAGTAACCGTAAGAGTCACTTCTTTGGCAGTATCGTTTCAAGCATCCAGTCAGGTACGGAGGATAGATTCATTATTGATGGGCAGCAAAGAATCACTACTGTTTCTTTGATACTCATTGCCATGGTCAATGCCCATAAAGAAGGGCTGATAATGGCGAATGATGCAAGACTAGTATCGAAAATCTTCAGGTGTTATCTCGTTGATGAGTTCCAGGACAATGAGCGGAAGGTAAAACTGAAACCAATCAAAAAGGATATGCAGGCTTTTGATGCTTTGTTGTATAAACCAAAAGAACAATACATCAAGGAGTCGAATGTTACCCGCAACTACGACTTCTTCTATGATAAGATTATCCACTGCGGACTAACCATTGAAGAACTGTTTGACAGCATCAAGAAGCTGGAGGTCATCAATATTCGTCTTGATGAAGATGATGACCCGCAGTTAATATTCGAGAGTCTGAACTCTACAGGTCTTGATTTGAGTGAGGCAGACAAGATACGTAATTACTTGCTGATGTCGTTAGATCCAGAAGCTCAGGATGACTTGTATACTCGATATTGGAATCCTATTGAAGAGTACACGAAGTATGATCCGTCTTCTTTTGTACGCGATTACCTGACCATGAAGCAAGGGAAGATAGGTCGTATTGATAAAATCTACTTTATATTCAAAGAGTATGCAGAGACTGCAGACATTGATAGGGCAACACTCTTGGAAGACATGCATCACTATGCTAAGATTTACAGCCAAGTTGACAATGCAGAAGTAGGTACAGCCAAGCTAAATAGAAAGTTGAATCAGCTTCGGACGTTGGATTCTACTATTGCTTATCCTTTCTTTATGGCATTCTTCGACTATGCGACTAAAGTAGGATTAGCAGAAACAGAAATCTACCAAGTTCTTGATGTCATAGAAGCCTACTGGGCTCGCAGAATCATTTGCAATCTTCCATCGAATGCTTTGAATAAGGTTTTTGCCACACTTCACAGAGATGTGTTGAATCACGTCAACAGGTCGAGTGACGAGACTTCACCTTCATATATTGACGTACTGAAATACGTTCTGCTAAAGAAGGGGCGTTCTTCGGTGTTTCCATCAGATGAGGAAGTGAAGAGTGATTTCAAGACACGCCAAGTATATAAGATGCCTGTCAATGCCCGTATGTTTATACTCGAGCGCATGGAGAACCAAGACAATAACGAACGTCATGATGTGGTGAAGGAACTGACCGAGAAGAATATCACGATTGAGCATATCATGCCACAAACATTGTCTGACAAGTGGAAAACCGCATTGGGCGATGATTGGGAAAGAATTCATGAGCAATATCTGCACACAATGGCAAATCTCACGCTCACTGGATATAATTCTCAATACAGCAACCTTACCTTTATTGAGAAAAGAGACATGGAGAAGGGGTTCAAGGATAGTGCATTCCGCCTGAACAACTCTGTAAAGTCATGTGAACAATGGACTGAAACAGAATTGAAAGCACGTCAGAAAGAACTGCAGAATGTGTTTATGCGGCTTTGGCCTATGCCTACAACATCATTTGAACCGTTAAGCCGTGAGGCGGAATCTGCATCACTTGACGATGAGGATTATGAGTTCACAGGCAAGAAGCTTCAAGCGTATATGCTCCATGGGGTTAGATACACGGTAAATACATGGAAGGAAATGCTCATTCAGGTATGTGGACACATTCTTATAGAAAAACGTTCAACTATAGAATGGCTTTGTGCAAATGAAAAGTGCAGCTTCTCAGCGACTCCTGAAGAGTGGAGACGCGAACTTGCACCAGGTATGTACGTATGGACTGACAACAGTACTGCCACCAAGATTAATATTCTTCATGGCATGTTTGAGGAGTGTAATATCCCTGCATCCGAACTCGTTTTTGAATTCCGTTCTGATCAAGAGGGTGAAGACGAGAAGTAAATTCAAACCTAAAAGAAAATGGCAACATTTAGGTCGATAAAAGAACTGACACGTGCACTTCAGCAAGGCACAAAACTGCTGAGCAATATGTTCTTGCAGCGCAAGACGATTGCCGTGAAGTATGATGATGCACTTGATACCCTGGATGGAGACGAGAATAAGCTGAAACACCTTATCACCTTTGGGGTAATTGTGCAGACGGGCGACTCTCTGGAACTGGACGATGCCTACCAGCGATTTTTCGAGGAGGTCTTGGCAGTGAACGAGGACATCAACATTTCATCGGTCAAGATGTACATCGACAAACTGAACCTTGGTATCAGTTCTTATCTTGCAGCAGAGAACAATGTCCGCCGTGAGAGTTTCATGAGAGAAATTCGCCATACATTCAAGAGCATCGACAATGCCACCCGAAGAAATGTGATTGACCTGAAACGCATCGTCGATGATACCTACAAGCAGGAGCCCAACTTTAAAATCAAGGAACTGCGTTTGAAGGATTTTGACGAGAAAGCGCGCTTGATAGGCGAACTGATACGCCAGACGGAGCACGTGATAGACGAGCAGACCATTTTCTTTTCGAGTGTATCCGACTATGGGCTGAAACAGACTGTCAGCGAGGTTCGTGATGGTTTGCGTGAGTCTGCTCACGGATTGATAGCCATCACCGCTCAGATTATAGAATACCTGAACCGCATAGAATATCAGAGCCGACTGGTGAAGCGTGTGCGACAGCTGAAATACCTGCGCGACCAGTTCATGATAGAGCAGGCAACCAACGTGAAGGAGGTAATGGCGCAGACCAATACCGTCTGGATGGAGAGCAAGCCCAAGTATGTTACCCGAGTGTCTCTGGATTTCCTTCGCAATGAAGATGCCGCCCTTGAGATACTGGACAACATCAGAAAGCGCCTGTCGAAGAAGGCAAACATCAAGTCGAGGCTTGCGGAAAAGATTGACGAGAGTTATCTGGAAGAACAAACAGAAACGGCAAGAGCCTTCAATCATCAGGAACTGCTGAATGGTTTCCTAGCACAAAGCAGCGACTTGTTCTACTACCTTTGGAACTACTCATTCACGGAAACACCAGATAAAGAACTGCGCTTAGTGCTATTCCTTCAGATGGCATCTCAGTATCCAGAACAAATGCGTTTCACAACAGAGACAAAGACTATTGAGAATATAGAATACCCCATAACAATAGTTCGTTAAAATTTGAGATAACGGCTAAGCGGCTTTGCGCTGCCAGCCGAAGAGTTCTTTGATAGTATGACTAATTAACTTTCGGTTCGGTATTGTCCGACACTTGTCGAAAATTAATTTAGCGATGTATGTGTTTGCCATGATTTCCTTGAAAGAAGCCATGGAATACGGCACTCCATTTTCCTTCATCATCACTTTCGCAACATTCTGTGATGCGAATGATGCATTATAGGAAAAGTCCAACTGGTTCTTGTGTCTTGCTTGGCAATGCGTAAGACCAGTATATTGCTTTGCATCGCGAAAACAAAACTCTATTTGGAATCTTGAGCGATATGTGCGCAACACTTCCTCACCCGACATGGATGTCTTTGTTGAGAAGAAAAGCTTGTGTTTTCCGTTCGGCATTACCCAAATGACAAGGCGCACTTTCTGATTCAATGCCTTTGAATAGACTATGAGTGTGTAGGCTGTGCCTTCAAGTCCTTCAATATGCAACTCTGCCATACGTGTGAGGTCAAGTTTCTTGTAGTTGATTTTTCCGTCAAGTGTCTTGGGACGTCCAGGCTTATTGGAACGAGGTCCCGTATACACATAATATAGGCTAGCAGTATCCCTGAAGCGGCTGACAAGATGGAAACCGCACTCTTTGATTCCGTCCACAAACGGACGGATAGAGAAGAAAGCGTCAGCGACAACAATATCGGTGACCTTCAACAAATCCTTCTTATAACGCTTGATGACCGCTATGTAATGTTGCACGAGAGTCATGTTACGCATTTTCAATTCTCCAGTAGATGGAGTCTGATGGGCGCGCAGCATCATGCAACTGTTGGCATGGACATCGACAAGTGCAAGTCCCATGATTTCAAGCCCATGCTTCATGGAACTTGCACAACCTGACCAGAAAGTACCGATATGCGGAGTCTTCTTACCCGACTTGCTGATGTAGCTCGGATCAATGGCAATGACCAATAGACCATCCATATTCAAGTACCGTCGGCAAAGGGCAAGGTTGAACTTCACCCAGTCTATGCATTTAGCACGACCACGGTTGAAGTTCGTTCTGTAGGTCTGCTCGCAATGGGTGCCGTAGCGCTCCATTTGAGTGAAATTTATCTTTCTTTGTATCGTCATGTACAATAAAAGTATTTCCAAGAGTAGACTCTCGAAAGTTTTGCTTAACTTTGCAGATGAACTTTTGATAGCATCTCTGCAGATTTCCGTATATTGGTTGAGTGGTTCTGATGTCATATAACTTTAATGTTGGGGAACTATAAAGTTACTGGCAATCAGCCACTTAACCAAAATTTATTAGTTATATTACGTTAATTAACTCTCTCATTTTCAAACGATTACATTAGAATTAACAGAGTATTGTTATGATGAAAACAAGCATAAATGAATTGATAGGCGAAGCAACCGCCTATGATAAGAAAGAACAACTTGAAGTCAAGCGACCAAAGAGTTGGCTAAAAAGTGTATCTGCCTTTGCCAATGGCGAAGGCGGAACATTAGTGTTTGGCATCAATGATGACGATCAAGTTGTTGGTCTTGCTGATGCAGAGAGCGATGCCGAAAGAATAAGCGAAGAGATAAAGACAAAACTTGACCCTATACCTGCCATCAACCTTGAATTTAAAGAGGTTGAAGGCAAGAAGCTTGTGCTGCTTCAAGTTTACAAGGGACAAGAAACACCATATTACTATATAGGCGATAAGCAACGCTTGGCATTTGTAAGAGTTGGCAATGAGAGTGTTGTGGCAGACAGACTACAACTAAAAAGTCTTGTAATGAGAGGTGCTGGTCGTTCCTTTGATGCGATTCCTTCACCCTATAAGTTTGAGGATATGGCTTTCTCAAAGCTCAAATCTGTACACTTCAAACGGTTGAACCAATCGTTTGATGATAGTGATTTCGTATCATGGGGCATTGTAGATAATGATGGAAAACTTACCAATGCTGGTGCTTTATTGGCTGACGACTCACCAATACGCCATTCTCGCATATTTTGCACCCGTTGGAATGGCTTAGATATGACAAGTGGTTTGGGGGAGGCATTGGATGATGCAGAACTTGAAGGTAGCGTTATTGGGCAATTGCAAGATGCTGTCGCATTTGTTCGGAACAATTCACATCGAAGATGGTGGAAAGAAGATGATTATCGGGAGGAACTGCCCGATTATCCAGAACGTGCCGTAACAGAAGTGATATGTAACGCTATCATTCACAGGGATTACATGGAGTTTGGTAGCGAAATACACATTGATATGTATGATGACCGAATGGAGGTGTATTCCCCAGGCGGTATGTTTGATGGACGCTTGATACAACAACTCGACCCTATGACTATTCCTTCGAAACGTCGCAACCCTTTGCTCGCTGATTTCTTTCATCGCTTAAAGCTAATGGAGCGTAGAGGTAGTGGTATGAAGAAGATTATAGATGAATATAAGCGGTTTGAGAATTTGGAGAATTATCATGCTCCAGAGTTCAACTCCAATGCTTCTGAATTCCATGTTACCATGTGGAACCTCAATTATGCCATGGATGTCATAAAAGATAATCTCCATGTCGTAAAAGCACCCGAAGATGTCGTAAAAGATGTCGTAAAAGAGACAGGAGATGTCGTAAAAGCCAAAGCTAATGTCACAAAAGAATTTGTAAAGGCTCTGCGACAAATCTATAAATTGATTTCACAAACACCTCAAATCAATGCCACGCAAATGTCTGAGAACATGGGCATTTCTCTACGCCAAGTACAGCGATACCTTAAACAACTTTCGGACCTTAAATTGATTGTCAGAGAAGGAGGTCGCAAAAATGGTATTTGGAAAATATTGGATGAAGAATATGAAGGCTTCTTCAAAAGAATCTGAAAAACACCAACAAACGGGGTTGGGTAGTTTCCATATGCGGAACTATCCAGCCCCATATCGTATTGTATTTGTTGTCAATGCTCCAAACTCCAATACGTTCTTAAAAACGAATCCGAATGAATCAACGAATCCAGTTCATGGTAACGCTCCTTTCTATTCTCATCCATGATGACCTTCTTGTAAAAGATGCGGTTGGTTCGGTCGAGATCCATAACCCAACTTTGATATAGAGATGAAAAGAAAATACTGGCAATGATGCCGAGAATGACAAGATACCATTGGAGTAATCCCCATTTGTCAGTCCTTTGTTTGAAACTGTTCCATCTGTAGAGCCACCACGATTTCAGCGTAGGTGGAGGAGATGGTTTAGGACTTGTGATGGTTTGCAGAATAGAATAAGGGAACAGCTTATTCAAGAGAGGAGTAGAAAGAGGCAACATCGCCATCCTTAATTATCGAACGAATCTGTGTGTTCTTCTCCGCTATAGTTTTTAATTGTTTTTTTTCTTCTAAAGTCCAATCCTTTATTTTTTTTAGTTTGGAAATTATAGAATGAGTTTGCTTAAAACTATTGCTATTTTCCAAATCCATTATAAGTTTCTCTTTCTCTTTATCTTCCTGATTGTCTGGCTGACCATTGTGGCTTACCTGTTCTTGTTTGTTTTGGTAATGGATAGACATCAGTTTTTCATTTGATGCGGTTGTATTAATAATGGTTTTGACTAATTCATCCAATTCGGATCCTTCTGTATAGTCTGCAGGAGTATAATATTTTATGCGCTTATCCTCCATCATTTTATAGACTTTTCGTTTATCTTTTGTTTCTGGATTATAAACTCCAATAGAATGACCAGAATAAGAATTAATGAGTTTCATACAAGGTATATCCGTATCACTGTCACCTATATAGATCATGTTTCTAAAAGGAATACGAATGTCCTCTGGCTTAAAATAGTCATTGACACCAGAATCATTCACATCTAAAGTTCCTTTTTCAATTCTAAAAAGAAATTGAGTCTTGCTCGTATAATTAATAACTTGTGCTGGCCATTGAGCAACGCCATCCTTGTCATAATAGAAGGAACTGGCATATATCTTTTCAAATTCATTAGCGACTTTTGTACCTTCTATCATTTCCTTAAGACCAGATGAAATGATATAATGCTCTACAATAACTCCTTTATCTACACCATAGTCTCTAATACGCTTAAACCATGTCTCAACACCAGGAAATAATTGAACTTTCGCTCCATAATCCATTAATGCCTTTTTAGTAAATAAGACTTTTCCATGCGCTTTCCGGATCATGGTAAACATGTAAGCTAAATTTTGATCCATCTCATTCTCTTCAGCTAACCCATTGGACTCTTTCCCAAAAGATTCGACTTCATCTCCAACAGATTGAATATACCCTTGTGCTTGCATGTCATCTGGTGATAATGTCTTATCAAAATCATAACATATTGCAACAACTGGTTTACTTTCTTTTGATTTTCTAATAAAAACTTTACTCATAATGTTATAATAAAAAAATGAGGCACAATTATAATTAATCATGCCTCATTTAGAATTTATCAGTTCAGTAATTCCTTACGTCACAATTTCAAAGTACTTACTTGACCTCCTCGAAATGCAAACCGTTATTAAACAAGCCATCTGCGTGAGCGTGCTGCACATGTGCTGCAAATATGGAAATAAGCAACATGTTACAAAACCACCACGAAAGTATGTATTTCTCCCCAAGCAACCAAAAGAAAACACAGAAAAAAATCACAAACTTGATAATTTTTTATTTTGCTTGGCTATACGATGCAGAAATACCAAAACTTTGCCATTATGTTGTGTCCTCTATAGTTTTTACCAATATTCCACGTAGCAGAAACTATTGACATCATCATATTTCCTGATGTTTCTAAGTTTCGTGTATTTCACCTGTTTGTCTGTTACAGTATTGGACTGTTATTCAATTTCCTTCTTAGCCAGTTATACAAAGCGATTCGTGCTGCTTGTTGTATCTCAAGTCTAAGCATCCAATCTCTATCTTGTTTTGTGGTATTTCCATAGATGTCATCATCACCGAGAAATATGGTTCCATCATGGCAGATTTCACCACGTCTACTGTAATATTGTTTGTATTTCTCCTCTGAACGTCCAGCAACATATCGCTTCAAATACCTAACGAATCGTGCAGTCGGCCTATTCTTTTCATCTGCAGTTCCATATAGTTTGAAATCAATATTCGCCATACCTTCTATAGAAGCTATGGTTGCCATTGTTGATACACTTCGTTTATAATCAAGAAAGTACGTATTTTTTATAAGTGATTGAGAATGAGATAAGTTTTTATCTCATAA
>OLFZ01002284.1_pt1 | contig 13187 bp, 9 predicted proteins | sample 1604861 | NCBI WGS metagenome assembly OLFZ01 (sample SAMEA3888895, study PRJEB22519) | human gut metagenome | biome: human gut; feature: human-associated habitat; material: faeces | place: Denmark | collected 2011 | reverse complement strand
CGCAGATTCCTTCTTCGCTGAGAGATCCGGTAGTGGGAGAACATATTTATACAGAGAAACGGTATGGAGAAATCCCAGTGAGATATTGGAAAGTGGTCCACCGGTCGGGACAGTGTATTCATAATGGATATACCGGAAAAAACTGGCACGGGGTATCTTTTGGCAGACAAAAATGCATGCAGTATTATTATTCCGGCTGGAAAGCCTATTGTGCGGATTGCGGAGAAGCCATTGAAGAGTACAATATCTATATGAGCAGAGAAGCGGCGGCCTCGATACAGTACCTGGATCTGGGCAACGAAAGAAAACCGATGAGCTACTATTATCTCTGTCCGTTCTGCGACAATCTGGAGCAGGGGGTGGATCTGCCGGCACATAAATGTAAAAATATTTCCTGGAATCAGTATAAGGTCTGTTATCAGGCCAATACGGGAGGTGCATCTTATAACGGTTATATGGATGACAGTATCCATATGTACAACGATGCCATAGTCTACGAAGGCAAGACGGTCACTCCGGTGACACACCTGACAGAGAACAATTACAGCAGGACCGGATATTTGTTCGCGGGCTGGAACACAGAGCCAGATGGTTCAGGAACCGCTTATGCGGATAAAGCTGCAATCGAAAATCTCAGGCAGGCGGATTGGAGAGACCGGACAACCTGGACAGATAACGATCATGGTGTAGTCAATTTATATGCACAATGGGTGCGGAGTGAAAGCACCCTTGTGCTTTATGCCAATGGAGGAAAGTATGATGACCGGGAGATATTTTCTGTAACGCAGCCATATCTTGAAAGATATCTGTTGCAGGAAGAACTGGTCTGCGCACCAGATGGGTATACAGTCTGTTTTCGTGCCAATGGCGGATCGGAGATCACTCCGGTGCAGGGGAAAAATCGGTTTGTCGAATGGAAAAAGGTGCATCCGTTCCGGGGGAGTCTGGATGGAAAGCAATATATCTTTGATGCTCCGGACGGTAATGTGGACAGGCTGACGGCAGTCTATCAGCCGGAACCTGTCACATTACCGGAGACCACCAGACCCGGGTGGTCCTTTGGAGGCTGGTATTATGACTCGGAATTCCGACGGCCGGCAGGAGGAGCGGGCGACAGCATCATACCGTCCGAAAATACGACATTGTACGCGCAATGGGTGGATCTTACCCTGCTGGCGAAAGATAACTACAAGGAAAACGAAGGAAAAGGAGCGGTGGATCTGTCCTGGGAGCAGACGGATCACAACAACAAAACGTACCTTATTTATCAGAGACTGGAAGACGGTGCCTGGATGCGGATTAATAGTGCAACGGATATCAACAGCGGAGCGGCCGTTGAACTGACCGGTATTTATGAAGCAAAGACGAGGACATATAACGTGCCGTATACCGGACTCTACGTCATAAAGGCGATGGGGGCGCAGGGACAGGGCTATGGTTCCTTTCGGGGAGGATGTGGGGGAAGTGCCTCCGGAACATTCTGGCTGCAGAGGGGGGAACAGCTGACCTATGCCGTGGGTGGTCAAAACGGGTATAACAAAGGCGGCAGAGCTTCAAATTATGGAAACGGAGGAGGAATGACATCCGTGGTATCCGACCGGAAGGGAATCCTGCTGATCGCAGGAGGAGGCGGTGGAGCATCACCGGGCGGTGCAGGCGGCAAGGGTGGCAGCATGGAAAGTGTCCTCGGGCAGCAGGAAGGAGAAGCGGGTATGGCCGGAGGCGGAGCCGGATATTATGGAGGAACCGCCGGAGAGAAGATCGTGCATCACCATACGAATGACTGCTATAGAAATGCTTCTTATACACCAACATTCGGAGATTGGGAATATTTTATGTGGGGATCGAATTGCTTTGATTCCTCAGGCACAAATTCTTATCAGTATAACGGACATACCACAAGTACGGACGATGATGAGTGGAGCCGTGCCATAGTCCGGGTCGGATGGGCCAGAAACGGGAATTATCCTAAGGAACAGATGTGGAATGTTTCCGGTTATCGGGGGATTCCCACCAATGGCAATACGACATTGAATCTTTCATATTTTTGCGATGGATGGGGATCTCTGGGTGGAAATATTGTGAATACCGACTGGCTGCCGGATGAGGAGCAGCCGTCGGAATTTGTAATCCTGGATCAGAAAGGAACAAAAATTGCACAGGGAAAATTTCGGGATTATCCTTTTTATGATAAACATGGCGGCGGAGACCCGGCAGCCAGTGATTTCCGGCAGTCCCTGCATATCTCATTACCGGAAGGAACGACACATATCTACGTGCATCTGAATTTTCATTTAAGAGGAAATGTCTGGTTTACCGCGGGAATCAGCTCACTTAGTTTCAGTGGTGGGAGAACTCTTGTATGCGGTTATACGGAAGGCCAGGTCCTATTCTCGAAGCCGGCATATGGCGGAAGCAATTATGTAAATCCGGAATGTGCACTGCTATATGAAAGTGAAAGTGGAGTACGGAGTGGAGACGGGCTGTTGTGTCTGCAGTCAAAAGCAATAGGCTACCAGGAGACTTTACAGCTGAAGGGAGTCAGGGCAACTGATCTTGCGGCTCCCGGGAAAATTCCGGAGAACGTCGTAAGAGAAGCACTGGACAGTGAAAGAATAAGAATCTCGTGGACAGAGCCGGAGGATTACGGGACGGTATATTATCATAGAGCGGAATCTTATCTGACGGGCAGTACTTCCAAACTATGTGACTCCAATATCGCAAAAAACACATTGCTTAGCGGTATCAGGGGATATTATTATCTTGTGGATCAAAACAGGGATACCGTCGTAACGGACGATGCCGGTTATTGTAAAGAACCCCATATGGAACTGGAGGTAAAGGATGGGGTGCAGTATCTGCATGTTGCCGCTGTGGATGTGGCGGGAAATGTAAGCGAGACCACACATATTTGTGTGGATGGAAAACAGATTCTGTGGAAGCTTCATACAAAACAGCTTAAGATAAACGAGGCAGAGGGCAATGTATATCCGGCGGCAGCGGACAAAACCTGGTATGTCCGGGCGGACGGAAAGACACCGTTCACGTTAACGAATGCATCTTATATGGAAGGTACAGCCAGACCGGACTATCAACTGAATGGGACAATATATGAAACGGTGACGGAGGACGGTGGCAGGGCGAGAAATATCATTGTCACACCGTCTGCGGAGATAACGGATGATGTGATCCGGACAGATGCGGAGGGACTGTCTTATGCGACTGAGGGGACCAATGTGCTGCAGCAACATTCCTATTCCTATACTTTGCGGTCACACCGGAACCAGGAACTTACCGGAGTACAGCAATTTGTCATAAGTGGAGACCGGAACGGACAAACGATTCGGGTGATTCCGGTAGCGGAAGCGGATCACGGAACAGATAAAATATATTCTGTATCTACGCAGGATCAGAAAAACGGGATCGCTCTGATCGCTGACGGAGAAGCTCCGGTCATCCGGGGGATGGAAATACTGGAGAACCGGGCACTGATCGATCGCAGAGACGGAGCTGTTACCATACGTGTTACTGCCACAGATGCTCTAAGTGGTGTGGATCATTTTACAATTGTTATCAGTAATACGGACAATGCTGTTTCTAAGACCTACTTTCCCGGAGAAGATGGCTGTATCGTGATTACAATCACAGAGGACGAACCGCTGTTCAGCGGGGATTTTACGGTACTGGGATATGCTTCGGATCATGTGGGGAATGAGAGCCGTATCTGTTACGGTACGACGGAATTTGCACTGGAAAGCAGTGTGAAACGTATTTTGGAGCCGCAGGAGCCGGTCTTCAAATGCGGCGAAAGCGGAATTCTTACCTTTACCACATGGGGATATGCGGACCGGGTGGAGGTCATTTTCCCGGAATGTATGACAGCACTGGATCCGACATTGAATAAAGTCTATGATTATACCGAAAGTCAGGGGTATCGTAAGACGGAAGAACTGGAATTTATGGTGCCTTTATATACTCCGGAGAACCAGACACAGGAAATCACAGTGCGGGCCTTTAAAGGTGACAAGAGGCTGGAAGATCATCCGACGATCAGCGTGATCGGAGTGTCGGGAAATGTGTTGGATGAACTGCGTACCCGGTTACGGTAAGGAGGTATGAGAGTCTTGGAAATCGTGTTCCGGATACTGTGGTCGGTGGTTCTGGGAGGCCTTATCTATGGCAGTGCAATCTGGCTGCTGCGTGTGGAACTATCGGGAGACATCGAGAGGATGAAACCCGGAAAAGCGTGGCTTCTCGGGGGACTGGCCTGGATCAATGCAGTTGTGATTCTTGTTATAGGGGGAATGGGTGGAAGACTTCCGGAAGAAAACAGACTGGTGATCCTGGGGGCACAGGAGATCCTGTGCTCCCTGCTGGCGGGAGGTTTGTTAGCGGCGGCCTGCATGGATGCTGTACACAGTTATGTGTATAATTATGTATGGTGGTGGTGCCTGCCATGGACAGGAATACTGCTGGGGCTTCCGGTGTCGGAAGCTTATATGGAGGATGGAGTGTGCAGGATTACTGACAGGTTTAGCATACAGCAGGCGGCAGCAGTGGCATTGTTTGTACTCCTGCAGCAGATATTGTTTGCCCAAATGTACGGAAGAGCTGACTGTCATGCATTTTCTGTATGTGCGTTGGCAGGCTGCGCCTGGCAGGGGAATCTGTTGTGGTTTCTGATCCATATGTTATCGGCGTTGACATTGCTGGCTGCAGTACAGTTTTGCAGAAGAAATGTGACACCGGATGGAAAACTTCGTGTACCGAAGCCGTTTATTCCATATATAGTGGTAACCTTCTGGGTGCAGATCCCGGTAATGTTGTATTTGCAGAGTAAAGCTGCGTATATTTATGCATAAACAGTTGCACAATTTTCAAAAAGGTGCTATAGTAATCAACGTTTAAGGACGGCTGTCGTCCGTAGAAAACAGACAGGAGGATAATATTATGAAAAAAGCAATCGCAATGTTACTTGCAACTGTAATGTGTACAGCAATGTTGACCGGCTGTGGTTCTGATTCCGCAGCAAACGAGAGCTCTCAGGCTTCCGGGAGCAGTGTGGCAGAGACTGCTGCAGCAACCACTACAGAAGCAGCAGCTACTACTGAGGCCGCTGATAAGACCGAGGGTGGCGTACTGGTATTCGGTACCAACGCAGAATTCCCTCCCTTTGAGTATGTAGGAGATGACGGAGAACCCGACGGGTTCGATGTAGCTCTGATCAAGGCTGTAGGCGAGAAACTGGGTATGGAAGTACAGGTAGAGAATATGGAGTTTGACTCTCTGGTTAGTTCCATTGGCAACAGAATCGACGGTGCTATCGCAGGAATGACCGTTACTCATGATCGTAAGGAGCAGGTAGATTTCTCCGATGCGTATTATGAAGCTGTACAGTTTGTGATCGTACCGGCAGATTCCGAGATCGCAGCTGCAGATGATCTGAAGAACAAGACCATCGGCTGTCAGCTGGGTACCACCGGTATGTTCCTGGCAGAGGATATCGAAGGTGCTACCGCACAGACCTACAACAGAGCAATCGATGCAGTAAACGATTTGGTAAACGGCAGAGTAGACGCTGTTATCATTGATAAGAACCCTGCAGAAGTATTTAATACCAAATTCGAGGGTAAGGTTAAGATCATCGACGGTGCTGATTTCGGCTTCGAAGCTGAGGAATACGCTATCGCACTGCCTAAGGGAAGCGAGTTGGTAGAGCAGGTAAATCAGGCACTGGCTGATCTGAAGGCTGACGGTACTTTTGATGCACTGGTAGCTGAGTACATCGGTGAATAATTTTTATACAAAATATACATGAAAAAGAAGAGAATGGCTTGTGCCATTCTCTTCTTTTTGCTATATTAAGGTAGGCAACATATACGGTTTGACCAATCGTACACTTATATTTTCACAAGAAAGGCATAGGAAATAACATGCAAAATATCTGGCAACATATTTATGCAGCCTTCATTGAAGCGGACAGATGGAAGCTTTATCTGAAAGGACTGGGAGTAACCTTAGAGGTTTCTTTTTTTGCGGCACTGCTTGGTATCCTGATCGGAACCATAGCGGCATTTTTGAAATTATCCACGAGAAAAAACGGATCGAAGACCATAGCGTCCCGGATTGCAAGTGCTTATATTGATATTATCCGCGGAACTCCTACTACGGTACAGTTGTTGATCATGTGGTCCGGCATTCTGGCTACCTGTAAGAACAGTGTGCTGATCGCCAGTCTGACATTCGGTATCAATTCCGGTGCTTATGTGGCGGAGATCGTCAGAGCAGGCATCCTGGCTGTGGACAAGGGACAAATGGAAGCGGGCAGATCACTGGGACTGAACAAATTCCAGACGATGCGATACATTATCATTCCGCAGGCATTCAAGAGCATCCTGCCGCCTCTGGGCAATGAATTTATCGTGCTGATTAAGGAAACCTCTATTGTAGGTTACGTAGGAATGAGTGACCTTACCCGTGTGGCCAACCAGATGACCTCCAAGCTGTTTGATGTATTTACACCGCTGCTTGGTATTGCCTTCATCTATTTTGTACTGACCAAGGTATTGTCCATTCTGCTTGCAAAACTGGAAAGGAGACTGCGTAAGAGTGATAATCGTTAAAGATCTGCATAAAAGCTTTGAAGATAATCAGGTATTAAAAGGGGTAAATTATCATATTCACCCCGGTGAGAAGATCGTGGTGGTAGGACCTTCCGGCTCCGGTAAGAGTACATTTTTACGCTGCCTGAATCTTTTAGAGAGACCTACCAGCGGTGAGATCTGGTTCGATGGACAGAACATCACGGATCCCAGGATCGACATCAACAAAGTTCGTCAGCATATGGGTATGGTATTTCAGCATTTTAACCTGTTCAACAATCTGACGATCATGAACAATATTACCCTTGCCCCCGTGAAATTGAAACTGATGGGTGAGGAAGAAGCAAAAGAGAATGCCCTGAAGCTGTTAAAGAGAGTTGGACTGGAGGAAAAGGCAGATGCTTATCCGGCATCTTTAAGCGGCGGTCAGAAGCAGAGAATTGCAATTGTCAGATCTCTGGCAATGAATCCCAGAGTAATGCTGTTTGATGAGCCTACTTCCGCACTGGATCCCGAAATGGTGGGAGAGGTACTTGAAGTTATGAAAGAACTGGCAGAGAGCGGTATGACCATGGTGGTCGTGACACATGAGATGGGATTTGCCAGAGAAGTGGGTACGAAGGTGCTTTTCATGGACGGTGGTAATATCGTGGAGGAGAATACTCCCCAGGAGTTCTTCACCAATCCTAAGAGCCCAAGATTACAGGAATTCTTATCCAAAGTGCTGTAGGAACAGCATCGCATGCAAAAAATGCGGGAACGGAGATCCGGGATGATCACAATATCTTTGTGTATGATTGTAAAAAATGAAGAACGGGTTCTGAAAAGGTGTCTGGACAGTGTCAGGGATCTGGTGGATGAGATCATTATTGTGGATACAGGATCCACGGATGCCACAAAGCGGATTGCAGCCGGATACACCGATAAAATATATGATTTCACATGGAACGATGACTTCAGTGCGGCGAGAAATTTTGCATTTTCCAAAGCTACGAAGGAATACATTTATTCCGCAGATGCGGATGAGGTGCTTTCGGAAGAAAACCGGCGAAGGTTTCGACTGTTAAAGGAGACACTGCTTCCGGAGATCGAGATCGTCCAGATGAAATACGGCAATCAGCTACAGAACGGCACAGTGTATAATTTTGATGAAGAATATCGTCCCAAATTATTCCGCAGACTGCGAAGCTTCGTGTGGGAAGAACCAATCCATGAAACTGTACGGCTGGAACCGGTAGTCTATGACAGCGATATAGTCATCACTCACATGCCGGAACAGAATCATGCGGGCAGGGATCTGACAAATTTCCGCAAACAGATCGCGCAGGGAAGACGACTTTCCAGAAGACTGTACGGAATGTATGCCAGAGAACTGTTCCTGGCGGGAGAGGCACGGGACTTTCTGGAAGCGGAAGATTATTTCAGGGCAGAAGTTTCGTCCCCGGACAGAAGTGCGGATGAGATTACGGAAGGCTGTTGTGTGGTGGCCAGAGCCGCCAGACTGCGGGGAGCTGCTGTGACATTTTTCAAGTATACTTCCAAGGTGATCGCGGGGGACGGCTGTTCGGAAATCTGCTGTGAACTGGGGTATTTCTATGAAGAGACGGGAGACTTTGAGGAAGCGGCTGTCTGGTATTATAATGCAGCTTATGAAACACAGCCGGTACTGGCGCTGCGGAGTTCGGAAGAAGAACCTTTACAGGGGCTGATCCGGTGTTACGAACATCTGGGACTTCCTGCACAGGCGAGGAGCTATGCGGAAGAATTAAAACATCGACAGAATGAACAAACAGATAACTGAAAATAAATTTTTCACACGCAAATTTGTGCCTGCACAAGGGACGAAAGTCTCTGAAAGCTTGCAGGTTTTGAGAAAGGCATGGTTATTAACATGAAGTGGGAAGAAAACGTACGTAAGGTGGTTCCTTATGTGGCAGGAGAGCAGCCGAACCGCCCGAACATGATCAAGCTGAATACGAATGAGTGTCCTTATCCTCCTGCCCCGGGAGTGCGGAAGGCAGCAGAAAATATGGAGAGTGCGGCACTGCGTTTATATCCGAATTCAAATGCGCAGCCCCTGGTGGACGAGTTGGCAGCATATTACGGTGTGAAACCGGAACAGGTATTTGTAGGTGTGGGATCCGATGATGTATTATCCATGGCATTTCTGACATTTTTCAACAGCGGAAAGCCGATCCTGTTCCCGGATGTGACTTATTCCTTCTATGATGTATGGGCGGATCTGTACCGGATTCCTTATCATACCTGTGCGCTGGATGAGAACTGGCACATGAACCCTGAAGATTACAAACAGCCCAACGGCGGTGTGATCTTCCCGAATCCCAATGCACCTACCGGTGTGGAAGAGTCCCAGGCAATGATCGAAGAAATCTTACAGGCCAATCCGGACGTGGTAGTGATCGTGGATGAGGCTTATGTGGACTTTGGAGGCACAAGTGCACTGCCCTTGCTTAAAAAATATGAGAATCTTCTGGTAGTACAGACTTTTTCCAAATCCAGAGCCATGGCGGGAATGCGTATCGGCTTCTGTATCGGTAATGAGAAGCTGATACACTATCTGAACGATGTGAAGTTTTCCTTCAACTCCTATACCATGAACCTGCCTTCCCAGGTCATGGGCGTGGAAGCGGTAAGAGATGATGCTTATTTCAAGGCCACCACGGCAAAGATCGCAGCTACCAGAGAGCGGATCAAGAAGGAACTGAACGAGCTGGGCTTTACTTTCCCGGATTCGAAAGCAAACTTTATATTTGCTTCTCATAAGGAAGTTCCCGCGGAAGAACTGTTCCGGGCTCTCCGTGAGGCTGACATCTATGTCAGACACTGGAATAAACCGAGAATTGCCAACTCCCTGCGTATTACAGTCGGCACGGATGAGGAAATGGACCGATTGATCGCTTTTTTGAAAAATTATCTGGAAAAGCGGGCATAAATAAATTAAAAGAATTGGAGTAAACACATGTTAAAAAAATATTTGATGATTTTCCTGGTATCTATGGTTCCTCTGATCGAGCTGAGAGGTGCTGTCCCTATTGCGGTTGGAATGAATCTTCCTTTGCTTCCCAGCTATATTATCTGTATTCTGGGAAATATGCTGCCGGTACCTATTATCTTCTTTTTTGCAAGAAAAGTACTGGAATGGGGTGCGGACAAGCCGGTCATCGGCAAGTTCTTTACCTTCTGCCTGGAAAAAGGACATAAAGGCGGACAAAAGCTGCAGGAAAAAGCGGGCAGAGGCCTGTTCGTGGCGCTGTTGTTGTTCGTGGGTATTCCCCTTCCCGGAACCGGTGCGTGGACCGGAACACTGGCAGCAAGTTTGTTAGACATGGATTTCAAGTCCAGTGTCATTGCAGTAATGTGCGGTGTGGTTCTGGCAGGCGTGATCATGGGATTGCTCAGCATGGGAGTATTCGGCGCACTGGGGACTATTTTCTAAAAAACTGGAGATGCTGCAATTATGGAGAATACGGAAGAAATCTATACAGACTTTGCAAGAGTATATGACGAACTGATGGATAATACACCCTATGAAATGTGGTGCAATCGTCTGGATCAGCTGATTGCGTCCTATGGTGTATCCAGACCTACGCGGGACGCGGAAGGAATTCTGGATTCCGAGCGGAATCTGGTGGTGGATCTGGGCTGCGGCACCGGCACTTTGACAGAACTGTTATACCAAAAAGGGTATGATTGCATCGGCGTGGACAATTCTGAAGAGATGCTGGGCATTGCCATGGAGAAAAAGGTGGAGAGCGGTTCGGAGATCCTCTATCTGCATCAGGATATGCGGGAACTGGATCTGTATTCTACTGTTGGTACGGTGATCAGCGTCTGTGATTCCGTCAATTATATTTTGGAAGAAGAGGAACTTTTGCAGGTATTCCGACTGGTGAACAATTATCTCTACCCCGGTGGCATTTTTATCTTTGATTTTAATACAGATTATAAATACCGGGAAGTCATCGGCAATACGACGATTGCGGAGAACCGGGAGGATTGCAGTTTTATCTGGGAAAATTATTATGATCCGGAAGAAGAGATCAACGAGTATGATCTGACAATCTTCGTCCAGGAAGAGGGTGATACCTTCCACAGATTTACCGAGACCCATTTGCAGAGGGGTTATACCGTAGAACAGATGAGGACACTGGTGGAACAGGCCGGACTGAAGATTCTGGAGATCATGGATTCCGATACCGGTGAGGCGGTAACGGAGACCAGTGAAAGAGTATATATCGTAGCAAAAGAGCAGCAGAAAGAGCTGTAGACAGAAAGGTACGTGGAATAAATGAAAGATTATATGGTACGTGCAACCGCGGCAAATGCGCAGATCCGAGCGTTCGCCTGCACGACAAGAGAGACGGTGGAGACCGCAAGAGCGTCTCACAATACCAGCCCTGTGGTAACGGCGGCACTGGGAAGATTACTCAGCGCGGGCGCCATGATGGGAAGCATGTTAAAGGGTGACGATGAACTGATCACACTGCAGATCAAAGGAGATGGTCCCATTGGGGGCCTGACAGTTACAGCAGATATGAACGGTCATGTAAAGGGCTATGCCAATGTGCCCGATGTGATCCTGTCAGCCAATGCCCAGGGAAAACTGGATGTGGGCGGTGCCGTAGGTGCAGGTGTTTTAAGCGTGATCCGCGATATGGGACTGAAGGATCCCTATGTGGGACAGATAGAGCTGCAGACCGGCGAGATTGCAGAGGATCTGACCTATTATTTTGCGGTATCCGAACAGGTACCTTCCGTGGTAGGACTTGGGGTATTGATGAACAGAGACAATACCGTGAGACAGGCAGGCGGTTTCATTGTACAGCTGATGCCCTTTGCGGAAGAGGAAATGATCAGCAAACTGGAGGAGAATATCAAGAATCTCTCTTCCGTTACTACTATGCTGGATGCCGGCAAGACTCCGGAGGGAATGCTGGAAGTACTGCTTTCCGGAATGGATCTGGAGATCACCGATACACTTCCTGTGGAATTTGCCTGCAATTGCAGCAAGGACAGAGTGAGAAAAGCACTGATCAGCATTGGCAGGGAAGAATTGCAGTCCATGATCGATGATGGAGAGACCATCGAAGTGAACTGCCACTTCTGTAATAAAAACTATAATTTTACCGTGGATGAATTGAAACAGATGATCCAGTAATGTATACAGTAAAGCGAGGAAGCTTATGAAACAGGGATTTGTCAAGGTAGCATCCGCCACACCCAGGATCCGGGTGGCGGATCCGGTCTATAATGCGCAGGTAATCTGTGAACAGGCAAAAGAAGCGGCGGAGCATGGAGCAAAGATCGTAGTGTTTCCGGAATTATGTATTACCGGATACACCTGTAACGATCTTTTTTTGCAAGAACTTTTGTTGGAAAAAGCAAAAGAAGCATTGCTTACGATTGCAGAAGAGACCGGACAGTTGGAAACGTTATTTCTGGTGGGACTTCCCGTGGACAAGGACGGCCGTCTGTACAATGTGGCTGCGGTATTGTACCGGGGTAGGATACTGGGAATGATTCCTAAGAAAAATATCCCTATGTATGCGGAGTTCTATGAAGGCAGACATTTCACACCGGGAGAGGAAACGGTGACGGAGTATCGTCTGGGAAAACAGGTGATTCCTTTCGGATCCAACCTGTTGTTCCGGTGTGAGGAACTTCCGGAGCTGATATTGGGATGTGAGCTCTGCGAAGATCTGTGGGTGGCAGAGCCGCCTTCTACCTCGCATGCACTGATGGGAGCTACAGTCATTGCGAATCTGTCGGCCTCCAATGAGACGGTTTCCAAGGATGATTATCGTACCCTTCTGATAAAAGCTTCCAGTGCAAGACTTCTGTGCGGTTATATCTATACCTCTGCCGGAGAAGGGGAATCCACGCAGGATCTGGTATTCGGAGGACATGATCTGATCGCAGAGAACGGAACACTGTTGGTACAGTCCGCTCGTTTTACTACGGGAATTCTTTACACAGATCTGGATGTATTAAAAATAAGCAGTGAGCGCAGGCGAATGGGTACCTTCGGAAAGAGACCGATGAAGCCCTATCTTACAGTTCCTTTTTCCATGCAGCTGACTGGGACAAAACTGGACCGGAAGTTCGCTGCTCACCCGTTTGTACCGGAGGACATGGTAGAACGCAACCGCAGATGTGAAGATATTTTATCCATTCAGGCTTTCGGCCTGAAAAAGAGATATGAGCATATCGGATGTAAGACAGCGGTCCTGGGTATTTCAGGAGGACTGGATTCCACACTGGCACTTTTAGTGACAGTGCGCACTTTTGATCTGTTGGGACTTCCGAGGTCGGGGATCATTGCAGTGACCATGCCCTGTTTCGGAACAACAGACCGGACTTATGAGAATGCCTGTCTGCTGGCGAAGACGCTGGGAACTACATTGCGGGAGGTGGATATCCGGGAATCGGTCACCAGACATTTTACGGATATCGGTCAGGATATGGAGTGCCATGATGTCACCTATGAGAACGGACAGGCCAGAGAGCGTACCCAGGTGCTCATGGATATTGCCAACAAGCAAAATGCTCTGGTCATCGGCACGG
>OLFZ01002279.1_pt1 | contig 13197 bp, 9 predicted proteins | sample 1604861 | NCBI WGS metagenome assembly OLFZ01 (sample SAMEA3888895, study PRJEB22519) | human gut metagenome | biome: human gut; feature: human-associated habitat; material: faeces | place: Denmark | collected 2011 | reverse complement strand
CAAAAACGTGTAAAAAATCCGGAGCGTTTTTCACGCCCCGGAAAATGAATATTCATCTGCCATTTCCGCGCCGGACCTTTACGAACACATGCGGATGAGCAGCGCAGCAAGGCACGCCCCTGTCGCACTGTTATATTATGTATTAAATTATCTGAAACACTATTGTCTTTAAAAGTTTTAATTATATCTTTGCACCATGGCAATTCTGTATGTTGTGCCCACTCCGGTGGGCAACTTGGAAGACATAACCCAGCGGGCGCTCAGGGTTTTGCGCGAAGTGGACCTCATACTGGCCGAAGACACGAGGACTTCGGGCATACTGCTAAAGCACTACGGCATAAGCAACAAACTGTGCGCGCACCACAAGTTCAACGAGCACCAGACGGCGCACGCCTTTGCCGCCCGCATGGCCGGCGGCGAAAACATGGCCCTGATAACCGACGCCGGCACACCCGGCATAAGCGACCCCGGCTTCATGCTCGTGCGCGAATGCGCGGAGCTGGGCGTAAGGGTGGAATGCCTGCCCGGAGCCACGGCTTTCGTGCCGGCATTGGTGGACTCGGGGCTGCCCTGCGAGAGGTTTGCCTTCGAAGGCTTCCTGCCCGCAAAGAAAGGGCGCAACACCCACCTTGCGGCACTGGCCGAAGAAGAACGCACCATGGTGCTGTACGAATCGCCCTACCGCATTGTAAAAACACTGGCGCAACTGGCCGAAACGTTAGGCGGCAGCCGGCGTGCCTCGGTTACGCGCGAAATATCGAAAGTGCACGAGGAAACCGTGCGCGGCACACTCGAAGAAATCCTGTCCCACTTCCAAAACAACGAGCCGCGGGGCGAGTTCGTGATAGTAGTGGAAGGACTTAACCGCAAACAAAAAAACAAAGAAGTATAATCACATTTCATATCATGAAAAAAGCATTAATTGCATTCATGGCGGCAGGACTGCTGGCATCATGCAACGAAGGAACAAACACACAGCAAGCAAAGTCGGACAACACGGTCGACTCGCTAATCGGAGTAATAAACCAAAAAGACAATGAGCTGAACGACATCCTGAGCACGTTCAACGACATACAGGAGGGCTTCCGCCAGATAAACGAAGCCGAAGGGCGCGTGAACATCGAACGCGGCAAGGGCGAAAAATCGGCCAAGGACGACATAATGGAGAGCATTTCCTTCATCCGCCGCACCATGGAGGTGAACCGCGAACGCATTGCCAAACTGAAACAGCAACTCAAGACAAGCTCGTTCAACACCGATAAGCTGCAACAGACAATCGAAGGGCTGAGCAACGAACTGGAGCAGAAATCCGAACAAATAAAACAACTGCAAAGCGAACTCGAAGCCAAGAATATACACATAGCCGAGCAAGACAAGCAGATTACCGACCTGAACACTAACGTAAACGCCCTGACAACAGAAAATGCCGACAAGGCACGCACCGTGGAACGCCAGGACAAGCAGCTCAACACGGCCTGGTACGTGTTCGGCACTAAAAAGGAACTCAAGGAACAGCGCATACTCCAAAGCGGCGACGTGCTGAAGAGCAGCAATTTCAACAAAGACTACTTTACGAAAATCGACATCCGCGTGGACAAGGTAATAAAACTCTACTCGCGGAGCGCAAAACTGCTCACCACGCACCCCGCCGGCTCGTACACGCTCGAGCGCGACGCACAGAAAATGTACACGCTGCGCATAACCGACCCCACGAAGTTCTGGAGCGTAAGCAAATATCTCGTAGTGGTAGTGAAATAAGCACTGCACGTCGGGATGAAAGGCGCGGCCCCAACGCCGCACCTTGCCGGCAAACCGCCAGCACACGCGGCAGCCGGCGAATCTCACTTTAAAACACATATATGAGCGACATTGTAATTATTGCCATTCTTATTGCGGTTAACGCCTTCTTTTCGTTATCCGAAGTAGCATTGATATCAGCACGCAAAAGCAGGCTCGACGCGCAGGCCCGACAAGGCAACCGCTCCGCCGCAGCCGCACTGAAACTTACAAAAGACCCGAACTGTTTCCTCTCGACCATACAAGTAGGAATAACCGTAATATCCATACTTACCGGTATATTTTCGAGCAATGAGTTTGCCGTAAGTTTCGGCGAACTGCTTGCCACGCTCGGCATAGGCAGCAACTACGCATACCTCGCAGCACAAGCGATAATAGTGGTAGTGGTGACATACCTGTCGTGCGAACTGGGCGAACTTGTGCCCAAACGCATAGGACTGGGACGTGCAGAAGCAATGGCAAAATTCACCGCGCCGGCAATGCTCCTGTTCTTCTACATGACAAGACCCATTGTATGGCTGCTTTCAAAGAACACAGACCTTGTAATGCGGATACTGCACTTAGACAAAGAGGAACGAGGCATAACCGAAGAGGAAATAAAATCGATAATACAGGAAGGCACCGACGCAGGCGAGGTGCAGGAAGTGGAGCAAGACATCATGGAGCGGGCACTGGCCCTCGGAGACCAGACAGTAGAGCAGCTCATGACACACAGAAGCGACATAACTTTTCTCGACATGGACATGACAGCCCAGGAAATCGAGAAAATCATAACCGAAGACACACACGCGGCATACCCCGTGATAGGCGACGACCCCGACGAGGTAATGGGAATCATAACCGTGAAAGACCTTATACCGCGCCTCTGGAAAAAAGACTTCTCGCTGAAACAGATATTGCAGAAACCGCTTTACTTCCCCGAGAACATGACAGCCTACAAGGCTCTTGAAGAACTGAAGCGGAGCAAATTCAACCGGGCGCTCGTGGTTGACGAGTTCGGAAGCGTGCAAGGCATAATCGTACTGCGCGACATAATGGAAGGGCTCGTAGGCCAGATACCCGATTACAGCGAAGCGCCCGACATATTCGAAAACGCCGACCACAGTTCGTGGACAGTGAGCGGGCAATGCCAGTTCTACGACTTTCTGGCCTACTTTGACGAAGAAGACCTCTACACACCCGACTACAACACAGTGGGCGGGCTAATACTCGACCTGCTCGAGCACATACCCACCGTTGGCGAAAAAGTAGAATGGAACAACTTCATGTTCCGCGTAACCTCGATGGACGGCACGAGGATAAACAACATACTCGTGCGCAAAAAAGCCCCTGAAAACAAAGAGGAAGAATAAGAAGAACAAGATGAAAATAAGCGAAATGCTCAAGAGCTGCAAGTCGACGGCTTTTTCATTCGAACTGCTGCCGCCGCTGAAAGGCAACAGCCTTGAAAGCCTTACAAATACAATCGACAAGCTCAAAGAGTTCAACCCGAAATACATAAATATCACCACCCACAGGAGCGAAGTCTTCTACCGCGACATGGGCAACGGCCTTTTCAAAGCCGAAAACATACGCCGCCGTCCGGGAGCCGTGGCCGTGGCCGCAGCCATACAGCAACGCTACGGAATACCCGTGGTGCCGCACATACTTTGCAGCGGGTTTACGAGAGAAGAAACCGAATACGTGCTGCTCGACCTTCAGTTCCTGGGCATTAACAACCTGTTCCTGCTGCGCGGCGACAAAGCCAAAAACGAAAAGACCTACAAACCCGTTGAAGGCGGGAACGCCCATGCCACCGACCTGGAAGAGCAGGTGAACCGTTACAACGAAGGCTATTTCATAAACGGCGACAAGGTAAACTACATAGGCGAGAAATTCGACTATGGCGTAGCATGCTATCCCGAGAAGCACGAAGAAGCTCCAAACATGGAAACCGACCTCGCGTGGTTCAAACGCAAGGCGGAACTTGGCGCCGGATACGCGGTAACACAAATGTTCCTCGACAACGAAAAGTATTACCGCTTCGTGGAAAGCGCAAAAAATGCAGGAATAAACATACCTATAATACCGGGAATAAAACCGCTCACCAAGTTGTCGCAACTCACAGTGCTGCCAAAGACATTCCACTGCGACATACCCAACGAGCTAACCGTCGAAATACAGAAATGCAAAAGCGACGACGAAGTACGCGAGCTTGGTGTGGAATGGTGCACGGCACAATGCAAGGACCTGATAAAGCACGGGGTGCCGAGCATACATTTCTACGCCCTTTCGGCAGCAGACAGCGTGAAACGCGTGGCTGAAGCAATATATTGAGCCGAAGAAAGGCGTACCCGCACACGGGAATAACGCTGTTTGATACCCTGCACGCAAAAGCAGCAGGAAATATGCAACGCCGGTGTCCGGTTCTTTATAACCCCTCCGGGAGAAAGAAAAAAATATGTCTGACATATTTCGAAATAGGTCAGACATATTTTAAAATACCTCAGACATATTTTTTCGGAGGTGTATTCCCCGGAACAGGAAAGCAGACAGCAACACGGGTACAATATACATCCGGAACAAGTCCGGCGGCACGGCTTACCACTCACCGGTCTTACACATTAACGAGAGAAAACAAAACGCCGGAATCACAAAAACGGCACAGCAATAAAAGGGCAACGACTTAAACCACCGCATGAAATTCAACGAAGTAATAGGCCAGAAAGAAGTATGCAGGCACCTCATAATGCAAGTGCGCGAGGACCGCATACCGCACGCGCAACTCCTGTGCGGTCCTGAGGGCTGCGGCAAGTTTGCAATAGCCTTGGCTTATGCCACATACCTGCTGTGCAAGAACCCGGGCGACGACAGTTGCGGCGAATGCCCGTCGTGCGCGAAAATCAACACGCTCGGCCATCCCGACCTGCATTTCATATACCCCACCATAAAGAAACTCACCTGCGACAGCCTTTCCAACAAATGGAAAGACATGATTTCAAGCTCGCCCTACTTCACCCTCGACGACTGGCTTGAAGCAATGGGCGCAGGAAACCAGCAACCGGTAATCTACCAGCAGGAAAGCGACATAATACAGCAGAAAATATCGCTAAGCTCAAGCGAAGGCGGACGGAAGGTAATAATAATCTGGCTGCCCGAACGCATGAACGCCGCCACGGCAAACAAAATGCTGAAAATACTCGAGGAACCTCCTGCCGGCACAGTATTCCTGCTCGTTAGCGAAGAACCGGAAATGATTCTGCAAACAGTGCTAAGCCGCACGCAGCGCGTAAACATCCCCCCACTCCATACTGAAGAAATAAAAAACGCGCTATGCGAGCTGAACAGCATTAACGAAGAAGACGCCGTGCGCATAGCCCGCCTTACAAACGGGAATTACGTGGAGGCGCAGAAGATAATACGCACCAACCAGGACGCACAACTCTTTTTCGACGAGTTCGTGCTGCTAATGCGCATGGCATACATCAGAAACGTAAAGGCACTGCTCGAATGGAGCGAACAAGTGGCCTCGTGGGGAAGGGAAAAACAAAAGGGATTCCTCGATTACGCGCAAAGAATGGTGCGCGAGAATTTCATCTACAACTTCCACCGCCCCGAACTCAACTACATGAACAGCGAAGAAAGCAATTTTGCACTTAAATTCTCGAGGTTCATAAACGAAAGAAACGTAATCGGCATAGCCGAAGAACTTGAACACGCGCAGCGCGACATAACGCAAAACGCAAACGCACGACTCGTATTCTTCGACTTCGCCCTGAAAATAATAGTGCTCATACGCCGTTGAAAAAACAAGCGGCACGCATATATATAATTAAATCTACAGCATGCACGTCACACTACGGTAAAACAATGCCTCGCAGACACCAATGCTGAAAACGAAGATAAAAACATGGCAAACGACTTCCTACCTTGCGGAAAACTCCGCGGCCTTTGTGCAAAAGGTTGCGGCCGCCAGGACAACCAACTCAACACATACGATTACTTTGCCGACATACCCGGCAACGAATCAACTACCGACCTCGTAGAAGTACAATTCAAAAACACTCATAAGGCATACTTTCACAACAGCAACAACCTGCCGCTGCAAAAAGGAGACATCGTTGCCGTTGAAGCCTCGCCCGGACACGACATAGGAACAGTAACGCTTACGGGAAGGCTCGTGCCGCTGCAAATGCGCAAGGCAAACCTTAAGCCAAACACCGAAATACGTCGCATATACCGCAAGGCGCGTGCCGTAGACATGGAAAAATACGAGGAAGCAAAAGCCCGCAAGCACGACACGATGATTCGCTCAAGGCAAATCGCTGCCGGTTTGGGGCTGCAAATGAAAATAGGAGACGTTGAATTCCAAGGCGACGGCAACAAAGCAATCTTCTACTACATAGCCGACCAGCGCGTTGACTTCCGCCAGCTGATAAAGGTGCTTGCCGAAGAATTCCACGTGCGTATAGAAATGAAACAGATTGGAGCACGGCAGGAAGCAGGACGCATTGGCGGAATCGGACCGTGCGGACGGGAGATGTGCTGTGCTACATGGATGAAAAACTTCGCCTCAGTTTCAACAAATGCCGCGAGATTCCAAAACATATCCCTAAACCCGCAAAAACTCGCAGGCCAATGCGCAAAACTTAAATGCTGCCTGAACTACGAAGTAAACACATACGTCGAGGCTGTTAAGAAAATGCCCGGCCGCGACGTTACCTTAGAAACAAAGGATGCCGTTTATTACCTTTTCAAGGCCGACCCGCTTTCCAAGGAAGTAACCTATTCAACCGACAAGAACATTCCGGCAAACCTTGTTGTGATACCTGCTTCACGAGCTTTCGAAGTCATTTCGATGAACCGCCGGGGCGAAAAGCCCGAAAGCCTGAACAAAGAGGCTATCAGGACAAAACCCGTGCACACCGACCTGGCCGAGCAAGACAGCCTGACACGTTTCGACAAGGCAAAGAGGCGCAAAAAGAAACGTCGCGACAACAACAGGCAGCGTCAGCAAGGAGGCAAAGACAAGGCGCAGCAATGAAAAAGCCATTAGCCATAATGGTTGCGGCAACGGCAGTGTGCCTGTTTGCTTTGTCGTGCGAGCGGACTTCAATGCTGCACACTTACCGCCACACGCCTGTAAACGGGTGGGAGCAAAGCGACGTGCTCACCTACGACATAGACACCATAAGGCAGGCGGGCACCTACAACCTGGATGTAGGTGTAAGGACCACGAACGCCTTTCCTTATAAAAAGCTATGGCTTGTTGTGGAACAGCATTTCACCAATCCCGCAATAAGCCGGGCCGACACGCTGGCGTGCAGCTTCGTAAACGATGAAGAAGACCGTAACGGGAAAGGCACAAACACGTACCAGTACACATTCAGCCTTGGCAAAATAAAGCTGGAACGACAGCAAACGGGCAAAATATCAATACGCCACATCATGCGCCGAGAGATGATACCCGGCGTGTCCGACATAGGGATAAACATATACCACTGACATTTTTTTATGCGATTTGAAAAACTTTTTGCCGTAGTCTCGTTTTCAATTTTCTTTCTTACTGCCTGCAACAAGATAGAATATCATCCTTACGACGGAAGGATAAATGGCAAGACCGGAATAAACAAAAAGAACATCGCCCTAATCGAAAAAGCATGTGCCGCCTAATGCCGGAACAGGCGGAGCGCATAACCATACCCTCGTGCCGACCGCGAAAACAGACATACGTGACACAAAAACCGGGGCCGTAAAATACCGTTTTTGCTCCCGAAAAATTGAAAACTGTTTTTCAGCGCATTATACCCACATAGGAGAAAGAAAAAAATACAAGGCACATATTTCAAAATATGTCCGACCTTTTTTAAAATTCCTCAGACCTTTTTTTCGCCCCCTGAAAACCCGTTTGAAAATTGCTTGAAAAAAGCGGACAATAAAAGACAACTCGCTTCAACCTTACCGGTTGTGGCAAAAAAGTTCCGCACTCGGGGGTGCGCATTCCGCACGTCCCTGCCCTATTTCACACCAACGGCAGGCATATTAAGCATAACCGGAAGACGTTGCTTGTTTTACTACAGAAGCGGCGAAAGCAGCCTTACGAAACTCTCGCAAACCTTGCGCAGACGTGTGCGCCTGCCCCACGTTTCCTTGTCAATCACAACGCAATCCCTGGAATCATCTTCGAAATTAGACTTCAGCTTGCGCGCAAAATCGCCGTCGAACACAAAAGCGTTTACCTCGAAGTTATCCTCGAAACTGCGGAAATCGGTATTCGTCGAACCCACCGTTGAAAGCTCGTCGTCCGACACAAAATACTTGGCATGCAGGAAACTCTTCGTATAAGAATATATCTTAACCCCGGCCTCGAGCACGTCATCGTAATACGACGCATTGGCAGCCTTGAGCCAGAAGCGGTCGGGTTCGGAAGGCACCATCAGACGCACGTCCACACCCGACGCCGCCGCCATCTGCAGGGCATTCAGCACCTGTTCGGTGGGCATGAAATAAGGCGTGGCCAGATAAAAATACCTCTTGGCATTGAGAATGGCCCACACAAAGCCGTTCATTATGTTGGGCCATTTCGACGCCGGCGACGCCGACACCACCTGCACCATTGCCCGGCCTTCCACATCGTCGGAAACGGGAGGATAATAGCATGAGCCTTCGAGCTTCTCCCCGTTATTGAAAAACCAGTCGGTTATAAAAACCTGCTGCAAGCCGTAAACGGCGCTTCCGCGCAGGCGCAGGTGCATATCGCGCCAGCCCTCGCCTTTATATCCGTACAAATAACGCAAAGCGATATTCATGCCGCCCACATATCCCGTAACGCCGTCTATCACGGCAATCTTGCGGTGGTTACGATAGTTCACGCGGCGTGCAAACCTTGCAAAGCGCACCGGCATAAAGCCGCGCACTATTATACCGGCAGCCGCCATTTCGTCGTAAAAACGCTGCTTGACCGACCAGCAACCCACGTCGTCGTACATGAAACGCACCTCTATCCCCCGCCTTACCGCGTCGATAAGGCAATCGCGCACCAGCCGCCCAAGCGCGTCGTTCTCGAAAATGAAATACTCCATGTGGATATAATGCTTCGCGCGGGCGATGTCACGTATAAGGGCCGTAATCTTATCGAAGCCTGAACTGTAAAGCGTGATGTCGTTGCGCGAAAACGGCGGGGCGTATATCTGTTCGAGGAAAAAGTAGCTCAACGCACGGTACTGCACGGGAACACTCACCGTTTCGAGAGGCAGGTAGCGGGAAAGGGTCTTGCGGTTAAGCAGGTCGATTTCGCGCCGTTGGAGCATACGCTCCTTGCGCACGTCCTGCCCGAAAAAATAAAAAAGTATGATTCCTACCACCGGAAGGGCTATCAGCACCAATACCCACGCCATGGTCTTAACCGGCTGGCGCTTTTCGAGTATTACCACAACTATCGTACCTGCCACTACAAGGAAGTACAACAGCACTACAACCCGGAGCACTATATAGGAAAGCATACCTGCATAGACTTAACTCCACAAAGATAAAGTTTTTTTCTATGCCGCAAGCCAAAAGCGCACTATATGCACGAGTATTTGCATGTTTTGGCCGGGAAATTTGTCTGCAACACCTGCTCTCGTGCCTTTACCCGCTGCAGAAAAAAAGAAAAGCGGGTGATTCACATCAGCCGCTTTCATAAATACTAACTAATAACAAAATTACTATGAAAGGATATCATAGAAAAAAACGAGAGAATGAATAATTGTTAGACCATTTACTTTTTAACGTATGTTACCCATTTAATATTGTATTTTATCTTCTAATTTTCACTCGTATGTTTTTTTATGTTAGCATAATATTACCTGCGCATACGACCTCCGGGCCTTCCCGGGCCTCGGCGCGGCCCCGGCCCGCGGTCGTTGTTATCCTCGTAAGAGCGCTTCCCGCCGAAAATGTTCAAACGGTAAAGGAACTTCACCAGAAGATATGAGTTTATACTGTTGTTCCACGTATCCGAACGCATTTGCGCGTTGATAATACGCGACACATTGCTCTGCTCATGCAGTATGTCATAAAGCTGTACCGACAGCGTGGCGGCATTTCCCTTGAGGAAACTCTGCGAGAGCTGCGCGTTCCAGATAAGTTCGTTCGTATTCATCGAAGCGTCGGAATATCCGCGGCGCGAATTCATCCTGATATCCGTTGAAATCTGCATGTTCCAATCGAAACTGACATTGGCCGTTGCACCGTAGTTGAAGTTCCACGTATCCATGTTGGCGTTCGTCTGGAGTTTGTTGCGCGAGTGCTGATAGTTGAACCCGCCGTTCACACCGACCTCGAGAAGTCCCGTGCGGTAAGTAAGGCGCAGGTTTTCGCCCAGGCCGAGCGTTTTTGTAACGTTCTTGCGGCTTACCGTGTCGTTGCCCGTGCTTACGTAGCCCACGCTGTTGTTGTAGCTTATGTTGGTGAACGTAACGAAGTTCCAGCTTTTATCAGGACCGAAAGCCGTGTTGAACATCATGTCGGACCCAATGTTCCAGTTTCCGTTTATGTTTTCGGGACGCGTAGTCCTTACACCGGTTTTCTCGTCGTAATGCATGGCGTTGCTTATGCTGTTGGACGTCTGTCCGAACCTGATGTTCGCCATCCAGCCCATTTGGTGGTCGACGATGTAGTTATTGTAGAACAGGCTCAGGTTGTTGCTCCACGAAGGTTTCAACCCGGGATTACCCCTTGAGATGTAGAGCGGGTCGGAGTCGTCGGTTACATCGAGGAGGTCGGTCATCGAAGGCTGTGACGAAGAACCGCGGTAACGGAAGTCTAACTGCGAGGTTTCCGATATTTTGTAGCGGAAGCGTATGTTAGGCGAAAGGTTGAACACGTTGCGTGTAACGACGGTATCGAGCTTGTCTTTCTGATAGCTCAGCTTAGTGCGCTGCGGCTGCATGTCGATTGCTGCGTGCGCCTGAATCGTTTTTGTATTGTAGCGCAGTCCTACTCCTATTCTGTGGGTATAGTTCTTATATGTGGCATACTGGCTGTTGCGCACGTTAAGAGCATAGCGGAGCGAGTCGGCGTCGGTAGGATATGTTCCAAGCGCGGGGTTATACATGTCCCGCCAGCCCTGGAGCGAGTCGAGCTGGTATAGCGAGCGGTCGTTGCTGGAATACGAGTAGTCGTACTGATAGTTGAACTGCGCGTGCAGGTTCTTGACGATTGGTTCGCTGTAACTCAGGCGTGCGCCGTAGTTCCAGTTTTTCGACGGGCTGTTGGTGTATTGGTTTGAGAACTGGCGGTTGTTGCCGTCGGTGCGCTGGAAGTATTGTATGTCGCTTCGCGAGAAGTTGCGGCTCTTGCTGTCGCCATATCCGCCCCAGAAAGAGAGAGAAGCGTTACGTCCCTCGTTGTTCAGGCGGCGCACTATCATACCCCAGCCGTTGAACGATGTTGACTTGCTGTCGCCCATTGAGCGGCGGTGATTGGTGTTCACGGTTATGCCACGTAGCGCGGCTATCGAATCCTGGAATATGGCTCCGAGCGGGTCGGAAACTCCGGCTATCGAATACGGGTCGTCGTTGAACGTTGCGGTACGGCTCTGTGACCAGCTGTCGGATTCGGAATACGAGAAGCTGGGGCGGAATGTGATTGTTGTGAGCGTATCGGGGTTCCATTTCAACCTTATACCGCTGTTTATGTTCGTGCTGCGGCTGTAGTTGTTGCTCTTCGAGTTTGAAAACGACGATGACGAGCCGCTGTTGAGGAACGTTTCGGAACTTGAGCGCGACTGCTGGTCGCTGCCGTTGTGGTTCCAGCGCACGTTACCGCTTATCTCGAAGAATCCCTGTTCGCGTTCCTTCTTGCGGTTGCTCCAGCCGAGGTTTACACCGGCGCTTTTCGAAGCCACGAGCCCGTTGCCCGCGCCGCGCCCCCAGCGGAAGCCGCGGTCGCCTGTGTTGTTGGCGTTGCCGAAGAATGTTTCGCGGTCGTAGTCGGTAAAGCGGTTAACGAACAGGTTGCCCGAGTAGCGGTGCTTCGTACCTGCCCCGGCGTCGAGGTTGCTAACCCAGCTTTCCTTGAGTTTTTCCTTTAGCGAGAGGTCTATTACGGTTTCTTCCTCACCGTCGTCCACGCCGGTCTGTTCGGCATAGTCGCTTTTCTTGTCGTAAGCCTTTATTTTCTGCACCAGTTCGGTAGGCAGGTTTTTCATTGCTATCTTGGTATCACCGCGGAAGAAGTCCTTGCCGTCGATGAGTATCTGCGACACTGTCTTGCCGTTTATCTTGATAGTACCGTCGTCACTTACTTCCGCACCGGGCAGCTGTTCAACGAGCGATTCGAGCGACGAGCCCACAGGCACGCGATATGCCGAAGCGTTGTATTGGAAAGTATCGGCCTTCATCTCCACCTTGGCCGCCTTGGCCGTTACGGTAGCACCTTTCAGCGCCACGGAATTGAGCGGGAGCGCTATTGTGCCGAGCGATACGTTCGGTTTGGATTTGGCAAGCGTTACGTTGCGGTACTGCGTTACGTAGCCCACGAACGACGCCTTTATTATATAGCTCCCCGCCTTTGAGGATTTTATGGTAAAGCTGCCTGTCTTCGACGTACCTATACCTCCCACGTATGTAGAGTCCTTGGTAAGCAGCTGAATAGTAGCAAGTTCTATTGCATTACCGCTTTCCTTCTCCGTAACCTTTCCCGTAATGGTGTACTGCGTCTGCGCAGCAGCGTTCGCGAAGAAAGCAGATAAAAGCAAGGAACAAATCCATTTCATGATATTTCAAATCTTTTTTCTGATATAAACGAGCAATATATGCGAACGTTTGTCGCAAATCCGATATTATGATTAAATAATGCGGGAAAAGTTTAATTGCCCGAAAAGAAAAAAACGCGAAATAATATTTTTTTTGTTTTGGCAGCGTTCTTTCACATTTCAACCCGCCAGGCATAACAAAAATCGCGTGTTTTATTTGTCTGCCTAAACCAGCTTGCGCGAAACGCCCGTGTGTCGGGCAAAAAAAATTACGTGGGAGAAGAAAAAAAATACATCGGACATATTTTAAAATACAAGGCACATATTTCGAAATATGTCAGACATATTTTTCAGCCCCTTTTTAAGGGCACCTTTTTCGGGCGTGCCCGCGGCCGTTGTCGCGTAAATTGGCACGGTTTTTGATTTGGCGCATTTTCATACTCCTTTGCGCCACTGCGGCCACTCAGTTTATAACATTCGTTAACTTCACCTTATATATAATGACCGGCCGCCGGAAAAATTAGCGGGCATATACGGCCGCGCCTTTGGCAAAAAACGAGTAACTTTGTGAGACGTTCTTAACCATTCAACAGCCCCCGGAAAAATGAAAGACTTCGTACACCTGCACGTACACACCCAATACTCCATCCTCGACGGCCAGGCAAGCATTCCGAAACTCGTAG
>OLFZ01002268.1_pt1 | contig 13275 bp, 9 predicted proteins | sample 1604861 | NCBI WGS metagenome assembly OLFZ01 (sample SAMEA3888895, study PRJEB22519) | human gut metagenome | biome: human gut; feature: human-associated habitat; material: faeces | place: Denmark | collected 2011 | reverse complement strand
CTTAATATAAGTTATTGATTTACAGACGATTAAATATTAATTCAACGCAGTATTGAAAATAACAAAACTAACAAATAAAAATATTTTGACCTATGAACATGAATTCAACTTGAAAGTTAAAAATCGTTTCCCTGCAGCTGGTAGTTGTAAGGAAGCATAGAGAGTGGCTATTTACTAGTCAATCACAAAGATTTAATTCTATTAAACCTAGAAAGTACAATAAGATATGAATCTAAACTTAAGAAAATCAGTGCTGCTTGTTGGAGCGTTGGCATCCTTAGGCTTGAGTTACACAACTGAAGCTTTGGCAACATCTCCAAATTTTGCTGTTAACTCAGTACAGCAGTCTAAGAAGGTTACCGGTAATGTAAGTGACGCAGAAGGTCCTATCATCGGTGCAAGTGTAGTAGAAAAGGGCAATCCTAGCAATGGTGCAGTTACCGACTTGGATGGTAACTTTACATTGAATGTGAAGCCGGGCGCTACTATTGTAGTTACCTATATTGGTTATCAGAAGCAGGAAATTGCTGTAGGTAACCAGTCTAGTCTTAAAATCACAATGAAGACAGACGACAAGACTCTCGATGAAGTTGTTGTCGTAGGTTATGGTGTTCAGAAGAAGAAGCTCGTTACCGGTTCTACCATTGAGGTAAAGGGTGATGATATTCAGAAGATGAATACCACTCAGGTGTTGGGTGCCTTGCAGAGCCAGACTCCTGGTGTTAACATTCAGGCGGCTTCCGGTCAGCCTGGTGATGGCTTTAAGATTTCAATCCGTGGTGCCGGTACCAACAGCTCTACCGCTCCTCTTTATGTAATAGATGGAGTTTCTGGTGGTGACATCAATGCTTTGAACCCTGCCGACATCGAGCGTATCGACGTATTGAAGGATGCCGCATCTTGTGCCATCTACGGTTCTGCCGCAGCCAATGGTGTAATCCTTGTAACTACCAAACAAGGTAAGATGGGCAAGGTTCAGGTTACTTATGATGCTAACGTGGGTTGGCAGAATATGTATAAGAAGCCTCAGTTGTTGACAGCAAAGCAGTATATGGCTGTTCAAGACCAGGTATCTTACAATAATGGTGGCTCTGCTTATGATTGGTCTAAGTATATTGATGCAGATTTGTTGAATGCATACCAGGATGGTTCTAATGCAGGTACAGATTGGATTGATGCAATTCGCAATAAGAATGCCATCGTAACCAACCATTCTTTGAATGTGACAGGTGGTAACGACTTGTCTAAATTCTCTATGGGTGTAGGTTATCAGTATCAGGATGGTGTTCTCGGCAATGTCGTTAAGTCTGATTTCCGCCGTTTCACTTTCCGCTTGAACTCTGAGCATGTTGTTTACCGTGTAGGTAAGCGTGATGTAATTAAGATCGGTGAGAATGTTTACTATCAGCACAAGCAGAATCAGGGTGTTCAGATTGGTAACCAATATTCAAATGTCCTCTCTGACATGCTTCGCGCTAATCCTTGTGTACCTATTTATAACAAGGATGGTAATTATTTTATGTATGACGATTTGAAGAACTCTGGTTCTGCCGGTTGGTTTGCTTTCAATTCATATACAAGCAACCCTATTGCTTCAATGCTTAATAACCAGTCTGGTGCAAATAAGGGCAAGTCTTTTAACTTGAATGCTGTAGGTTATACAGAGATTTCACCTATTGAAGGTCTGACCTATCGTGGTCAGATTGCTTATAAGCAGTGGTCTAATTCATGGAGATGCTATTTGGCTGAATATCGTTTGAATGACCAGGGTGCTAGCCGTGATAAGGATCAGTTGTCTGACAATGTTGGCTTGGGATGGAATTGGACGTTGACTAACACATTGAATTATAAGTTCAATATAGCCAAGTTACACCACTTCGATACTTTGGTAGGTATGGAGTATTACAAGTCTAGACCAGACTATGGAGAGACTGTTAATGCGACAGTTAATGGTTCTATCTTTAAGGATTTTGCACATGCTTATCCTAGCTTGGCTGATGGCAATGCAGTGGCTTCTGTCGTTACAGGTGAACCTGCTGGTTATGAGAGCAAGTTGTCTTACTTTGCTCGTGTCAACTACGACTTTGATGAGAAGTATATGTTGACTGCAATTATCCGTGCTGATGGTTCTTCTAACTTCTCTCCAGATAAGCGTTGGGGCTACTTCCCTTCTGTATCTGCTGGTTGGGTAATCTCTAATGAGAAGTTTATGGAAAGTACAGCCTCTTGGTTGGACTTCTTGAAACTTCGTGCAGGTTGGGGACAGAATGGTAACTGTAATTTGCCAAGTAGCCAGTGGCGTGCTGGTTTTGAGTTTGGTGAGTATGGTGTTTATCCTTTCAACGACAAGACAAGCAATACTACAGGTGCTTATCCAAACCGCCTTTCAAACCCAGATTTGTCATGGGAGACTTCTGAGCAGTTGAACATTGGTATCGATACCCGTTTCTTGCATGGTCGCTTGGGCTTTACGGCAGACTGGTATAGTAAGAAGACCAAAGACCTCTTGATTAATGTACAGGCTAATGCTGTTTCTGGTTTCAGTACTCAGTGGGTAAACGGAGGTACTGTAGAGAACAAGGGTGTGGAGCTTGCACTTAATTGGAATGATAAAGTGGGTAAGGACTTCACTTATGGCTTGAACTGGAATATGGCTATCAATAAGAATGAGGTGACAGAGATTAAGGGTGATGCCGACTTCATTGAGGGTGGTAAGGATCTCTTGGCTCAGAATACTGGTAATATGGCTCGTATGTGGAAGGGACATGCTATTGGATGTTTCTATGGTTACAAGACAGAAGGTGTTATGCAGAATAAGGCAGACGTTCAGGCTTACCTTGACAAGAACTGCAAGGGCAATGCCGCTAACTCTCTTCAGGGATCAGGTATCAAACCAGGTGATTTGAAGTTTGTTGATGTCAATGGTGATGGTGTTGTCAATGCAGATGATAAGACCGATATTGGCGATCCTCATCCTGATGTCACAATGGGCTTCTCTTTCAATATCGGCTATAAGGGCTTCGACTTGAGCGCTACTACTTATGGCGCTTTTGGTCAGCAGGTAGCTCGTTCTTGGCGTAAGTTTACCGATGGTCAGTACGAAAACTATACCACAGAGGTTTATGACTACTGGCATGGTGAAGGTACTTCTAATAAGTATCCACTTCTTGCCCCATGTAATACGGGTGTAAACTGGCAGCAGATTTCTGATATTTATATTGAGAATGCAAGTTACTTCCGTTTGCAGAACCTGACAGTCGGTTATGACTTCAAGAATATCTGGAAGAATTGTCCATTCCAGCAGCTTCGTCTCTACTTCACTGCTCAGAACCTCTTTACAATAACAGGTTATAAGGGTATGGATCCAGAAAATGGTATGTCCCTTAATGGTAATGAGGCATGGGTTACTGGTGTAGATGTAGGTAACTATCCACAGCCACGTACTTATATGGTGGGTGTTAATGTTAAATTCTAAAAGCGAAATTGCAATGAAAAAAATATCATTATATATAAGTGCGGCGATTGTTGCCTTGAGCATGTCGTCTTGCGACTTAGACTCTTTAAGCATGAAGGAAGCTGATACAACCAACTTCCCTAAGACTACTGAGCAGATTAACCAGACTTTGGCTGGTGTATATCAGAATTTGAATGAGATATCCAAGAATCCACAAGAATCATACTTGTATTGGTCTCTTCTTGCCAGTGATGATATGCTGGGTGGTGGTGGTCTCAATGATAAGTTGATGCAGGCTTGTGACTTGCTTTGCAACTATGGTACCAATATGACCGAGAACTTCTGGAAGGCTAGATATCAGGGTATCAACCGTGCCAATACTTTGATTGAGGCTTTGGAAAATGTGGAGATGGAGGCTACGGCTAAAGCTCAGGCTTTGGGTGAGGCTAAGTTCTTGCGCGCCTTCTATTATTATGAGTTGGCATCTATGTATGGTCGTGTTCCATTGAACATTACATCTACGGCTCCTGACAATACAACTCCTCCATCTGCAGCCGAGATTTGGGGTCAGATTCTTCAGGATCTTTATGAAGCATCAACAACAATGCCTGCTCAGCGTTTGACCAATGGTCATGTTGACAAGTATGCTGCAGAGGCTATGTTGGGTCGTGCTTGGTTGTTCTATACAGGTTTCTATTGCAATGGTGAAGAAATCAAGGATTTGACCAGTACAAATTATTCTCCAATGACAGAGGTCGCCTTACCTAATGGTACCACTCTGACAAAGAAGATGGTTAGCGATTTGATTGATGACTGTGTCAATAATGGCAAGTCTGCTGGCTATGCTTTGGTTCCAGACTACCGTGAGTTATGGGCTTATACCAATAAATATACAGTTGAGGACTTCCCTTATACAAAGGGACAGAACTTAAAGTGGGCAGAGGATGATAATCAGGCTAATCCTGAGTCTATGTTTGCTATTAAGTTCAACAAGACTGCCAGCTGGAATAAAGGTTGGGGTATTGGAACTTGTAATGGTTATGCTCTTCACTTCGGTGTTCGTGGTGGCCAGCCTTATGCTGATACATTCCCATTCGGTCAGGGTTGGGGTGCAGGTCCTGTAGCTCCTAATCTTGTTAATGACTGGAAGGTGGCTAACCCTAAGAATACGGATGTTCGAGAGGACGCATCTGTAAAAAATGTCAACGATATGCCTGCTTATAAGCATGGTGGTGCAAGTTGGGCTGATTTTATCCAGGAAACTGATTACTATCAGATGAAGTTAGGACCAGTCGCTTGTAAGACACCTGTGGGTTCTGCCTATAGTAAAGAATATATGGAGGTCTTTGAGTTGGCTATGTATGGATTGGATGGTTGGCTGAATGATAACTATATGCAGACTGGTAACATCCGTGACCTGGTATTGATTCGTTATGCCGATGTACTTTTGATGCAGTCGGAGCTGGAAGAAAATGTGGCTGGTATGAATGAAGTTCATAAGCGTGCAACAGGAGTAGCAAACTATTATACTTCTTATTCTTTGGCAGATCTTCAGAAAGAACGTCGTTGGGAGTTGGCTTTCGAGGGAACCCGTTGGAATGATATCCGTCGTTGGCACATCGCAGCTGCAGCTCTTGAGAAGCAGACAAATCAGCCAATTTATACTGCAGGTGCAGAATCGAAGAATGTAGCTCAGAATGGTGGCTATACTACTCGTTATAATGCAACTGCCGGCTTTGCTAAGATTCCAGAGAACCAAATCACTTTGAATCATGGTATGCTTCAGCAGAATGCTGGTTATACTGATGCATCTGGTGAGTATAATGGTTGGAAGGAGTAATATTTGTTCGTTTAATGTTTTAAAGACAATGGAATTATGAAAAAGATATTGTTTATGATACCATTATTGGCTTTATTGTTCACTGCATGTGACCCAATAAGCGAAGATAATGGACCTGGTGCAAATATAAGTGCAGAGGAACTTAGTAATGGCTTTACTATAACTCAGGAGAGTGATGGTAATAATAACCTTACTTTCAATATTTCTCCTGCAAGATATGTGAAGATTTATAATGCCGACAATAATGGTCTTGTTGCTCAAGGTACTGGTTCTTTGACTACCCAGGTGGTTCCTCCTGTTACTTCTGCAAATTACTATGTTGAGGCAATTAACCCAGATGGTTCTATTGTGAAGTCTTCAAGTAAAGGCGTAACAGTTAATAACTATACTAAGTTACCTGCTATCTTTGACCAAGTATTTGGAAAGGATGCCAATGGTAATTATCTTACCTCTACATGGACTTGGGATGATTCATCCGATAAGTGCTGGGGCAATGGTGGCTGGGGAAGCGACCAGGGGCCTTCTTGGTGGGGCTTCAATGCTGGAGCCGATTTGGAAGGTCAGGCCAGTGGTAAGGGCTTAGCAGGTGATGGCTTACCTGATGCTTGGTTCTCTCTTAGCTTGAGCGAAGGTGTCAAGACGAGTCGTGGTGAAACAGGTACTGTAACCGTTAACGATGAACCTTCTCAGCAAGGTTGGGATATTGGTACTATGACATTCTCTGGTACTGTTCCTTTGCTGGGTGTACTTCCAAACGATGGTAATGCACGTTGTTACAAGTATCAGATTATCAAGGCAACGGGAGATAAACTTATCCTCGCAGCCCAGTCTTCATCTGGTACTGAAGGTTGGTTCTTGTCATTCAAGAAGATTCCAAATAAATAAGTTTTAATAATAATCGTTGTGATTATAATATAAATAAGGTTAGGCCTCGGCTGTAGTGATTACAGTCGGGGCTTTTTCTTTTTGCCCTATGCTGAAATTTTATCCGAAATGTTTGGTATATTCAATTATTTGTCGTACATTTGCGGAATGGTTTAAATGTTGGCTGCTATGGCAAAAGATTCTATTATTTATAATCATGATGGGATGGAACTTCCTGTTGATGATTGGAAGCATGGAGAACACTCTTTCGTGGAGTTGACGCATGTGATTCAAAGTACTCATGATGCAGCACAAACTTGTGCCGTCAAAGCTATCAATCGTATGCAGACGATGCGCAATTGGCTCATCGGCTACTATATCGTGGAGTTTGAACAGCACGGCAAAGATCGTGCTGAGTATGGTTCGCAACTTCTAAAGAAATTGGAGGAACGGGTAAATCGAAAGGGATTAAATGTTACACTGTTTAAAAATGCTCGTAACTTTTATCTGCTTTATCCACAGATGGAGGATAATTTTGTCTTTTTGAATGTTCCATTATCTAATTGCGAGGGTATTCCAAAAAGTCCGACACTGTCGGACTTTTTGAGCACAAAACTTGAAAAGGAAAAAAGTCCGACAGTGTTAGACCAATTGAAAACTTCGGGTAAATTGATAATTGCTAAGTTGTCTTTCTCTCATATTGTGGAGATAATGGCTGTTGATGATTCTCTTGCTCGTTACTTCTATGAGCAGGAGTGTATCAAATGTACATGGTCTGTTCGTGAGTTACGTCGCCAGATAAGTACCAATCTCTATGTTCGTGCGGGCATTAGCAGTAATCCTGAAAAGATGTTGTCTCTTCCTGGTATGAAAGGGCATGATTCTAATGAATTGCAGATTCGAGAGCCTTTTACGTTTGAATTCTTAGGATTGAGGGCTCAAGAGGTCGTTACAGAACAGGATATAGAGGATGCTTTGATTACTCATTTGCAAGAATTTATCTTGGAGCTAGGTAAAGGCTTCTGTTTTGAGTCTCGTCAAAAACGTATAGTGATAGATGACGAGTATTATTATCCAGACTTGGTGTTTTATAACCGGTATCTTCACTGTAGCGTCATTCTGGAATTGAAAGATTCGGAGTTCTCGCATGAGAACCTCGGGCAGCTGAATGCTTATGTTTCTTATTATCGAGAAAATGAGATGCAGCCTGGGGACAATCCTCCAATTGGTATTTTGCTCTGTACGAGAAAGGGTAAGAAAATGGTGGAGTATGCCTTGGCTGGTATGGATAACCAATTGTTTGTTTCCACTTATATGCTTCAGTTGCCCGACAAGAAAACATTGGAGGATTTCTTGTTGAAGCAGTTAGATAAAAACAAGTAAGTATAACGATTAGGTTAGGCTTCGGCTGTAGTGATTACAGTCGGGGCTTTTTCTTTTTGCCCTATGCTGAAATATTATCCGAAATGTTTGGCGATTACGATAAATAATCGTACCTTTGCTGTGGTTCTAAAATTTAGTTTTATGCAGACAGTTAATTTACAGTATAACGTTCCTGCAGGCTATAGTCTGGAGGAATTTGTGGCTAAGGTTAATTCTTATGTTGCCCGCTTGGCAAAGAAATGTCAGGCAGGAGAGGAGTATGAGCCAAATGAAGAAACGAAAGCGGCTATTCGTGAAGCACAGGCTCACATAGAAGCATATAAGCGAGGTGAAGAATGGGCAAAGAAAGACGTATTTGATAACGTGGATGATTTAATGGCTGATTTAATGAAGGATTGAAACAAATTCTTTATCCAAGTAAGTTTAAGAAAGAAGTTCAAAATATACTAATATGGCAACAGCAATAAAAGCAATTCCAACCCTGTTTGGTGAAGAGGCTGTGAATTTCAAAAAACGTGCAGATGAGGTAGAACGTAAGTTCAAGGCTCAGCCTGCAATAGATTGGAATAAAAATCCAGGTGTATTAGCTGCTCGTAAAATGTGGGCAGAAATAATAAAGTAATTATGGGATTCTTAGAAGATAATTGAAAACTTAGTGTTCTTACAGAAAAGATACATTCAAATGATAATTATTCTTAATTATTAATGCTTTATTAGTTGATTTTCAGCAGTATTTCTTACCTTTGTTCCGAAAATCTGTGCAACTGCACAAAAAATCGGAATACAATGATTATAACTCGGCAGAAATATTTGGAAATGAAATTCTTAAAATGAAACTAATATTAATAAAGGTAAGCCTTGGTTGTAGTTCTGTAGTCGGTGCTTTTCTTTTTGGATATCCTGAAATATTATCGGAAATGTTTGGCGGTTACGATAATTAGTCGTAAATTTGCAAGCGAATCAAAACAAATAAGGAGGTTTAGAAAATGGAAGAATTAAGAGATAGGTTTATACGCTTTGATTGGGCGATAAAACGACTGTTGCGCCAAAAGGCTAATTTTGGCGTTTTGGAGGGCTTCCTTACCGTATTTATAGGAGAGCCAATCAAAATCGTTGACATATTGGAAAGCGAAGGTAACCAGCAGGCAGAAGACGACAAGTTCAATAGAGTTGACATCAAGGCAAAAAACAGCAAGGGCGATATCATTATAGTAGAAATCCAAAATACAAGTGAATTGTATTATCTGGAACGTGTACTCTATGGTGTGGCTAAAGCTATTACGGAGCATATCAATCTCGGAAATACCTACAAGGAAGTGAAGAAGGTATATTCTATCAGCATCTTGTACTTTGACCTTGGCAAAGGCTCTGACTACATCTATGTAGGACAGAATAATTTTGTGGGCTTGCATACGAAAGATAACCTTATTATCAGCACAAAGGAGAAGGATACTATCGTAAGGAAATCTCCAGCTGAGATCTTCCCAACTTATATGTTGGTAAGAGTGAATGAATTTAATAAGATTGCTGTGTCACCAATTGAGGAATGGGTAGATTATCTGAAAAATGGCGTTATTAAACCTGATACAACAGCTCCGGGTTTGCAGGAGGCGCGTGAGAAGTTGAGATATTATTCTATGTCGGATGCAGAACGTCATGCTTATGATGAGCATGTCAATGCCATCATGATTCAGAATGATGTCTTGGGAAATGCAAAGCTGGAAGGTCGTGCTGAAGAAAGGATAGATACTGCTAAACGTTTACTTGCTATGGGACTATCTCCACAACAAGTTGTAGATGGTACCATGCTTCCCTTGGAGGAAGTAGAAAAAATGGTAGATGAAATAAAAAATAAATAAGGCTAACCCCCGGCTGCCGTTCTGCAGTCGGGGCTTTTTCATACCTTTTAGTAAACAGAAATTGACCTTTTTTGCTTTTCTTCCGTACTTTCTTGTATAATTGCTGAAAAGATTTGGTGTTTACGAGTTTTTATTGTACTTTTGTATGCAGTAAAACAAGTACATTTATACGGGGTTACTTGTACAACCAGAAGCTTATACTTCCCCAACTCCATGACTCACACCGAACGGTGTAAGCGCATGCATCGGACGAAGTAAGAGCGTGCTGCGTTCGAAGTAAGCTCGTGCACCGTTCGATGCACGTCGCACAGTTCTAGGACTTGAAGCGTATGGCTTACGTACTTAACTGGTTATAACGTACTTGTATGAACAACTAACAATACTAAGCTATGGCAATAAAGTATGAAATCCATTCCATCAATAACTCGAAGGGCGAAGGTGGAGAACAGAAATTTGTCCGGTTGCGAGACCATGAACCGATGACCAGTAAGCAGATAGAAGAGCATATAGAGCAGGTCTGTTCGCTTACCAGAGCTGATGTGCAGGCTGTGATGACTGCGCTGCATGGGTTGATCGTGACCGAACTGTCGCAAGGAGCCCGCTTCTATCTTCCGCAAGTGGGCTATCTCTCCCTGTCTGTTACAACAGAGTTGCCGGAAGGCAAGACGATGGAAAAGGTGACAGGTAATGACATCCGTCTGCGTAATATAAACTTCAAGCCTACTGCCGAACTGCTGAATGAGGTTTCACGGCATGTCAAGTTTGAACGTTCCAAATTCACAACAAGGTCACGGCAATATACCGAAGAACAGTTGTGGAACAAGATGGTAAATTTCCTGAAAGAGAATGAATATATTTGCCGACGTGACATGGAATTCCATTTTTCCTTGCGCCAGCAGACTGCCTTGAAATGGTTGAAGCATTTTACGGAGAAAGGGCTTCTCGTAAAGAAGGGCGCAAGCAATGCTCCTATCTATTTCCTTGCAAAAGACAATAAAGGCAATGAAGACAATGGAATCTCCCTTCACACTAAACGTCTTGAGCCATAGAAGTTTAGCGTAGCTGTGAAAGGAGAAATGAAAATGGAAATTAAAATTAATACCTGATAATAATGAATAATTTGATCACTAAATCTTGGAAACCGCTGTTGTCGCTGCTCTTCGGTGTGGCGGTAGTGATATTCTGGTCTGTTCCTTACATGAGTGGCTTGTGCTTTCAGGAACAGTATCAGATGTTTCTCTTTGATACCAACTATTTCCTGGAGCGCATTGTGCTGCCGGGAGGATTGGCTGACTATATCAGTGAGTTTTTGGTACAGTTCTATTATATGCCTGTCTTAGGCGGTACCATCATCGCCCTGCTCTTGATGAGCATACAGGCTATCTCGTGGGGACTAATGAAGCAATATGGAATGAAAGCCGTTTTCCCGGGATATCTGTTGAGCTTTGTACCTAGTATTGTATTATGGTGTGCCATGGGCGACCAGAATCTGTTGCTTTCTTTCGTTGTGGCACTGTCGGGCGCCTTGCTGATGGGCTGGATTCACAACCGGTTCCACAACCGGTTAGTGAAGGTGGTGTTCGAACTGGTGAGCACGGCATTGGTTTATTGGTTCCTGGGACCGGTGGTATTCCTTTATGCCGCCCTGATGATTGGAGATACGCTGATGAAAGGCAAGCAGAATGGACACATTCTTTCCAGTCTGGGTTATTCTGCCTGTCTGCTGATACTCACCGTAGCCTGGATATTGCTGACCACGCAATCGTTGCAGTATCCATTGTACCGTATCTTTAGCGGACTCAATTATTATCGCTATCCGGGTACTGTTTCTCCGTTGCCTTTGGGTGTGATGATATGGACCGTCGTAGTCGTTTTCTTTGGTATGGTTCCTGATGGACATGCCTGGATTAAGAAGCTGCAGCAATCCAAGGTGGTGATGGCCTTGGCGTATGTATTGGTGATTGTGGCTTCATGGTTCGGCATCAAGGCTTCTTTTGATGAAATGACCTACGACCTGATAGATTATGATTTTCTGGTTCGCACCGAACAATGGGATAAGATCATTGAGAAGGCTGAGAAGAAGCCGGCTACCACACCGCTCAGTGTATCGTGTGTGAATCTTGCCTTGAGCCAGAAAGGACAACTTGCCGACCGTCTTTTCGAGTTCTATCAGAATGGAAGCGAGGGCTTGTTCCCTACCTTTACACGCGATATGATTTCACCGGTATCTACTGCAGAAATCTTCTTCCGTCTGGGAATGGTGAATGATGCCGAAAGATATATGTTCGAGGCGCAGGAGGCGATACCGAATTTCCGCAAGAGTGCCCGTTTGACCCGACGTATCGCTGAGTGCGAAATCATCAATGGTAATTACGAGGTGGCTGCCAAGTTGCTCCGCCGACTGCAGAAGACAATCTTCTATAGCAACTGGGCGAACCAGACGATGGCGTTACTGGGCAATGAGAAGGCTATCAACCGTCATCCTATCTATGGCAAGTTGCGAAAGTATCGCGAAAAGAAGCAGGACTTCCTTTTTAGCGACCGGGAGATGGACCAGATGCTGGGCTTGCTCTTCCTAAATGATAAGAGCAATAAGATGGCTTACGAATATCTGATGTGTTATGTACTTTTGCAGCGTGATTTCAATAAGTTCATGCAGTATTATCCATTGGGTAGATTCGTAGGCTATGACCATATCCCTCGTTCCTTCCAGGAAATATTGATAGAGCAATGGATGAAGACGCATAACGATCCTCGCACCATACCATATAGTGTGGATACGCAGAATGTGAACAATACGCTCAATTTCATTCAAATCTATCTTCGCAACCCGAAGGATCCTCAACTCAGTCAGCAGCCGTATGTATCCAATGCCTGGTACTATATGGTGGTGCAGGGGGCTGATGAGGCTGCCAGAAAGAAGGAGGGAATGAAAGAGGTTTATTAGAATGTAGAATGATAATACTGGAATGATATGAAAACGATAAAATCTTTATTGTGCTCTCTGTTGGTTGGAGTGGTGATGGCTTCGCTTAGTGCATGTTGTTACCCTCCGGCGTGGAAAGATGCCAAGGAAATCAATCAATTCCCTAAGATATTCCCCGATTATGTTGGGGTTACAGTTCCTGCCAATATCGCACCGCTCGATTTTAACATGGCGGACGAGGATATTGAGGATATGTATGTATGTGTGTATGGTCCGAAAACCATAGAGGGGCTATATTCTTACGACAAGAAGTATGCGGAGTTTGAGGTAGATGAATGGCATGATTTCTTGAAAAAGAACAAGGGTGAAAAACTCATAGTTTCTGTGTTTGTAGAGAAGAATGGCGAAAAATTGAAGTACAAGGACTTCAATATCTATGTAAGCCCCTACGAGTTAAAGGACTGGGGCTTGACTTATCGTCGTATTGCTCCTGGTTATGAGGTGTATGGCAAGTTGGGCATTTATCAGCGCAACTTGAGTAACTTTGAGGAAACGGCAATCCTTGAGAATACCGCAGCACCGGGTGCCTGTCTCAACTGTCATACGGCAAACAGAACCAATCCTGACCAGTTTACCTTCCATGTGCGTGGTGACCATGGTGCTACCTTGGTTTCTCAGAACGGCAAGCGGGAGTGGCTGAAGGCGAAGAATGATTCCCTGAAGGGTTCGATGGTTTATCCTTACTGGCATCCATCGGGCAAGTATTGCGCCTACAGTACCAATACCACCCATCAGAGTTTCCATGCTGTAAAGGATGAACGCATCGAAGTTTTCGACCAGGCATCGGATGTTTTTGTCTATGAGCCAGCAACCCATGAACTGATATTGGATCCTCTCCTGATGACGAAAGACCATTACGAGACTTATCCGGTATTCTCGCCTGATGGCA
>OLFZ01002262.1_pt1 | contig 13316 bp, 8 predicted proteins | sample 1604861 | NCBI WGS metagenome assembly OLFZ01 (sample SAMEA3888895, study PRJEB22519) | human gut metagenome | biome: human gut; feature: human-associated habitat; material: faeces | place: Denmark | collected 2011 | reverse complement strand
CGTCGGCAAGCCCATGGCATTGTTGCTGCTTCGGGAGAACGGTACGGTGACGGTGGCTCACAGCCGTACCAAAGATCTGAAAGAAGTAACCAAAAGAGCGGATATTCTGGTGGTGGCTGTCGGCAAGCCGAAGATGATCACGGCAGAATATGTAAAAGAGGGTGCGGTTGTCATTGACGTGGGAATTCACCGCAACGAAGAAAACAAGTTGTGCGGTGATGTGGACTTTGACAGTGTGGAGCCTGTATGCAGCGCCATTACTCCGGTTCCCGGCGGCGTAGGTCCTATGACCATAGCTATGCTGATGAATAACTGCCTGGAATCGGTATCCTTGCAGGCAGTAAGAGGATAATTATATGAAGTGTCCGAATTGCGGGGCGGAAATGAAAGAAGGTACGCTTTACTGCGAGCACTGTGGGGAGGATATCCATATTGTTCCCGATTTTGAACCGGAAATTGAATACAATATGGAGCAGACTCTGCATGATATTGCCAGGGAAATGACACCGGAAGAAGATGCCACGGACGATCAGGATGCACAGCAGAGCATGACGGAATTGCAGGACTGGGATGAAGAACCGCTGGAAAATACGGCAAAACATCCCTTTCGCTGGAAATTCATTGTGCTGATCCTGGTGCTTGCGGTAGTAGCGGTGGTATGTACCGGTTTCGGAATCTCTTATTCCCACTATCATTCCGCTGAATATCAGATAAAGAGTGCGAGAGAGTATGTAGCTTCCGGGGAATACGATCAGGCGATCACCTGTTATGAACGTGCGTTGGAAATCGATCCGGGGAACATCACCTTAAAATTTGAACTGGCGGATATTTATTTTCAGAAGAACAACAAAATGGAATATGAATATCTGCTTCGGGAGATTGTTGCGGATGCCGCAGCTACTTCCGAACAACTGGAAAGTGCTTATGGAAAGCTGATCGCCATCTATGCGGCCAGGGAAGATTATAAGACCATTAATGATCTGTTGTTGAACTGTGGTAATGTAAATATTATGAGTAAATACCAGAGCTATATGGCAATGGAACCGGAATTCAGTCTGCAGGAGGGATATTATACCAGCATCCAGCCTTTGAAACTGACAACTTTCGGAAGTGGTAAGATCTACTATACTACCGACGAAACCGAACCGGGAGAACACAGTCTGCTGTATACGGCACCCATCCTTTTAGAGAGCGGTGATTACTGTATCAAAGCCGTCTACATCAATGAGAATGGGATCAGTAGTCCAGTGGTTACCAAAAATTACCATATTGAGATCGAGGAACTGAGTGCTCCGGAGGTAACGGCGGTCAGTGGGGATTATGAATTCCCAATCAATATCGAGGTGACCGACGGATATGATGTTTATTACACAACGGATGGTTCCGATCCTACGCAGAATTCCACGGTGTATAATGGACCCATCCCCATGCCTCTTGGCAAATCAGTCTTCCGGTTTATCCGCATTGCGGAAGGAAGAAAGAGCGAGATCGTGGAGAAAAGCTACAATCTGGTCATGAACACGGAGTTTATGCCGGAGGATGCCGTGACAAAAGTAGTGAATTATGCCATAGAAAGTGGTAAAATAACGGAAGCATCCGGAAGCTTTGATGAATCCGCTGCGGCATATCTCTATCAGTATCAGTATGTGACGAACATCAACAAGATAGATGATTTCTATGTTGTTGCCGAGATCTACCGGGGAGAAGATGGGACAGTCACAAAGACGGGGAATCTGTTCGCCGTAAATGCCTATACCCGGGAACTGTACAAATTGCAGACCGACGAAAGCGGCCGCCATTATACGCTTGGTGATCGTTTAGATATATAATCCTAACAGAAGGGACGGAAAAAGAGAAATGTATAAGATCGTAAAAAAACAGGAGCTGACAACCAACATCTATCTTATGGAGGTAGAAGCAGACAGAGTGGCAAAGACCTGTGAACCCGGTCAGTTTGTCATCGTAAGAATGGATAGCGAGAGTGAGCGTATCCCTCTGACTATCTGTGATTACAACAGAGAAAAAGGAACAGTAACCATTGTGTTCCAGACCGTTGGTGCCGGTACAAAACTGATGGCACAGCTTTCCGAGGGAGAATACTTCCATGATTTCGTAGGTCCTCTGGGATGTCCTTCCGAGCTGGTAGAACAGCCTCTGGATGAGGTAAAGGCAAAGAAGATCCTCTTCGTGGCTGGTGGTGTCGGTGCGGCACCGGTATATCCCCAGGTAAAATGGCTGCATGAGCATGGCGTTGCTGCAGATGTTATCGTGGGAAGCAAGACCAAAGATCTTCTGATCCTGGAGAAGGAGATGGAAGCTGTCGCAGGAAATCTGTATGTAACCACCGATGACGGCTCCTATGGAAGAAGCGGTATGGTAACCCAGACCATCAAGGATCTGGTGGCAGAAGGTAAAAAGTACGATCTGTGTATTGCCATCGGTCCTATGATCATGATGAAATTCGTGTGTCTCTTAACCAAAGAACTGGAGATTTCCACAGTTGTCAGTCTGAATCCTATTATGGTAGACGGTACGGGAATGTGCGGTGCATGCCGTGTAACTGTCGGCGGCAAGGTAAAGTTCGCCTGTGTAGACGGACCGGAGTTCGATGGACATGAAGTAAACTTTGATGAGGCAATGAGACGTCAGCAGATCTACAAGACTGCAGAAGGACGTGCAATGCTGGCCCTGGAAGAGGGAGATACCCATCACGGTGGCTGCGGCAACTGCCAGTAGTCATACAAAAGTTTGAACACGATAAATCAGAAAGGCATGGTTAAAATAAAATGGATGTATTAAAGAGAATTCCTGTCAGAGAGCAGGATGCGAAGGAACGTGCTACCAATTTCAAAGAGGTTTGTCTCGGATATAACAAAGAAGAAGCAATGGAAGAGGCTTCCCGCTGCATTAACTGTAAAAATGCACAGTGTATCAAGGGATGTCCTGTATCTATTCAGATTCCAGACTTCATTGCCGCTGTAAAAGAAGGCAATATTGAAAAAGCATATGAGGTAATTAGTGAGTCCTCTGCCCTTCCGGCAGTTTGCGGTCGTGTGTGTCCACAGGAGAGTCAGTGTGAAGGCAAGTGTATTCGTGGTATTAAGGGAGAGGCTGTTTCCATCGGTAAGCTGGAAAGATTTGTTGCTGATTGGGCGAGAGAAAATAATATTAAGCCACAGGGAACAACAGAAAAGAATGGTCATAAGGTAGCTGTCATTGGTTCCGGTCCTGCAGGACTTACTTGTGCCGGAGATTTAGCAAAGCTCGGTTATGATGTTACTATTTTTGAAGCATTGCATGAAGCGGGTGGTGTACTCGTTTATGGTATTCCGGAATTCCGTCTTCCAAAGAGTAAGGTCGTTGCTGCGGAAGTAGAAAATGTAAAATCTCTCGGCGTTAAGATTGAGACAAATGTTATCATCGGTCGTTCTGTTACCATTGATGAACTGATGGAAAAAGAAGGGTTTGAGGCAGTATTTATTGGCTCTGGAGCAGGTCTTCCAAGATTTATGGGTATTCCTGGAGAGCAGGCAAAGGGTGTGTTCTCTGCAAATGAATTCCTTACAAGAAATAACCTTATGAAAGCTTTCAAGGAAGGCTATGATACACCAATTGCACGTGGCAAAAAGGTTGTTGTAGTTGGTGGTGGAAACGTAGCTATGGATGCTGCAAGAACAGCACTTCGTCTGGGTGCAGAAGTACATATCGTATATCGTCGTAGCGAGGCGGAATTGCCAGCACGTGTGGAAGAAGTACATCATGCAAAAGAAGAGGGTGTTATCTTTGATCTTCTGCAGAATCCAACAGAAATTCTTGTGGATGAAGAAGGTTGCGTAAAGGGCATACGTATCATTAAGATGGAATTAGGTGAACCAGATGAATCGGGAAGAAGAAGCCCTGTTGAAATTCCGGGATCTGAATATGAAATAGAAGCAGATACCGTGATTATGTCACTGGGAACTTCACCAAATCCTCTGATTTCTTCTACAACGAAGGGATTGGATGTGAACCGCAGAGGCTGTATTATCTGTGAAGATGATGGTGCAACTTCAAAAGAAGCAGTATATGCAGGTGGTGACGCTGTAACAGGCGCTGCAACCGTAATTCTTGCAATGGGTGCAGGAAAAGCAGCTGCAAAGGGGATTCATGGATACTTTCAGAATAAATAAAAACTGTATATAAAAAGAAAAGCACTGCAGGATGATTCATAAATCATGTTGCAGTGCTTTTTTATGCATAATATTCAAATTAACGTAATAGACAGTCTAATAAACGGCTGTTATCTTCTGGGTTCATAAAGCAGAAGCGGATGTATTTGTCATTCAAAAATGGGAAGGTTGAGCAATCGCGAATCATAAGTCCTTCCCGAATGGCACGATCAAATAAGATGCTGCTATTTAAATCATCGTCTACAATACGCATCAGCATAAAATTAGCGGTTGGCTTGTAGGGATGAAAACGCTTGGATTCTGCTAAAGTCTCATAGCAGCGTGTGCGTTCTTGTTGGATTAAAGTGCGTGTTTTCTGAATATATGCTTCATCCTGGAACATAAGCTCTCCGGCAATTGCAGCGAGAGAATTGATCATCCATGGATTTTTTCGCTGGTTCATATTGCGCAGCAAATCTTCATTGCCCGTAATAGCATAGCCGAGACGAAGTCCGGGTGCAGCGAAAAACTTACTTGTTCCACGCAAGATGATGATATTATTATAATAAGCTGTTAAGGAAACAGCACTTGTGTGTTTTACATCATCTACAAATTCGATGTAGGTTTCGTCTACCATAACAAAAATGCCATGTTCTTTACAGACGTCAAGAATGGTACGCATATCATCCGATAAAATACAGCTGGAAGTCGGATTGTTCGGATTGCATAGAATCAAAAGATCTATGGTATCGTCTAATTTGGAAGTGAAATGTGCAGTGTCTAGTTTAAAACCGCTTTCTTCCTTGAGCGGATAATAAACAGTGGTGCCACCACCGAGTGAGACTTCACGTTCATATTCTGAGTAGGTAGGTCCTAAAATCATTGCTTTTTTCGGATGCTCAATCTGAATAAAAAGTGAGATGAGTTCCGTGGAACCATTGCCTACGATAATGTTTTCTTTTTCTGTACCAACATAATCTGCCATACGTTTTCGAAGCGTCGTGTATTCGCGGTCTGGATATGAGGTGATGCAGTCGATATGACTGGCGAGATGTTCACGTAATTTCGGTGAGATACCAAGGGGATTGACATTGGCAGAAAAACTGATGATGTCTTCTTTGCGAATGCCATAAATCTGTTCTATTTTTTCTAAATCACTTCCATGAAAATGGTCTTTGTGTGTTAGCATGTTTTCCTCCTGTGAAGGACAAAGTTTATTTGCATGTCCTTTCGAAATAGTTTATAATTCATTATAGTCTTTTTTCGTCGGAAATTGCAACCGACAGAAGATAAAACGGCAGGAAAAGGGTGTCATATTTTGCGTAAACGAATCTGGCGTATGTCAGAAGATAAATTTGACAATAGAAGGCCGCAGATAGCATTTTCAGAAGAGACCGTAACACTGGTTGGTAAACAGGGAGAACGATTACAGGGTGAGTTTGGAATGCACTCAACCAACGAAGTTTCCATACGTGGTATTGTATATTCTTCCAATCCATATATACGGATTCCAAAGCCACAGTTTGATGGCATGGAAGCGACCATTCGTTTTGAAGTGCTAGGTCAGGATTATCGAGAAGGAGATCGCCTTACAGGTTATTTTACAATCGTATGTAACCAGAGGGAGTGTCGCCTTCCTTTTGATATTCAATTTGAGACGGAACATCTTTACGCTTCCATCGGAGAGATTGCAACACTTGAAGATTTTGCAACACTTGCACAGGGGCATTGGAGCGAAGCAATGCAGCTGTTTTATGCTGCACCATTTGAAAAATTCATATCACGTCAGGAAAAAACAGTACAGATGGTCTACACCGGCTATCGAAAAGCTTTGCCAACAGCAGCCAATTTAGAAGAGTTTCTAGTAGCTGTCGGCGTGAAAGATGCGGTTGATTTTACAGTACGTGAGCGAAAAGAAGCATTTTATCGTGTGACAGAAAACCGAAAAGAAACACTTGTTATCGCAAAAAACACATGGGGACACATTGAGATTGCCGTAGAGAGTGACAGCCCGTTTGTTACCGTAGAAAAAGATGTTATTACGACAGATTATTTTTTGGGAAGCACCATGCTTCTCAATTACTATATACATAAGAATCGCATGCATGCCGGAATCAATCGCGCAAGGATTACTTTTTCCTGTAAAGGAACCATTCGTGTGATTGAGATTATGGCAACGTTTGATTGTGAAGATGAGATTAAGGAATTCCCTTGGAGAAGGGATAAGAAATGTCTTGCACAGTTGACCGAGATATATAAGAAATATCGTTTCCGCGAAATTACGACGGGAGCCTGGTGCGACCAGTCAGTGGCACTTTTAGATGAGCTTTTAGAGCGTCGTCCCAATCATGCATGGTATATGCTTATGAAAGCACAGTGCCTCATTGTTAACAAAAAACGGCAGGAAGCACTTTGGATTATTTCTGATATGAAGCGGGAAATCGCAGATAAGTCAAGCGTGTTGTGGGCTTATCTTTTATATCTTTGTACCTTGATTGAACAGGAAAAATCCTATGTGGATCGCCTGACCAAAGAGATTGAGATGATTTTTAGGGAACATCCGGAGGATGTGCGCCTATTCTGGTTTTTATCTTTTTTACGTGAGACATATATGGAGAACCCATCACGTAAATTAAAAGACATAAACCAGTGGATCAATGCGGATCATGATACACCATTTTTATATATCGAAGCATATGCAATGTATGTGCAGGATCCATATTTGCTACATGAATTTACACCACAGGCAGTTAAGGTGTTATATTGGGCAGCGCACCATGTGACATATACAAAAGATATGGCGATGCAGATTTTCCATGTGCTTGAAAGCGTGAAAGATTTTGATGCACATATCTTTGAAATCGCCTGTAAGGCATATGAAGTAGAAAAGAGCGAGGAAGCTTTTTCTACGATGGTAGCGTATTTGCTTCGCAATCAGATGTATCAGGAAAAGTATTTGCATTGGTATCGAGAAGCGATTGCGCTTGATTTACGCCTGAGTGGTTTGTATGAAGCTTATATGCTTTCTATGCCGGATAACAGCACAGAAGAACTGCCACAGATGGTTACAATGTATTTTCGTTATAGCTGTAATCTGCCATATCAAAAAAAAGCATTGCTTTATGCAAATATTATTTCAGACCGTAAAAAGATACCGCAGTTGTATGAACAATATTTACGCAGTATCGAATTGTTTGCGATAGAACAGATGAAGGCAAACCGGATGAATGATAATCTGGCAATCATTTATCAAAATGTGCTGGAAATGGGTGTGGTGGATGAGGAAATGTCGCACTTGATTTCCGGTATGGTTTTCATGAAAAAACTGGTTTGTCTCTATCCGGATATTACACGAGCTTTTGTGTATCAGGAGCAGTATGAAATGCCAATTGTGATTCCAGTACAGAATCATCAGGCTTATATTCCGATTTTGCCGGGGCAGTATCAGCTGATGCTTGAGAAAAAAGATGGTACATTGATTTGCGATCATAAGGCGTTTACACTACAGCGTTTGATGTATCCGGAGCGTTTTATGGAACGCTTGCAACAGCTTTCACCGTTATCATTGCCATTTATCCTTGCAGATTTTGCCAAAAAACAAAGAGCAGATGATTATACATTAGATGATGTAAAACGGATGCAGGTGTTTTTGGAATCATCGGTAGTGGCAGAGTGTTATAAACAGAGTAAATATAGCGAATTTATTGGATTTTTGCAGAATCATTGCCGAGAAGAAATGTTAGAAGAACATTTTGCAAAAGATGCGGCGGTCGGACAGTTAGAAACAGCCACAAGAGGCTTTGTGATTTCACTATTTATACAGCGTCAGGACTATGCGCGTGCTTATGCATTGATGCAGCAATATTATGGTCTTCAAGTGGATGAACGTTTGTTGTTGCAAATGTGTAATGAGCAGATTCTAGCTACAGAATTTGAAAAGGATGATTTTCTGTTGGCGTTATGCGGATATCTGCTACAAAAAGAACAGACATCACCGGCTACGATATCTTATCTGGCACAAAATTTTGTGGGACCAAGTGAAGATATGATTGCCCTTTGGCAAAAAGCAAAGGAACAGCAGATGTCTGTGGTAGATTTGGAAGAAAATATTTTATTCCAGACATTATATGCAGAAAGTCAGGTAAAACAGACACCGGAGATTTATGATTCCTACCTTGCCCGTGGTAAGGACCGGATGTTAATAGAGGCGTATTTGAATTATTGGGCGCATGCGTATATGTTATCCCAAGACCAGGTGCCAATGAAGTTGTTTGCATATCTGGCATATTATTTTTCAAAAGGTGTTGCGTTAAAAGAAAGTTGTAAGCTGGCGTATATGAAATATCTGTCTACGTTAGATGCACTAGATGACAAGGAATATGCAATTCTAGATCAGTTGTTACAATACTACATTTTGCGCAATGTTTACTTTAAATTCTATAAAGATATCGATCATCGGCTGATTATCAAGTATCATCTGTATGATAAGCATTTCGTGGAATATCGCGGAAATCCGGGAGAGCGGATCACGATTACCTATCAGTTTGATGGAAAAGAAGCGATTACGGAAGAAATGATAGAGATGTACGAAGGCATTTTTGTGAAACAATTTGTTGTCTTTTTCGGGGAGACCATTCACTACGAATTGTATGCGGATGCTGTTTCAGATTTGCCAGTGAGTGCAGATGATCTGAGCATTTCAAGTGATTTAAAAGATGGAAATCTGGATCGATATGATATGTTAAATGCGATGCAGAATGCGTATCTGTATCATGAAGACGGACAGCTGGCTGCTTTGATGAAGCAGTATCAGGGACTGGATTATGTAACAAAGGAACTATTTACTACAGTATAAGAGGCAACTATGGAACAGCAGAAAGCGGGGCTGTATCTTGGTATTGATATTAGCGATAAATATACCATGCTCAGTATTTACCAACAGCATATGACGGAGCCGCAGACAATCAGTACCATCATGGGAAGCGAGAGCTACCAGATACCGATGGTGTTGGCGAAGAAAAAAGGTGTGGGTCAGTGGTTCTTTGGACATGATGCCAAAATGCGCATCAAGGCAGGGGAAGCGCTGGGTGTAGACAATCTTTTGACCAAAGCGAAAGCAAAAGAAGAGATTTTTTTGGAACATGAAAAATATGAGGCAGTCGACTTGCTGACGATTTATCTTAAACGTGTGTTTTCATTGGCTGGTAGTGTGCATGCCACGATGCCTTTGGCACGAATGACAATTTGTGTGGATCGCGTGAGTGTTTCTTATATGGAATTGTTTTCCGCTGTGATGGTAAAGCTTGGTTTTGAAACAGAAAAGCTTTTGCTTGTAGATCAACGGGAGAGTTTTTATTATTATGCACTGAGCCAGCAGCCGGAGACTTTTTTACATGACGTTGTACTTTTTGATTATACGGAATCAGACATGATGTCTTGTTGTCTGCATCGTAATCTGCACACAACGCCACAAGTCATTACCTTAGAACAAAAAAATAATGGCAAATTACTGGATCAAAAGGATGAACAATTTAAAAATATTGCAGAGCAAATCATGGCGGGGCAGGTTGTGTCTTCCGTTTATCTGATCGGAGATGGATTTGACGGTGATTGGATGAAAACATCGCTGCAATACCTCTGCCATACCAGAAAGGTATTTTTGGGCAAAAATCTGTATTCTAAGGGCGCCTGCTATGCAGGATTTATCAGGGATGAGAAAAGAGACTGGCCATTTGTATATATTGGGGATAATGAACTAAAGCTGAATCTGTATTTAAAGGTGTTGATACGGAATGAAATGCAGTTTTTTACATTAATTACAGCGGGCGAAAGCTGGTTTGATGCAGTCGGTGAATGTGAGGTCATTTTGGATGGTACACCAGAAATCGAAGTGTGGATTCAAAGACCGGAGAGCCGGGAAGCGCATGTGGAATTGTTGGAGTTGACAGATATGGTAGAGCGGGAACGCCGTACAACAAGATTGCGTATTACTGCGGTACCGGAATCTGACTGTAAAGTGAAAATTACCATTCGCGATCTCGGATTTGGTGAGATTGCACCGTCCTCAAACCGGACATGGGAACATACAATCTGCCTGGAGTAAGGAGAAAACGAGATGGGTGAATTAATCTTATGCAAACAATCCATAGCGGCAAATCCATATTTTATTGAGGATGGCGCACTCAATATCTATTCTCTGGAAGAGCTGAGCTATTATATTGCACACAATGTGTATCTTTTGAATACAGAGTTTGCGTCGAAAGAACTGTGCCGCTGGATTGGCGGAGAACTGGGGGCGCGTGATTTAGAGAAACAGCTATTGGATACGATTTCACAGCAGGCACCACTTCATATTTTTATAGGGCAGATTCTGACCTATAATGGCTATCTGACCAGTGTGGAAATTCGGGATGTTTTGCAGGCGATTGCATCATTTGAAAATAAAAGTCCGACGGAATGTCAGAAGATGCGTGCAGATCGTTTGATGGAAAAAGAAAAGATTGTGGATGCTATTTATGAATATGAAAAAATGCTGGATGACCCGGCGGTAACACATGGAGCAACTGTCTTTGAGGGAGATGTGTGGCATAATTTAGGCGTGGCATATGGGCGTTTGTTCTTTTTTGGAGAGGCATCACTCTGCTTTGAGGAGGCATACAAACGCAATCATAAAGTGCAATCCCTTCGTTCTATGCTTGCAGCACTTCGCTGTAACAAGGACGAAACACATTTTAAGGAACTGGTTGACACATATTTTATTCCACAGGATATGGTGGATGAAATATGCGAAGAAGTCACGATGCTAAGTGCCAAAGAGCAAATCCATGTGTTTGATGAAAAAATTCAGCAGGCATTACAGAGGGACGAAGATAGAGAAAATGTAATCGGTCCGATTCTGGATCGATGGAAAGTAGATTACAATCATTTGTGTCGTATTTAATAAAGCGATATCATTTGGGAGAAACGGATGCTATTTTTTGGAAAGAAACGTAAAAAAGAACAGGAGATTGACGAGGCATTTGCAAAGGTCTATCAGGAGATTGAGACGATTGATAACTGGAATGATCCGAAGAAGTTAGAACACTATATTCTGGATTCGTGTGAACAGATCATTGCATTGACCAAGGAAATCGAGGGAGAAAAAACAGAATATCGTATTGTAACATCCTATCTGACCGACATACAGACAGTTGAAGGTCTGCCGGAGGAGATGCGCCAATCTATCCGTGAAGCTGCAACAAATATCGAACAGCTGAATGCAGCGCGCCAGGCGTACGAAAAGGCAACCTATCAAATATCAGAAGAACAGTTTATGTTGATGGAGCAGGAAGAGGATGATATTCCACAGACCATTCATCGCTTACTGGATAACGAGCGTTATCAGGACAAGGTGCGCAGAGATAAAAATATTTTAGAAGCGCAGAAGAATCAGTGGGAGATTGAAAGGGAAGCCATTACCGGTGAACGTAAAATCCTAAAAAGAGCTTCGGTGTTACTGTTTCTATTGTATGCAACATTGCTCATTCTTTTATTTGTGTTGCAATTTATGGCAAAGATGGATTTGACGGTTGGCTTTCTGGTGCTGTTTTTTGTGGGCGCCCTTGGCGGAGCAATGATTTATTTCCGCAGTCTGTATTTACAGAAACAGATGCGTCAGGCAACGCGGAATGAAAATCAGGCGATTAGTCTTTTGAATGTAGTGTGCATGAAATATGTCAATGTGACAAAAGCCGTGGAATATACAAAAGACAAATTTGGCATACATAATTCGACAGAGTTAAATTATGTATGGGAACAATATACAAGTGCAGTCAGAGAAAAAGAAAAGTTTTTGCGCAACAATGATGATTTGGAGTATTTTAATGGCCGGCTGATACGATTGCTGCAGCGTATTGATTTGTATGACCGTAAAATCTGGCTTACACAGACAAAAGCATTGATTGATGATCAGGAAATGGTGGAAATCAAGCATAATCTTGTGAAGCGCAGACAAAAAATCAGAGCACATATGGAAGAAAATCGCAAGATTGTGCAAAGCGAGAGAAATGAAATTGACCGTCTGATGACAGAGCATGAACATTATGTGCCGGAAATTATAGAAATTATATCTTCGGTAGATAAGTTGTGTGGTCTGGATGAGAAGTAAAAGATTTGTTAGGTGTTTGAAAGGAGCAGAAAGATGGAAGTTATTCATCTGAAAGCAGGGGAGAAAGTTGCAAAGAGAAAAGACAAGGTGAGCGCCTGGTATATTGTGCAGGAGGGAACCGTAACGCTTTGCCATGAGTTTGAGGAGACTACGTTAGGACCAAATTCTATTATTGGTATTTTGGAACAGGATTGGTTTATCTGCGATTACGAAGCAAACAGTGATGTTACACTGTATGTTTTTCCGTGTGAGGGGGTCAATGATTTAAAACAGTTTTTGACAGCAGAACCGAAAATGCGCAAAATCTTTTTGCGTAGCGCATTATTACAGAGACACCAGATGTTCTGCGCTTATGCAGATATGTATCATAAGATACGTCAGTTTTTAACATCGGCAGATCATATGTATGAAGAGTACAGTTACCTTTGTGCCCGCAATAAAGTGGAAGCAAAGCCTTCTTTGGATGTGGAGAGTATTGTACCGCTTGAGATGCAGCATAAAGCGGAGAACTGGGAAATCAACAGCAGTAACAGTCTGATTCGAGGAAAGCTTGATGCTTATCTGAAATTGATGGAAACGGATGAAGATTTGTGCATTGGAGCCATTATGGAGGCATCTGCACAGATGCATCGTATTGCACGTGGTATCCGTGAAATGTCTGTTTTTTTGCGAAATAATAGAGATGCCTTGGTCAGCGAAATACGAAACGATTTATTTCATGCTTCATTGGAACTGCAAAGTGCTGTCAAAGCACAGGGGGCAGACGACGGTGAAATAAAAAAATTAATAGAGGAACAACTCCTTTGTGCAGAGAATTTAGGAATCTATACAGAGAAATTGCTAGAGACTTGTAAAAAAGAATATGCATCAAATACAGAAAAGAAGAGCGCAAAAGAGCAGGTATGTCAGACGGACTTAGAGTATATTTTACAATATGCAGGCTATGAAAATGAAAAGTTTGAGACGATGCGAGATCTTTTTGTATCCTACGAAAAAGTAAAGGATGCGGACAACAAGGATGA
>OLFZ01002259.1_pt1 | contig 13333 bp, 14 predicted proteins | sample 1604861 | NCBI WGS metagenome assembly OLFZ01 (sample SAMEA3888895, study PRJEB22519) | human gut metagenome | biome: human gut; feature: human-associated habitat; material: faeces | place: Denmark | collected 2011 | reverse complement strand
TTGGTTAGGTATTTTTTCCCTTTCAAATCGTATCGTTTTGCTTCGTAAAATAGGAAAGCATTTTCTAAGTAACCAATATATTTTGAAACAGTCTTTCTTGTTATTTCGCTTTGGTCATTCTTTAAAGTTTTACAGATATTGTTTGGAGAAAGCAAGTTTCCAATGTTATCCATCATAAATTCGGATATATTCGTGAATTCTAGTTTATTTCTTATCTTATACTTTTCAACTAAATCTCGAATAAGAATTGTTGAATAGATATCTCGCACATAGTCATATTGTCGATCTTCTGTTTTATAAACATAAGCTCCTGGCATACCTCCAGTTTTGACATATTTGTCAAAAGCATCATCATATCGATCAGTGATTTTATAATAAGTCAGGTATTCCTTAAATGAAAATGGATATACTTTTATCTCCATTGTTCTTCCAGTAAACAGTGTTGCCAAATCTGAGCTGAGTAAAAACGCATTAGAACCTGTAATATAAATATCATAGATTCCTTTTGCATAAATGCTATTAATTGCAAGTTCAAATTGAGGACACATCTGTACCTCATCAATTAGCAGTACATTTGTCATTTCTTCTTTGTATTGGTTCATAATATATTGATGCAAGGCATGGTATTCTAACAAATGATCAAATTCCAACTCTTGAAGATTAATCATCACAATATTGATTTGTTCATTTAATGATTTTAAATATGTGATAAATTCCTGAAGTAATACTGATTTCCCACTACGCCGGATTCCAGTAATAACCTTTATATCGGGTGTACCATATAATTCAATCAACTCATCTAAATATTTTTTTCTAACAATAAGTTGCATAACATTCTCTCCTATTCCCACTTTTTAAAAATTATTAAATTTTTGGTAATAACTATCACAAGCATAATTTAACACAATTAGTGGGTTCTGTCATTATTCTATTCCCAATTTTTGGTAAATATTCATTTTTCGGTAATAGAATGATCCTTTTAATTTCTAATAGTGTGAACATCATGTTGCTCACTTGATTAAAGAAAAGCACTAGCAGAAGTGCTAATGCTTATCGAAGCTCAGGTAAACCTAAACTGTTAATTTGTATTGCTAATTAAATATATTTACTAGCCTCTTTAATACTTAACTTGTCCATTTTGTCTTTGTATTTTCCAACAAACTCTTTAACCCATTTCGGATTTGTTTTAGAATAATCTCTTAAACTCCAACCAATAGCCTTATTTATAAAAAATTCATTACTACCAAAATTATTTACAATTATTTTTTCTAATAATTCTGTATTAGTTTTTTCTTTTCTACAAAGTTGATGGTCTATTGCTATTCTTCTTACCCAAAAATCTTCATCTTTTGACCATTTCAACATCAAATCATTTATTCTTTCATCTTTAAATGCTATATTTCCAACGATTCTATCTAGTCCATCTATTGTATCCCACCATTGTTTTGACTTTATATATTTAAAAATTTTAGAAACATCATCATAAGTTAAATATTTTTGCATAGTTACTAAATAGTCCATGACTAAATATTGAAATTCTCTATAGTCATCTTCATAACATTTATCTAAAAAATCCCAATCCACAACTTTACTTACTTTTTCTTCTTTTAGTAAATCTTTATAAAATGACTTTCTTATTGGAGTTGCTAATCCATAGAATTTGAACAAATCTCTCATATATTTTGACATCTTTATAGCATTTTCTTCATCTCTATTTTGTTCAAAAAGATGTTTTATTTTTGTATATTTATCCATAATAATCTCACCTCCAAATTACTATTTATCTAACAAATCAATAAATTGTAATTTGTCAGTCCAAAATCAGGACTCCTGCACAATCGGACATTTGTGTAAATGAAAGAGCCGGAAAATCTTTTCTCAGTTCTTCAACGACAAAGTAGATTTCATCATTATCCCATGTGTCTCCTGCCTTCAATTTACACTGTTCTAAATCCTTTCGTGTTTCAAAGGCAACATCGCCGATTATAATTTTGCCGTTTTCCTTTAAGTGATTACGCAATTCTAGAAAGAAATCTTTCTTCTGATCATCCGTCAAATGATGCAAAGAGTATGTCGCAACAATATAATCATAACGAAAATTTTGCAATGGTTCGACAAGCTCTTTTGAAAAGTCCCCCTGATATAAATGTGCATTGGGCATTTTCTCAGATGCCAACTCAATCATCCTAGATGAAAAGTCCTGTCCATATATGGAGCACCCTTGCTCATATAGCTTTGTTGTTAATGTACCTGTCCCAAACCCAATATCCAAAACAATAGCATTTTCTGTTTTCATTATAGTCTGAAAAATGAATCCAAGTACCTTTTTGTAACCAGCAAAAGGATATGTGTTTTTCTCATCAGAAATGCCGACAGTTTTGTCGTAACCATCTGCCCAAAGATCAAACTCTTTTTTATCTAGCATATTTACTCCCTCCATAACTTCTAATTTATCTAGCTAAATAATATCATACACCTTAGTTTTTAAACATTTGCTATATTAACCAATTTAGCTAGAATTACAATTCTCTTATTGTTATCTCTTGTGTCACAAGTAACCAATGTCATTAATCGATCTTCTTTATTTACTGAAACACCAGTTTTATATAATCCTCTATTAATGGAATCTGATATAAAGGCATTAATCTGCTTATCAAATTATATGCAGTAACTACATAGACAAAAATTGCTACACTTGCAAATATCATAGCATCTTTCTTTGCACCATTATCATAACACTCCCTTGCATTCGTCAAAAAGGTTAATCCCGTAAAAACAAACATAATTGGCAGTGTTATATCAGTAGACACTATGTTCATCAGTCCAAGAGAACCGAGCATAATGGTTAAAACACTAAATATTACTTTCTTGGTACGCTTAAGTACTTCTCCTTCCAACTTCTGTTTCTTTTTTAGATACACTCATTTATTCGAGATTTTTTATAACTAAGTTGTAATTGCTATCATAATGCAGTCCAAGTTCTCTACACATTCTATCGTTTACCTTATCTAAGGCTTTCTTGTATTCTGCGTACTGTGGAGATAGCACCATCAAATTAGGAATGAATATGTCGTTATATCCTTTATCTTGGAACTCTTTCTGCATTTTTCTCTGGGCAATAAATGACGGATGATATTTCATAATGTCAGTTTTCATTTTAGCACCTTTCTTTACCATTTCTTTTAATTTTTCATATTCGCTTTCACTCATATCACGATAATAAGCTATCATCTCATCTGCAGTTCTTGTTTCCGGTGCAATCCCACCTGCTATTTTTACACCTATTCCCATAATAAAAGGAACTTTCAATGTCGTTTCATCACAATACTCTAATATGTTCCGTAAGGCTTGCTTCTGCTCCAGAGTCTTTAATCTCACATTAAGAAATGGTTTGAAGTGACTTTTTAAGTAATCTCCCCATTCTTTCCCCGGTAATAAAGACTCAATCGCATTTTCGACAGTTTGGTAATCAAGTATCTCATTTGCCTTGTCTGCATTACCATCATCTATAAATTGCTTCAACGCTTCAAGTTCTGAGTCCTGTAAAATTTTTTCCTGTAATTTTTCCTGATAAATACGTAAAAGAATACTTTTATCATCTTTTTCCAAAAGGGTTTGTATATCTTTAATACCAATCCCAAGCTTTCTATATACCGAAATTTTTTTTAAAGTTTTAACGTCTTGCATGGAGTAGTTTCGATAGCCGTTGCTATCTTTATCTACTGACAACAATCCTTTTTCTTCATAGTATTTAACTGCACGCTTTGTCATTCCGACTTCCTTAATAATTTCATTTAATAGCATCGGACACACCTCCTTGTGATGATAGTATAAGGGTGTACGTTACGTACAAGTCAATATATTTTGAAGTTTTCATTTCAATCATACAAATTCTAATTTATCTAGCTAAATAATATCATACACCTTAGTTTTTAAACATTTGCTATATTAACCAATTTAGCTAGAATTACAATTCTCTTATTGTTATCTCTTGTGTCACAAGTAACCAATGTCATTAATCGATCTTCTTTATTTACTGAAACACCAGTTTTATATAATCCTCTATTAATGGAATCTGATATAAAGGCATTAAATGAATTTGTTGAATCCCATTCTGTTTGAGTAAATTCTAAAGAATCATTCAAGTCATTTAAATCAACATTCATTACTCCAAAGATCTGATATGTTCTAGTTTCATCTTCAGTGATGAATTTAAATGTGTCATGCTTTTTATAATAGTTCTGATCTATATAACTCATCAAAGGTGTAAAAATAATGTTATCCCATTTACTAGAATGACCATAGATTACAACATTTTTTGAATCTATATTTCCATCTGCCGATACAAATGGTATTCCGGCATTGGCATATTCTTTGTTGATATTTTTACGAACGTAATAATCATTATTTGGAGCTTGTACAATCGGCTCATAAATAATTCGATCATCAAATTCTAAAATACCCACAACATCATTATTTGTTTTTTTCAACAAAGATAAAGAAAGCTCCTTTTCAGAAGCTTCCTCATTCTCTTTATTTGATTCTTTTTTAGTCGTTTTTGTTTCTACATAATAATCCGAATAGTCATAAGATTTCTTTGCAGTAACCTGATTGTAGATAACTCCACCAATAAATCCCACTACAACTAGTGCAGTTGCTATTTTTATTCTTTTATGTTTCATACTATTTATACCCCTGTATTTGGAACAACGATACGCGCATTTTCAAAATAATAAATAATTGTATCGGTTTCCTCATCCGCCTCTACTTTATAAGCTTTAGATTTATCAGCTAATTGATAAGAAGTTGGAGCTTTGATTTCCTTAAATTCATATTCATGACCATAAATCGCATCAGAAAGCACTGCTTTTCCGTCTTTAATGACATGTTTAGTGACTTCATCACTTCCTGCTTTTCTAGAATAATATGTTCCATCATCAATATCTAAAACAATCTGTTTGTTTTCATCCGTTTTTACTGTCTTGATAACTTTAGAAAAGTCTTCTTTTTTAGAGATTTCATACTCTTCATCTTTTTCTTCTCCAGTAATCATCAATTGACCACTTGCTAAAGTAGTAACATAAGCATCTGCTGTCTTATCATATACTTCAAAAATTGCTCCATTCAAGAAATGATCATGATGATCTTTATCCACTTTATTGACATCCAATTCTAAACGACGTTTTTCATTATAAAGATCCATTGAAACTGTTACAGTAGGTTTAGTTGTATCTGCATCATAATCGAAAATAAAGTCATGCTTTTCTTCATCCAATTTGAAGCCTACATTTGTTTCCAATTCCTTAACATAATATTCGCCTGTTGGAAGATCCAACTGTTCAATGTTCTTACCATCTTCATCAATCGTTAATGTTCCAACCAATCCATCTGCAGGAATAATCACTTTGTCATTTAAAGTAATATCATTTTTAGAATATACACCAAAGACAACATCTTTATATGCATCCTTATCTTCATCTTCAAATGTTTTAGTAATCTGCAAATCTAATTTTTGTCTTTCATTTACATAAGACTGTTTGATTTCAACAACATCAATCATTTGACCTGCATATTCAATATCAAAGTCATATGTGTTTCCATCTAACACGAAACCAGTTTGTGTTGCTGTTTCTTTAATAGAATATTTACCTAATTGAAGTAAAGCTGAAGTTGTTACACAATCCCCTGTTGTAAATGTATCAACTACATCTCCTTTGTGAAACCATACAGTTCCTTCTGGAGTTACAATATCTTCACGTGCTGTAATTTCATACGTAACACCTGATAAATATTTTTCTTTGTATTCTGGAGTATACAAAGTTCCATAATCTGTTTCAGATTCTTTTGCTCCTGACAACATCTCACCTGTCTTTTCCACATAGACCTGGCCTTTTTGTGTTTTATTGTCAAAATTCATAAAGATTTCTGTACTAGAACCGTCCACATTGATTGGAATTTCTGTATCTTTTAATACATAACCATGAGGTGCTTTGATCTCCACTAATTTATATTCACCATACTTTAATGGAGAAGGTAAATGTACAGAACCATCTTCATCCGTTTTAAATACATCTGTAGTTTCTTTTTTAGGATACGTTACTTCCTGTGTTACATAATTACCATCTGCATCTTTGATTTTAAATTCAACTCCGGCTGCCGGAATACGTTTTCCAGTTTCACTGTCCGTTTTGTAGATAGTTAATTCTGCTTTGATTGTATCATTATAGATGTTATAGAAATATGTCTTCTCATTTTGATCAATCTTTACTTCAAAAGGTTTTAAAGTATCATAGCCTTTTGTTTCATGTTCTTTAACGATATAAGTTCCATATGGAAGATACTCACTAATAGCTCGACCATCTTCATCCGTAGTCAATGTTGATACGACTTTACCTGTCGATTTTAAAATAATATCAAATTTAAATCCTTCACCAGGCTTTTGAACATTGCTTTGGAATAATCCGTATTTCTCTTTATCAATCGTTTTTGCAATTTCAATGCGACCCTTAATAACCTGATCTTTAACTGTTGTAGAGAATGTACTAGGTGTATTATCACCTGAATATTTGAGTTCTACTGTATTACAAGAACTGTTAGTTAAATATCCTTCAGGAGAAGTAACCTCACATACATTCAAAGTTTTTCCCACTGGATATTTTTTTGATTTTGCCTTTGATCCATTTGTTGTGATGGTTTCAAGTACATTTCCACTTGTATCTTTAATCGCAAATGTAGCTCCATTGAAAGTAGCATCTCCTTGAGTCTTAGTACCTGTTTGAGAATCCTGTTTTTCAACTTCAATATCTGCATACATCAAATCGAAATTTAATTTGAAGTTTGGAGAAGGATCTCGCCTTGAGGCTAAATAAATAACTCTTTGATATCCACCTGATCCATAGATAACATTTACATCTCGTGCTGTAAAATTACGTGAAAAAGTAATACTCTTATCATAATTTTCAGATGTGATAGCTACTGTTAGATTGTTTCCATTTACAGAAGCACGAATTCCATTTGAGTTTGTGATTGAATAGTTTGCTAAAGTACCCTTCGTATCCGTTAATGTCACCGGTGTATTTAATCCCATTTTAATCGTTTGATTATTGAATGAAGGTCTACCTTGTGGCTGAGTACGTAAATTGTTGATGACTGCTACCTCATTTGAAATATCATACACTGTAGTTCCATCTGTATAGTAAGGCTGATACCATGTTCCAGTCACTGCCTGCCAAATCATAACCTGAGTTGCGACATAGTATTTTTCTGTTTGATGACCAGAATAGCTGTATCCATAATAATTGATTTCCCAGATGTTCTGACGCGTTTGTTCAGACAACTCATCCCATTTTGCAGTATCCTGATGAAAATCCAAGCCTTCTGTAAAAAGCTGCATAGGTTCAATACAGAATACTGTCTTATCCCCAACATACAATTGCTGTACATAATCAAATCCATACTGATTGGCAATATGGATCATTGCATAAATACTGCCTGTTCCTGTTGTATCCGTTAATGAGATTCCATCAGACTGAGGCATCAAATCAGGAAATACATCTTCTGCATTTCCAAGTTCTACAATCGTATCTAAATCATTTTCATCTGTAGTCGTTTCTTCAGCATGTACCGGTAAAGTATTCATCAACGAATTTAGAATAACTAATGCTGTTAGAAAGAATTTACTACCTTTCTTCAATATGTTTTTCATATTCTTTTTCCTTTCCATTGTTGCAACAAAAAAAGCGAGAATTTTTCCTCGCTAAAATAATGTATTTCATTTAGATTAAGTTTTTTGATATCAAGTGATAAATATCTTTATGATAATAAGATAATATTTGCTCATTTCCATATTCTATTTTATTAAATGTTTTATCCTTTTTTTCTTTAGATAGTATTAAGTCAATTTGATTGGTACTCATATTAAGCATATTACCTTTAAGAAGTGTTTTGGGTCTTGAATAAATTCCTTCAGAAAAACCAATTGTTATTTTATTGTCCGATGTAGCAATTACACAACTGACTTTATTTTTGCGAAACCCTTCTTCGATATATAGCTCTTGTGCAAAAAAATTATTTATGTTTTCTAAAGCTGATATTTTTCTTCTAACCGAACCTTTTACACTTTTTTCACTTTGATTCTTTTTTGAAAAATCAAAATCATTTTCAGTAAGAGTATCATTAAAACATTTTTCAAAAAATTCAGAAGGAGTTAGAGTTGTATGAACGCCTACTAAATGCAAGTAGTTATCCTTGTTTGCAACTAAAATATAGTATTTGCGATTCGTAAAACATTTCGAACAAATTAGGTATTGCCGATCAATAAAGATTTTTTTATATATTTTTGATTGATCAATTATTGATTGACATACCCTTTGTTTAAATGAAATATTATTCATACAATTCTCTCTTTCTAAAATTAAAAGGCGATTGCTCGCCTTTTAAGATGTTTAGCAGTTTTCTCTGCACTGGAACAAGTTTTAGGTCTTTGTTCCGACCAATGGCATGGGTTTATAGTCTCCATACCGACTCTTCAGTTATAATATATCCTTTTTACTAATAAGATACAAATTAAATGATTTTTTCTCATAGACCTTTTTTATTGAATCAAACTTCCATTGCTCCAAAGGTTCAATCCGTAATAGGCAATACTATGATCATTTCGATATACAGGCTGCACTGAATAATTTGTTATTTCGGCATTTCCAATGTACATCACATCATTCAAATAGTATTCACCTGCTGATTCTGCTTCAGGCATAGAACCATACGTTGCATAATAGAAGTTACTATCTAGGATCACATCACAGGAAACATTTTGATTAATACCTCCTGGGCATGCATAAATTGGTTGTACTGTTTCTGGTGCAGGCGCTGGTTCAACAACAGTTTCCTCTTTTGAGGTGGTTTGTTGTACTGAATCATTCGTAGTAGAAGAATTGTTATTGCCAGAATCAATGACTTTTGTATCAGATTTCACATTACTCTTTGAAGTATCATTACTTTGAGCATCTTGTTTTTTTGTGTCAGAAGAAACGCTCTCTTTTTTTGAATCACTTTTATTAGTTGTGTTTTCTTCCTTAACCTGAATTTCATCTGTTTTTGATACCTCTTTGTCAACATCTTCATGTTTACTAACTTTTGATTTCTTCTTTTCAACACTTGTTGTTTCCTTAGAAGACTTTTCCACAGTAGGAACAGAAACATCTTGATTTGATTTAAATGCTACTCCTGCTCCAATCATCATCACAGTACTAATCACTGAAACAATTAACTTCTTCATTTGATTTACCTCCGTTTATACTTCTTAATAACATCTCTTTATTTAAAAATACCCAATATAAATTCTATTTACCAACATACAAATATTAATTCTATCTATATAACAAACATTTTTTCTTTTTCGGTAGGTAATAAGATTCTTTCGGTAGGTAGGAGGGGTTTTAGGGGAGGTAAAAGTCACACCTCACCACGCAAAGACAAACTGCCCCTCCAACAGTTTGCAACAATCACAAGTACGAACAAAGCAATTTCTACATTCAATTATCGCTCTTGTTCGCGTGATCTTTTCTTTGCCCAGCTTTCCAGCAAGTGGATGATCAAATCCCTCTTCTTGCCTGGTGTGTAATCCTTGGGAAAATATTTATCAATTTCCTTCATTTGAAAAGATAGTTTCTCTCTCTGGTTTGGCTTTTCCTCAGAAAGCGTATCTTCAATAAAGTCTGCAGTAAGCTCACCATCATGACTTAATCTCTTGAATTCCTGACATTGAGCTAATGATGGAGTTCTTTGATTTTCAATGATTGCATTCACCAAATCAAATTGTTCTGATTCTGTTAAATATGACAATTCAACAGCTGGATTAAATGCAATTTTTATCTCATTCTCATTTCGTCCATCCACCATTTCCTGCAATGGTTCAATAAGATAGGTTAAACGAATAAATCTTTGAATCTGTTTTCTACTTTCACCAACATTATCTGCCAGTATATCAATGGACTTGTGGCCAACTTGACCACAAGTTGTCTTCTTATATTCAACACCTAATTCGTCATCTGGAATTTCTTCAATTCGTTTTCCTTGATGTTTCATGGCTTCTAAGCGCATCTTATAGGCATAACCTCTTTCACTAGGATAAATGTTTTCACGCTGAATATTTGAATCTACCATCAGAATCGTTGCCTGGTCGTCATCCAAATCTCGAATGATAACATTCATTTCGGTTCTTCCTAGCTGTGACATGGCAAATTTACGCCTGTGACCAGAAATCATTTCATAAGTTCCATCTGGTTTAGGTCGTACAAGTGCAGGCATCAGCATATCGTTTTCTTTAATCGAATCAATAAGCTTTGCCATATCCTCATCCATCGTGACATGGAAGGGATGTTCTTTAAAATCTGTAATCTTATCTATAGGAATCGCCATTACTTTTTCGCTATTAGCTTCTTGTCTTTCTTCTTCCGTAGAAAAAAGGGAATCATAGCTAGGCAATCCTAAATCTAGTTTTGGCAAATGTGCCACCTCCTTTAAAATAGAGTAAGTTGTATCGTGTTTTTCATTGCTTGATTGTTCCATTCATCAATAGCTTGATCAGAAGTTTGTCTAGTCTGTGCCCTGGCAGAACACAAAGTACATGTAACATATTGACCATAATATCCATTGATTCTTTTACTGTTCCAATCAATTACTACATGGGCAGTTGAATGACAAAATGGACATCGTTTGATTCTAGGCATCTAACAATCTAAAAGATTCTACAACCACATTTGTGGAATAATTCTTTTTACCATTTTTCTCATATGAGTTTGTTCGGATATTTCCTTCAATGTGATAAGCTGTATCCTTTTCTCCTTTTCTACAGATAGCATTCGCAATTTCTCCAAATGCGATGCAGTTAACGTAATCCGAATACGAACTATTACCGTCTCTTGTACAAATTAAACAAAACTTCACAAAAGAATTGCCCTTATCATTTTTAGAAACTTCAATATCTCTTGAGAGTTTTCCGTTCAATAAAACATAATTGTTTGTCATTTACTTTTTCTCCTATCTATTAAATTCTTCTTTGTGCTTTACTTTTTGATTGTTGATTAATTCCTTTGTAAGATTTTCATAAGCTAAAGCTACTTTAGAATCTTTGGCATACGCATAGATACTCTTACCGGAAATACTGGCTTCACTTGCTTTTGTGGCTTTTGGAATGATTGTATCAAACACGCGAATATTCTTTCCAAAGCTTTCTCGAATGGTTTCAATCGTACTCTTTGTTAGATTGGTATTTAGATCTGCAAGTGTCATCACAATGCCGGTGATTTTAAGATTACTATTAATCTTACGTTGAACTTTTCCAACCGTCTGTAATAACTTAGTCATTCCTTTTGCTGGAAGATACTGTGTCTGTACTGGTATCAGTACTTCATCAGCTGCTGATAAAGCATTTACAGTTAACATTCCTAAAGATGGTGGACAATCAATAAAGATGTAATCATATTGATTTCTCAATGGCTCAATACAATTACTTAAAGTCTGTTCTCTGTTGATTACACTCACTAGACGCATTTCAAAATCAGCTAATTCAATATTTGCCGGAATTAAATCAACTCTTTCTTCATGATGTAAAATCAATGATTCATAATTAATATCATTGTCATTGATATAATCATCAAGCATAGATGAAACAGAGTGTTCCAATGAATCATTGTTTTTCCATCCAAGACAGCTTGTAAGATCGCCCTGAGGATCAAAATCCACAATCAATACGTTGCATCCATTTCGAGCCAAACCAATGGCCACATTCTCTGTAGTTGTAGTTTTGCCGACACCACCTTTTTGATTTGTGACTGCGATTACTTTACATTTTGGCATAATAAAAACTCCTTTCTCATATACCAGGATTTCCTGGCTATGTAAAAGGAGTTTGCTCATATTGTCTTGTTTTATGCTTCTATACGCTTATGTTTGGCCACTCATCAAGTGTTCTTAAAAGATGCACATTAGCTAAGAGCCTGTATTTATTAGCTGGAAATAGTCAAAATGTTGGAATTAAGTCAATTTCTATTAATTGGAAAATCAGTAAAATTCATCCAATTTCTGATAAGAAAAAAGCGACAAAATCAACAGACTCTATCGCTTAGTTACATGGGTTACAAAGTATTGAAAACCCTTTGTTTAATAAATAAATGGTGCCCCCGAAAGGAGTCGAACCTTCGACCTGCGGTTTAGGAAACCGATGCTCTATCCACTGAGCTACGGAGGCATATTCTTATAATCCTCACCTATTTTATCCACTCTTTGTGCGTCTGTCAATGAAAAAACGCCGGAGAGGGAGAAATTGTTGCATCCCGCACATTGAAAAATGCGCAGAGCTCGGGTAAACTATGATATACTTGACGCTTTGCGGAAGGAGAACGGATATGTTTCAGGGCTATACGCAGGAGACGGTGGATTTCCTCTGGGGGATCCGCTTCAATAATGAGCGCGGCTGGTTCATGGAGCACAAGCAGATCTATCAGACCGCCCTGCTCGAGCCGACGCGCGCACTGGGCGGGCTGATCTACGACGGCCTGCACGCGATGCTGCCGGACGAGCCGCTGCAGCTCAAGGTCAGCCGCATCTACCGCGACGCGCGCCGCCTGTTCGGCCGCGGGCCGTATAAGGACAACCTTTGGCTCAGCGTCCGCACCGGCGAGGATGACTGGACGGGCCGCCCCACGTTCTATTTCGAGATCGCCCCGGACTACTATGGCTACGGCATGGGCTTCTGGAGCGCCGCGCCCGCTCTGATGGAGTTGTACCGCCGTCAGATCGACCGCGCGCCCGGCGAGCTGGAAAAGCTCGTGCGCCGCTTCAATCGGCAGGACGTCTTCACCCTGACCGGCCCGGACTACGCCCGCAGCAAGGGCGAGGTGAGCGACCTCCTGCGCCCGTGGTACCAGAAGAAGTCCCTCTCGCTGCAGCATGAGCTGCCGCTCGACGAGAAGATCTTCTCCCCCGCCCTCGCGGACGAGATTGTGGAAAACTTCCACCTGCTGCTCCCGCTTTATCACTACTTCAGCCGCCTGTGCGCCGCCGCGCTGCAGCAGCGCGCCGAGACCGACCGCGCACAAACCCCGGACGGAGCCGGGTTATGATATTGGACGAACAAAAAAGATGAACAAACACCGGAAAACAAAAAAGAAGGAGAAAAACGACATGAATATCTGGCATGATATCGCCCCCTCCCGCGTGAAGCCTGAGGACTTCTGGGCCGTGATCGAGATCGAGAAGGGCTCGAAAAACAAGTACGAGATGGATAAAGAGACCGGCGCGCTGCGTCTCGACCGAATTCTCTACACCTCGA
>OLFZ01002256.1_pt1 | contig 13362 bp, 10 predicted proteins | sample 1604861 | NCBI WGS metagenome assembly OLFZ01 (sample SAMEA3888895, study PRJEB22519) | human gut metagenome | biome: human gut; feature: human-associated habitat; material: faeces | place: Denmark | collected 2011 | reverse complement strand
TGTTCTCCTCATCCATAGCGATATCGCCACAACCGGATACACAGCAGGTACCCATACCACGAGCAACTACGGCTGCGTGAGAGGTCATACCACCACGAACGGTTAAGATACCCTGGGAAGCCTTCATACCGGTGATATCTTCAGGAGAGGTCTCCAGACGAACCAGAACTACCTTCTCGCCTTTTGCCTTCCAAGTCTTTGCATCTTCTGCTGTAAATACGATCTTACCGCAGGCAGCACCTGGTGAAGCAGCCAGTGCCTTAGCTACAGGCTCAGCCTTCTTAAGTGCAGCAGCGTCAAACTGAGGATGAAGCAGTGTATCCAGGTTACGTGGATCGATCATCTTAACTGCTTTCTTCTCATCGATCATGCCTTCGTCAACTAAGTCGCAGGCGATCTTTAATGCAGCCTTTGCAGTTCTCTTACCATTACGGGTCTGTAACATGTACAGCTTTCTGTCCTCAATGGTGAACTCCATATCCTGCATATCTCTATAGTGGTCTTCCAGAGTATGGCAGATACCTACGAACTGCTCATAAACTTCTGGCATAACTTCCTTTAACTGGTCGATCTTCTGAGGTGTACGCACACCAGCTACTACGTCTTCGCCCTGTGCATTCATCAGGAACTCGCCCATTAAGTGCTTCTCACCAGTTGCTGGGTCACGGGTAAATGCAACACCAGTACCGGAGGTCTCACCCATGTTACCAAATGCCATCATCTGTACGTTTACTGCAGTACCCCAGGAATATGGGATATCGTTGTCACGACGATAAACGTTTGCACGCGGGTTGTCCCAGGAACGGAATACAGCCTCGATTGCAAGCTTTAACTGCTCTACAGGATCTGACGGGAAATCAGTTCCCAGCTGATTCTTGTACTCAGCCTTGAACTGCTCTGCAAGAGTCTTAAGATCTGCTGCTGTAAGCTCAACGTCGAACTTAACACCCTTCTCTTCCTTCATCTTGTCGATCAGCTGCTCGAAGTACTTCTTACCAACTTCCATAACAACGTCTGAGAACATCTGGATGAAACGTCTGTAAGAATCATATACGAAACGCTCGAATGCTGGATCCGGGTTACCAGCGATCATAGCTGCAACTACCTCGTCGTTCAAACCGAGGTTCAAGATTGTATCCATCATACCAGGCATAGAAGCTCTGGCACCTGAACGTACAGAAACAAGCAATGGATTCTTGAGATCGCCAAACTTCTTGCCGTTGATCTCCTCCATCTTCTTAACACCTTCCATAGCCTGAGCCATGATCTCATCATTAATCTTACGACCATCCTCATAGTACTGTGTACAAGCTTCTGTTGTAATTGTGAATCCCTGTGGTACCGGAAGACCAATTGTTGTCATCTCTGCAAGGTTGGCACCCTTACCACCAAGAAGATTACGCATGGTCATGTCGCCTTCGCTAAACATATAAACCCACTTGTTTGCCATTTGTCATATACCTCCTAAGTAATCAAATTTCTGCGATAGCAGACTATGGCACGTCCCCATCACACTGCAAGAAATTATAACATAATTTTCACAATTGATAAAGGCATTTTTATAAATATTTAGTAAAATCGCCATAAAAAAGCATAAAAAGAAAGGCAATTGGTTTTCCGGACGTATTTTACGCGGAAATCAACTGCCTTTTTTATTCTCTTTTCAGTCCGGGCTGCTCGTATCTACTGCTGCGGCAAATCCGTTCCGGACACTTCCGTATCGTCTGTCGGGGTGCCGGTTGTTTCTTCCGGGTTCTGGACTTCCATCTTCTCCGGTGCATCTTTCACCCGCTCGAAAACCATGCTTTCTGTATCTATTGATACGGTGAGCATTCCATTTTCCACGGTAAAAGCAATCTCCTCATCATCCGAATAAAGCATGCCTTCCTTCCATTGAAACTGCTCTGTCTCCTCTCCGAAGCCAAGGCTTGCCGTGCCATCCGCATACAACGTAAGTGCCATGGAATCCAGCCCATATGACACGATATCGTCGTGAGAATAGCTGTCCCCGTCCGACTCCATGGAATACAGATGGTATACCCCCGCAGCCGAAGACTTCTTCTCTGATTTTGCACAGGCCGCGAAGATACACATGCATCCCACAAGTAAAAATGAAAGTACGATCATGCGAAGCGCTGTTTGTCGTGTTCTCATGCTGCCGTCCTCTCGTACAACTTGGTTTCTATATAGCCTATGCGCAAATCCTCTGTTTAGAACTTATTTTTCATAGCAGGAAAATACCGCCTGTTTCTTCTCATCGGAAAGCTTTGGTGTGATAAGGCTCACGACCGGAACGATGATAAGTCCGGCAAGCATTGCAAATGCACCACAGTTGATTGGCGACTGCAACACGGTTGGGAATGATGCTCTCGCAAGCATATTCGCTACCATGATGCCACTGCCGAACAGGAAGTTCACAAGCACGGCGGCCTTCGTCACACCCTTCCAGTACAGGCTGTAGATAAACGGTGCAAGGAATGCCCCTGCAAGTGCGCCCCACGAAATACCCATAAGCTGTGCGATAAATGTCACGCCGCTCTTATACTGTACAACCGCGATCACTGCAGAGATTGCGATAAATACAACGATGAAGATACGCATGATAAATACCTGTTTCTTCTCTGTCATCTCCTTCACGATCGTGCCACGGATCATATCCAGCGTCAGTGTCGAAGAAGATGCGAGCACCAGTGACGATAATGTCGACATGGATGCAGAAAGTACCAGGATTACAACAACCGCGATCAAAAACGGAGACAGCTTCTCGATCATCGCCGGGATAATCGCATCATAGCCCTGTGCCGCGATGTCGATATCATACAGTCTGCCGAAACCACCGAGGAAATAACAGCCACCAGCTACAATAATTGCGAAGATTGTGGATATTAATGTTCCTTTTCCGATTGACTTCTCATCCTTGATTGCATAAAACTTCTGTACCATCTGAGGAAGTCCCCATGTGCCAAGTGACGTCAGGATCACAACACACAGAAGTCCAAAAGGATCCGGTCCGAAGAACGATGCAAATGCTCCCGGTGTGGAAGTTGCCTGCGCATCCTCTACTCGTGCCAATGCATCGATTGCCTGCATGAATCCACCATTTGATTTTAATACCGATGCAATGACCGCGATGATTCCGATGATCATGATACATCCCTGGATAAAATCATTGATGGCTGTCGCCATGTAACCGCCTGCGATCACATAGATTCCGGTAAGCACTGCCATCACGACGATGCAGACTGTATAATCCAGGTTAAACGCCATCCCGAACAATCTTGAAAGTCCGTTGTAAAGCGATGCCGTATACGGAATCAGGAATACAAATACGATCAGGGACGCCAAGATCTTAAGCATCTTCGAATCAAACCGGACACCGAAGAATTCCGGCATCGTCTTACTCTCTAAATGATGGCTCATTGTCCTCGTCCGTCTGCCAAGTACATTCCATGCAAGCAGGGAACCGATAAACGCATTTCCAAGACCGATCCATGTGGAAGCAAGACCGAACTTCCATCCGAACTGTCCCGCATATCCTATAAAGATAACTGCGGAAAAGTATGAGGTTCCGTATGCAAATGCAGTCAGCCATGGTCCAACATTTCTTCCACCTAATACAAATCCATTGACATCGGTCGCATGTCTCCGGCAGTATACGCCGACACCGATCATCACTCCAAAAAATATTACTAACATGATAATTTTAATCGCCATTTTCTCTCTCCTTTTTCTTCTGTCTGGTGATTGTAATTTCTTCAATCCAGTTCTTTATTTCTCCATTGCGTTATTGCGTAACGCTTTACTGCATTAAAGCGTTCTGATTAAAAGAAAAGGGATGCCGACAAGCATCCCTGTCTCTTATCTTCTTTTAGTATTCAAATTTCTTCTCGAAGTAAGCCTTCAGATCTTCGATCTTCACACGCTCCTGCTCCATCGTATCACGATCACGGACAGTTACAGCGCCGTCTGTCTCAGACTCAAAATCGTAAGTCACACAGAACGGAGTACCAATCTCATCCTGTCTTCTGTAACGCTTACCGATGTTTCCTCTGTCATCGAACTCACAGTTATATGTCTTTGCAAGCTCTGCATAGATCTTCTCTGCACCTTCGTTCAGCTTCTTAGAAAGCGGAAGCACACCGATCTTAACCGGTGCTAATGCCGGATGGAAATGAAGTACGGTTCTCATATCCGGCTTCTCCTCGGTTCCGATGTTCTCCTCGTCATAAGCGGCACAGAGGAATGCAAGTGTCACACGGTCTGCACCTAATGATGGCTCAACAACATATGGAATATACTTTTCCTTCTTCTCATCATCGAAGTATTCCATTGGCTCACCGGATGTATTCTGATGCTGTTTCAGATCGTAATCGGTACGGTCTGCGATTCCCCACAGCTCGCCCCAGCCAAATGGGAACAGGAACTCAATATCCGTTGTACCCTTGCTGTAGAAGCAAAGCTCCTCCGGAGAATGGTCACGTGCACGCATCTCATCATCCTTGATGCCAAGATCCTTCAGCCAGTTAATACAGAATTCTCTCCAGTAACGGAACCATTCCATATCTGTACCAGGCTCGCAGAAGAACTCCAGCTCCATCTGCTCAAACTCTCTTGTACGGAATGTGAAGTTACCCGGTGTGATCTCGTTACGGAAGGACTTTCCGATCTGACCGATACCAAACGGAATCTTCTTACGGGATGTACGCTGTACATTCTTGAAGTTTACAAAGATACCCTGTGCGGTCTCCGGTCTTAAGTAAACTGTATTCTTTGCATCCTCGGTTACACCCTGGAATGTCTTGAACATCAGGTTAAACTGACGGATACCGGTAAAGTTATGCTTGCCGCAGCTTGGACAGCAGATATGCTTCTCTTCCACATACTGTTCCATCTGCTCATTTGTCCAGCCGTCAATGGAACCCTCGATCTCGATTCCGTTGTCAGTCATATAATCTTCAATCAATTTATCTGCACGAAAACGCTCGTGACACTCTTTACAGTCCATCAGAGGATCTGCAAATCCACCCAGGTGACCGGATGCCACCCATGTCTGTGGATTCATAAGAATGGCACAATCCACACCTACGTTGTAAGGATTCTCCTGAATGAACTTCTTCCACCATGCCTTCTTCACATTGTTTTTGAGCTCAACTCCAAGGTTTCCGTAATCCCATGTATTGGCAAGTCCGCCATAGATTTCAGAACCCGGATACACAAATCCTCTGTTCTTTGCAAGTGCTACGATTTTGTCTAAAGTCTTTTCCATATTTTGTAAACCTTCCTTCCTCTCGCACCGGAGTGTGCGGATTCTTATTATTTTTCGGTGTGACTTTCTTCACCATATGAAACATACAACATTTTACAGGCTAATGGTTCAGATTGCAACCATATTTTTGAAATTCATCATACACCATGCATTTTTATGTGTCGGGCTTTTACAGGGATGATAGTATTTCCAGTGATTTGAATTCGCGGTCAACATACGCTTCCCGAAAACGGTCTGCCACGTACTTTAATTCTGCCATCGCCTCTTCACTTAACTGAAACGCATACAGCTTCGTAAGATCTGCCGACTGGATATATTGCAGAGTATAAATAAGGGTCTCGGATACCGTCCGTGTAAGCTTCAGCTCTTTTCCGCATGCCTCACACAGAAGCCCGCCTGCCTTCGCATTGAAATATTTCAGTTCCTTCTTATTGCAGCGTACGCATGTATATGCATGAATCCCCTGTCCTTCGATATCCATCAGCCGTACTTCGAACGCATATCGGATCAGCTGATTGTCCACGGTTCCCTGTTCAAGTGCCTTGAGTGTCACATAGAGCAGATTGAGCTCATTCACACAATAGCAGCCCTCTCTCGTATAATATGACATAAATTCACACACATACGATGCATAGCACAACTTCTCCATATCCAAAGGAAGTCCGGAAAAATATTCCCGGACCTCCGCTTTGACTAACGTATAGGAATCTCTTCCCGGAAATACGGTAAAAGTACCCATCACGAAGCTCTGGCTCGCCGCCCGGAGCTGGCTTACCGCCTTTCTGGCACCATTTGCAAACACTGTGATCTTTCCGCGTTCCTTGGTCAGTATGACCAACCGTTTATCGTACTCCTTCACAAGTGTTGCATATAAAATTATACCCGTTACCTGTATTTCCTCACGCATTTTTTGTTATCTCTCTATTTCTTTTCCCGGTAATGACTCATCCGGATACGTATGGTAATATAAATCACAAGTACGATGGCCACACCAACGAAAATCCATATCTGTACCGGCACATCCTCAATATTATAACACCGGACATTGATCCACATCTGATTGATTTCCTTATTCGCCGTATCATCAAAATACTGCATGACTGCACTCCGTTGCAGTACCTCCTGCGTCGGATACTGTGCAAACAACTGTCTGCGCGTCTGTTCTTCCGGCACAGTCATAATATAATCTTCATTGGAATCATCCCCACAGAAGAAGAAACCAACCGGATACTCTGTTGTATCCTCTTCATCATCCTCTGCCTCATAATTCCATTTCAGATAATCATAGACTGTATCATCGTCACCGCCACTGATCACCGATGTATAACCAATGTAATACATGTTACGCACCGCATTATCCGGACGAGACACAAAGTTTACAAATGCCTCAGCGGCCTGCTGTTTTTCCGCATCCTGTCCGATTCCGCTTTGCAGCATAACCCAGCCGTCAAACCACAAGTTCGTCGACTCCTCCGGCACCGCAAAATCCAGATAGAAATCATCCTCTTCTGCCTGATCCATCGCATAGACAGCATCTCCGGACCACTGGTAGTTTGCAACGACCTTTCCGCTGATCATGTCTGCTTTACCGCTGTCGGTCTCAAACGAATAAACATTGCCCTGCATATCCTGCAGGATGTCCTCCACATTCTCAATCGTATCGGAATCCACATCATTCATGATCTGCATCAATCGTTCCTGATAATCCGGTGCATTGCGGAGCGATTCATCCATTAGTTCGTCTTTTCTGTAAGAACCAAGTGCCGCAAAATAAGAATCCCGGACATTATCCTTGATTGTAACCTGGCGCTTAAACTTGTCATTTAGAAACACATCCCAGGTAGATGCTTCCTCTTCTGTCATCTTCTCCGGATTGTAGAGAACACCGGTGACGCCCCACATATAGCCTGCCGCATATTTACTCCACGACTCACCGCCGATCTCATTTTCATCAAACGTATCCTTAATATAATCGGATACCCCGCGCACATAGTAATTATCCGGATTGTCCGTATCATAAAAATCTTCTGAAAACGGCACCAGCTTCTTCTCTGCCATCAGCTTCATGATCATATAATCAGACGGACAGACAAGGTCATACACATCGCCGAGTGTCAGCTGGTTATACAGATCCTCGTTCGTACCGAAGCACGAATACTCAACCTCCACGCGCTTGCCGTACGTCTCGTAATACCACTCGGTGAAATCATCGACCATCGAATTCTCACCGAAGATCTCCGCACCATTTTCAAGCTCCATGCGTTCTTCTTCGTCCCAGTCACCAAGATCGATATATTCCTCCCAGTTGCAGACACGCAGCTTGATCACGTCGTCATTTCCCTGTGCGTGTGTGATCTTTGTTCCCGGCACCATCGCCAGAAATGTCATCATAGTTGCCGCCGCAACGGCTGTCACACGTTTTAACATCTTATTTCTCATTGCGGACACCTCCTTTTTCAGAGGTTGTCTTTCTGCCAGCCACATTCATGACAACCACTGCCAGAATAACGATCAGGAAGATCACTGTCGAAAGAGCCCAGAGTGCAGTTTTAATCTCTGTCTGTGAACCCTTGGTTGCATTGACAACATACGTACTGATCGTGTTAAACGTTGCCGGTTTTGTATAGCTTGCGATGAAATAATCATCAAGCGAAAGTGTGATTGCCAGCGCAAATCCGGATACGATACCCGGCATGATCTGCGGGATCACAACCTTACGGAGTGCCATCGACGGAGACGCACCAAGATCCATTGCCGCCTCATACAGACTTGCATCCATCTGCTTTAATTTCGGAACCACAGACAGATACACAAATGGAGCAGATAACACTACATGACCGATCAGCAGCGGCACATAGCTTTCCTTATTCATGCCAAATGCAACGATCAGCAGCACGCAGATGGAAAAACCGGTTACAACATCTGCATTGACAACCGGAATCTGGTTGGCTGTGTTAATAAAGTTCTTCGCAAGTTTCTTCGAATAAAACGCACCAATCGCACCCATCGTTCCAAGGATTGTAGCAAGCAGAGATGAAACAAGTGCCAGAAGAACCGTCCCGACGATCATATCCCGAAGCTCGCCCTTTGTGAACAGTGTCACATAATTCTGCATAGAAAATCCGTGGATCGAACCGATATTCCCGGAATCCGTAAAGCTGTATACCGCCAGAATCAGAATCGGTGCATAGATAACGAGCAGCATAAGAATCAAAAATAGTTTTCCAATCGTCTTTCTCATCAGATCAGTGCACCTCCTCTTCCCTCGTCCTCATCCGAGTATTTGTTCGTAAAGAGGGTGAAGATCAATATGATCAAAAGCAGGATCAGTGCGATCATGGATCCATTGTGCCAGTCGTAGGATGCAAAATAGCTTCCGATCAGACTACCCATAATATACGTGCTGTTATAAAGCATATCCAGCACAACATAGTTTGTCATAGATGGCAGAAATACCATCGTGATTCCGCTGATAATGCCAGGCACGGAAAGTGGCAGTGTCACCTTCAGAAATGTCTGTACCGGATTCGCGCCAAGGTCACCTGCCGCCTCTATCAGACTCGTGTCTAACTTCATCAGCGTCGTGTACATCGGCAGAATCATGAATGGAAGAAAATCATACGTCATACCGATGACAGAATTTAAAAACGGATGCAGGGCAAGATTTCCCTCTAACACCGTAAGTATCTCTTTTAATGCAGTGATACGCAATGTGAAATTGATCCACATCGGCATCACAAATGCAACTAAGATCACACTCTTATGCCGCATATTGCTGCGCGCTAAGATATACGCAATCGGATATGCAAGCAGTACACAGACGCAGGTCGTCACAACCGCCAGCGCAAAGCTGTACGCAAGTGTACCGATCGTATTCGGGCTCGTAAAAAATGCCGCCAGATTCTGCACGGTAAACTGACCTTGTCCGTTTGTAAACGCATAATATAAAAGAACAAACAATGGGGCTACTACAAACAGCAATAGAAAAAGTGCATAAGGTATACCCAGTCCGCTCTTTGCAAAACGTGAAGAACGCATACAATATCACTCCTTTTCTATTTCTTGATGGAAAACTGGATATGCTCCTCCGGAATAACCAGACTTACATAGTCATCCATATTCCACAGGTATTCATCGTTAACGATGAAATCTTCATCCATATCCGTACGGACCACGTAGCTGTAATGATCACCCTTGTAGATCAGGTTGATGATATGTCCGCAGACGATACCCTCTTCCTCATTATCGCTCATGGAAATATGCCGTGGCTTGATTGCAAGCACGACCTTCAGTTTCTCATAATCAATCACGTCACCATGTGCATCTAAAAGCTCATGCGCGTCGTTAAACTTAGAACCCGGTATGATCTTCGTCAGATCACACTGGATCTTTCCATCAAAGATTGTAAGCTCATAATTCTTGTCTACATCACTCTCGATCTTATTCAGTGTGTGTTCCGGAATCATGATGTGAATACCATCCGGTTCCACATTCAGTCCAACCTGGCTTCCAACCGCTGCGGTCTTTGTCGACTGGATCACGATCTCATTCTTGCCGGATTCCACTGTGATCTCATAGTGGACACCCTTGAATACAACTGATGTAACCGTTCCTGTGATTGCACCATTCTCAGGCGTTGTGATCTCCACATCTTCCGGACGCACAACGACTTCCACCAGCCGTCCATGCTCGACATCATCCACACAGGCAAATTCCGCCCCGCAGAAACGCACCTTGAGCTTGTCTGTCATGATGCCAGTAAAAATATTACTCTCGCCGATAAAGTCTGCAACGAATGCATTTTTCGGCTCATTATATATATCCTCAGGAGTTCCGATCTGCTGCATACGTCCTTCGGACATGACAACGATCTTGTCCGACATCGTAAGTGCCTCCTCCTGGTCATGTGTTACATAGATAAAGGTAATTCCAAGTCTTTCATGCATACTTTTCAGTTCAAGCTGCATCTCCTTGCGCATCTTTAAGTCGAGCGCACCGAGCGGCTCATCGAGAAGCAGGATCTGCGGCTCATTGACCAGTGCACGCGCGATTGCGATTCGCTGCTGCTGTCCACCGGACAAGGTTGCTACCTTCCGCGTCTCAAACCCTTCTAAGTCTACCATCTCCAGAACTTTCTTTACCTTCCGCTTAATCTCGTCCTTCGACAGCTTCTTAAGCTTTAATCCAAAGGCAATATTGTCAAAAATGTTTAAATGTGGAAACAATGCATACCGTTGAAATACTGTGTTGATCGGGCGTTTGTTTGGTGGTAGATTTCCAATCTCTTTACCATCTAGCAGTATTTCTCCCTCTGTAGGAATTTCAAAGCCCGCAATCATGCGGAGTGTTGTGGTTTTACCACAGCCCGAAGGCCCTAAAAACGTTACGAATTCGCCCCTTTTTACCGTAAGGTTAAAATCCTCTACAGCGACAAACCCATCCTCAAATGTTTTTGTGATGTGCTTTAGCTCAATAATGTTTGTTGAACTAGTGTTGTTTTCCAATAAACTCTCATCCTCCTTGTGTTCCTGACATCCTTATCCATGGCATTGGCGGATGCAGGCCAGATTTTTCTTTCGTATTCTCTACGAAAATGCATAAAAATATGCCTGTTTTTTCTTACAAAAACAAGCATATTTTATCAGATTCATATTCTATTTACAATCAATTTTTTAACGTCTGTGATATTTTCTGTCTTCCTCTTCATACTTCGGGGAGCACGTAAGCTGGACACCTATTTTCTTCAGAAGCTGCTCATCCACCGATGAAAGCAATACCGTCGAATGTGCCTGACAATTCTTCAATTTTGAGAGCTGCTCAATTGCAAGCTTTGCTTTTTCATCCTGTGCCGCCGTCGTGGAAAGCGCAATCAGAATCTCATCGGTATGCAATCTTGGATTGTGGCTTCCAAGATATTGGATTTTGAGTCGCTGGATCGGCTCGATGGCTTCCTTGGATACTAACTGTACTTCATGCGGAATTCCGGCAAGTACTTTAAGCGCATTCAAGATCGCAGCTGCCGATGCACCGAGCAGATCTCCGGTTTTTCCGGTTACGATCGTGCCGTCTGCAAGCTCGATTGCCATCGCCGGATGCCCGGTCTCCTCTTCCCTTGCCAATGCTTTCTTTGCCACCAGGCGGTCCTCCATAGAGACACCCGCCTGCCGCAGTAAAAGCTCTAACTTATTCTTGTCATCCTTCGACTGTCCGTAACGCTTTCTGTCACACAGGCACCGATAATACCGGCGGATGATCTCCTGTGCCGATGCATCGCGGCATACCTGATCGTCAATGATACAATTTCCAGCCATATTGACACCCATATCCGTTGGAGACTTATATGGGCTGCTTCCGGCAATCAGTTCAAACATTGTCGCAACAACCGGGAATATCTCGATATCGCGGTTGTAATTAACGGTTGTCTCACCATATGCTTCCAGATGAAACGGATCGATCATATTGACATCGTTCAAGTCTGCGGTAGCGGCTTCATAAGCCAGGTTTACCGGATGCTTTAACGGAATATTCCAGATTGGAAAGGTCTCATATTTGGCATAACCGGCCTTGATGCCTCTCTTGTATTCATGATATAGCTGGGAGAGACAGGTAGCCATCTTGCCGCTTCCGGGTCCGGGAGCAGTCACCACCACCAGAGAACGGGTGGTTTCAATATAATCGTTCTTACCGTAACCTTCATCACTTACGATGAACGGAATATTGGAAGGATATCCGGGAATGGAATAATGACGATACACCTTCATTCCCAGGGACTCCAGTTTTTTCTGATAAGCAATGGCACTGGGCTGTCCGGCAAAGCGGGTCAGACACACACTGCCTACATACAGACCGTAGCCGCGGAACGCATCGATCAGACGTAACACGTCCAGATCATAGGTGATGCCTAAGTCGGAACGAACCTTGTTTTTCTCAATGTCTGCTGCATTGATGACGATGACGATCTCAGCCTCGTCCTTCAGCTGTGCCAGCATGTTGATTTTACTGTCCGGATGGAAACCGGGCAATACGCGGGATGCATGATAATCGTCGAACAGCTTGCCGCCGAACTCCAGATACAGCTTACCGCCGAATTTTGCGATACGCTCCTTGATCTTCTCAGACTGCATGCTGAGGTATTTGTCATTGTCAAAACCTATCTTGTACATTGCTGACACCTTTCTCTGCGAATCTTTGCAACTAAAATCCCATGATGTTCTATTATAGTTTAGTGTTTCCCAAAAATCTACTGGAAAGTAAAATTTTTTTTGGAAATCATTATTATATCTAACAATTTTAAGCAAATAATCACATAATGAGCAATTTTCAACAAAGAGATCCTTTTTTATAATGAAATTGTAACTATTCAGAACCCCATTCGCAAAACCGCTACTTCGTAGCTTCCTTTTGCTCATGTGGTTACTTCGCCATATAAAACTGCTTATCTGTCTGTATGCAGGCATTCGCAGAACGCAGTTTTGCATGGCTCCGAATAGTTACGAATTATATAAAAAGTAACAGTAACTGCATAACCTTAACATGTAACATGTAACAATAGAAAGCGTAAGGAAAATGACAACAGGCGATTCAGCAGATAACAGAGAATGCAAAAAAGAGATTATAGAGACCCACAGTGCGGAAGAGACCTTTGCACTGGGACAGCGGATCGGCAGGGAAGCACTTCCCGGACAGGTCTACACGCTGATCGGTGATCTGGGAGTAGGCAAGACCGTATTTACCCAAGGTGTGGCAGATGGCCTCGGAATCACGGAGCCGGTGAACAGCCCGACCTTTACCATTGTGCAGATCTACGAGGAAGGACGTATGCCCTTTTACCATTTTGATGTCTATCGTATTGGCGATGTGGAGGAGATGGAGGAGATTGGCTATGAGGATTGTTTTTACGGGGAAGGACTTTGCCTGATCGAGTGGGCGAATCTGATCGAAGAGATTCTGCCGGAGCGGCGCAGCGAAGTTACTATAGAAAAAGATCTGGAAATGGGATTTGATTATCGCAGAATTACCATAAGAGAGCATCAGGAGGACAGAAAATGAAAATATTAGGATTGGACAGTTCCGGTCTGGTGGCGAGCGTTGCAATC
>OLFZ01002250.1_pt1 | contig 13383 bp, 12 predicted proteins | sample 1604861 | NCBI WGS metagenome assembly OLFZ01 (sample SAMEA3888895, study PRJEB22519) | human gut metagenome | biome: human gut; feature: human-associated habitat; material: faeces | place: Denmark | collected 2011 | reverse complement strand
ATGAGGGTTGTGGTCAGCTTCAAAATATCCTTTTCGCTGTGAATATACGCGAAGGATAGTGATAGGTAACCCTTTGAAATTATCTCCGGGTTTTCCCCCACTTCACACCGGACATGCGACTTTCACCGCATCCGGCGTTCCATCGGTTGTTTTCACAAGCATTTAATCAATCACCAAATGAAATGTTAGTTTTCTATTGCGGACAAACCAGCCTGCTGGCGCAGACTGTTCACTTTTAACATCAGTTCCTTTGTTGCCTTGAGCGTGTCGGCTATCTCTTTTAGCTCATTCTTAGGACACTCTTGCAGGAGTGGAAGAAATCTATTATGGAACAAAATCATATTTCGATAGCGTTCCTTGCCGCCCAATTCTGCCGGTGTTTTCAGCCAGCATACTATGTCAGCCGCATTTTCAAAGAGTTCCCCACTTAGCGCACATTTTCCACGTTGAGCCGAGAATAGTGAAATCCTGCTGTCAGTAAGTTCTGTGCTTCGCCCCATAGACGGTTGATTCCTCAAACCTGATAGAACAGATGAGTTCATACTTAGGTTCGTGTGTATCAATGCCCGTCCCTCTACCGTGTAACTGCAAACCGCCGCTTTCTTTGCCATCGGTATCTTGTTCTTGATGTATGCGATAGGGTAGATAGGTTGGTCGATTCCAGATACATACCGTATCATTGCCGACTTTCCAAACCGTTCTTTTTCGCTCTCGGTCATTGCGCCGCCCTCTCGAACAAGTCTGCACCCGGTTTCTGTATTGAGCCGATTTGTTAAAACTGTCATGACCTGTCTGTGGATTTTCCTGCAATCAATGCTGATGCAGGTGGCAAGTTGAAAATAATTCTGTATTCCCAGAACCATTGAATTGTACAGCCGTATTTCGTCCAAAGGTCTTTTTCCCTCTGAAGGTCGGGCAATTCGTTTCGCCTGTTCCACCAGTTTTTGCCTTTCCAGTTCCAACTTTTTGTCACAGATATGAGATTGCACGATGTACTTCCTGCTTTTCGGTCTGACTCGTATCTTAAACCCAAGAAACTCTGAATAGCGTTTTCTAACATTGACTATCCTTGTTTTCTCTGGCGATACCTCCAACCTCAGCCTCTCGGTTATCCATGCCGTTACAGCCTCTTTCGTTCTCAAAGCGTCCTCTTTATTCCGGCAGAAAATTCTGAAATCATCTGCATATCTCACGATATACATTTCTTTCAACCCTGTTTTCCTCATTTTGAGGAATGCCTTGCTCCGGTCAAAAGTAATCGAGTTTCTGATTTTCCTCTCATACCCGTATTCCTTTACAAGAGGGTGGTTCTGCCATTGGCTCTCAACCCATTTGTCCAGTTCATTCAGCACGATATTGGCAAGCAACGGTGAAATGATACCGCCTTGCGGAGTGCCTTTGTCTGGAATGAGTGTAGTGCCGTCTGGCATTCTAATCGGTGCTTTCAGAATCCGCTTGATAATAAAAATCAACTGTTTGTCGTGTATTCCCATTGCCCATATTTGCCGCATTAGCTTGCTGTGATTTACGTTGTCGAAAAATCCTTTTATATCAAACTCAATCACATAATGCAGGTTCATGCGTTGAAGCATGGTGTAAGTTTTCTGCACGGCGTGTTCCACGGAACGGTTCGGGCGAAAGCCGTAACTGTTGTCGCTGAATTTCGCTTCGCAGATTGGCTCTATGACCTGTTTGATACATTGCTGTACCAGCCTGTCCCAGATACAGGGAATACCTAACGGTCTGGTTTTTCCGTTTGGTTTCGGAATGTCTTTGCGTCTTACCGGCTTTGGGCGGTATCCGTGCTGACTTCCTGTGACAATAAACCTCACTTTCTCTGCAACTGTTTCGGGCGGTAAACACCCGATGTCACTGATGTTTTTGTTGTCTGTTCCTGCTGTGTAGCTTCCTCCGTTTGCTTTGATGTTCCGATATGCCAGAAGAATGTTGTCCCGGCTCAGAATTAAATCCATAAGGTCGGTAAAATTTTCTCCCTCCAAACTTCGATGATAGAGTTCATCAAAAACTGGCTGCATACCGTAATACTCGGCATGACGTAAGTCATCTACACATAGAGTTTTGTTTTTCTTTGGCATAAGGCATCACCTCCTTTTTGCGAAAGTGACCCTTTTGGTCTTACTCGAATCCTTATGTTGGATTGAATAATGCCTGCTTATCTCAACCGACTTGTGGCCATTCCTCCGTAGCTCACATAACGCAAGCACATCATAGGTTCGACCACTACTTTTCAGCAGCAGTTCGTCTGCTTATTGTTTTTCGTCAGACTATTCCTTGCGGAATCTGCTGCCTTTCCTCGTTCCGATAGTTCTATCTGTTCATACATACCCATAGGTTCCTGCTATAGACCTGTCGGCTTGCCTGTGCCTGTAACACAGCATGGTCGTTCGTAGGATCAATTTCTACTAAACCACACCGACTGCGCATTAACGCACCCACACATTTCTGCGTGGTCTTCTTTTAGACCTGTACATTCGCAGGTTCGTCAGTCCGCCCGCCAAAGCGAACATTCTAACCATAGGTATCTTATAGACTCTCGGCTTATAGGTAACACAGTCTGCCTCCAGACCGCTTTCGACCACTTTAGGCAGTGGTTACGGTTACTCTCAGCCTTTGTCATGGGGCTTCGTACACCAGCCATTACAGCTAATGCACGCCCATCAAGGGTAGGCGTTTCAGGGCGTTACCCCGTCATTCCACCTATCAAACTACCAGTTCTCCGAACAACGGAAAACCGTTGCTCGTGCGCAGACTTTTTACCGTCTGCGAACGAGTCGCACTGACCCAGAAATCTTCCGAAGATTTTTCGCCTTCGCCCTTCGTGTTCATAATCAGGGCGTTCACCAGCTTTAAGATATCTTTCTCTGATCGGATATAAGCCAGCGGATTGTATTTCATGGATTTTCGGAAGTTTATCAGGTTGAGGCACTTGATACGGTATTTCTTCCGTTCCAGGAAAGCGCCGATCTCCGGCAGCAAGGTTCCTTTCGGATCGGTGCAGACATAGGACGAATGGGCTTGCAGCAGAGATGGCTTGCAGAAGAACCGCGTCTTACCGCTGCCGGAACCGCCGATCACCAGAATGTTTTTGTTTCTGGCATACTTCGGCTGCTTTGGACGGCTTGCCATTGTGATCCGCTCCGTCTGCGTCATAGGGATGTTCTGGAAAAAGTCCTTGTCCATGTAGGGAGCGATATCTGCCGCCGTACCCCAGCGGGCAGAACCATACTCGATCCCGTGGCGATACTTCTTAGCGTTCTTGCCTTTCAGGTAGACCGCCATGCGAAGGATCACCGCACCCGCTATGCCGATCAGCAGGTCCGTGGGATGGAAACTGAGCCACGGGGAGGAAAGGGCTGCCGTGAAGCCGTCCCCAATGGAGAGCAGCTTGCCGGAAAGGTCAGCACCGGGCGCAAGCCGGAAAGCCTGTGCCAGCTTATCGAAGGGATACACGAACAGAAGATACGGGAGATTCAGCAAAAACAGTTTTTTCATGTTTATCTCTGCACGCTCCGATCTTTGACCTTTACTTTCTCCCGGTCAATGGTGCGGTGTTCCACTTTCTCCGCCGCCTGTTCCTTCGCCTGGGTCAGCCGTTCCCGGATGGAGGGCTTTTCTTCACAGCTCATTTTTCGGCTGGCAAACTCCTGAAATGCCGCTGTGATGGCATCCGCGTCCCGGCTTTTGAAAAAGACCAGGTAACAGGGCTGCTCTGCGGCGGTGTCTTTCTTCAAGGCAAAATCTACATGGTATTTCTTCGCCACATGAGAGAAAGCCTTGATATTCTTGTCACTGATCTCAATATTGGCAAGACCGGCGTTCTGGCTGGCAAGTTGTTTAAGACTCTGCCTGCCGCGGTAGATTTTGGGCTTCTGGCTTTTCTGGATTTCCTCCAGGAACTTTTTGACGGCCTTTTCAAAGACCTGCTCACTTAGCTTGGCTCCGTCAACAATGAGTGTCACGGCGCCCCGCGTTACTTCCTCCTGCATAGATTACCTCCTTAAACTAAAATAGATGCCCACAGATATGAGCATCTATTTTAGTGTATATTTTATTGCCTTTGACGGATTTGGTATTTAGTTTCAATATTATTTGTTGCATAGCCTTTGTCTCTTAAGCCGTTAGTTATTTCAGAATAAATATCATTGCCATTAGAATCTTTGATAGTAATAATCAAGACAAATTCTTGAGATGGTACATACAAACCATCTCTTGGAGTTAAATCAATTCTGAGTTTCCATCCGTCTTCTAAATTTATCCCTCTGCTTAGCTTTCTATAATAAGATTTTATAGGACTCCATTTGAAACCGTGTTCCACTCTTGCAGCTTCAAATTTTTCGTCCCATTTTGATTCAAGAGGAACTTGCCCTTTATAAGCAATTTTGCCATTATCTAAATATGAATATGTTCCAAAGCTAACATCAATATTGGTTCTACAATATTCTCGCCCATACTTTGAATCAAGAGGCGGTAGATAGGCGAGGGTCATCCCTATTTCACCAATATACTTGTTGTTTTTAATTAGGGACTTTGGATATGGAAAATCATACATTTCAAGATGTGACCCTTGAGATATTTTTTGTTTAAAAACAAGAGTTACACAATCTTGACTGCATTGTAAAATATCCTGTGTATTAGTAGACGGAATTCCAAATCCATAATATTTAATATTATCAGGATGTTCGTCCAATAACTCACGCGAGTTCATTCTGGCTGAATGTATTAACATCGCTTTTGCAAGAAGAAGATCGGGATCAATCATTTCTTCATATATAGAGGCATATTTCTGTAATGACCTAGGTGTTGAATAACTTGTTCCATTACCCTCAATAATTCTTCCTAAAGGATCTAATCCATTTACACCTAATCCATCGATTTTATATGAAGTAGAAAAATTACCACCATAATCAACAATATCAGGCTTTACAATATAGTTAGCCCCAGGACCTCTTCGACTAAAAGGTGAAGGTTCATTAAACTTAACAATAGAATCTGCAGAATCAAATAAGGCAACAGAACCTACAGTTATAACACGAACGGAATCGGCCGGTGATATCAACCTATCATGCTCTCCAATACCTTTTTGAGGCGGCCAATTTCTAAGAGGAAGGCTATTTATATTTCCACTAGAAACAAAAATTTGTACATGGTATTTGTCTTGAATGTAATCTAAAAAAATACCCAAATCAGACATTGAACCATCACAAGGCTTACTTTCAATGCCTAGAGATAAATTCCATATTTTAGTCGATTGGGAATATTTATCCATCACTTCTTCAATGATTTCCATTAAATCATATTCAGTAATAGAGTCAATTGGTCCAAAATCTTTGTCACTATTTGGAATAGCAACAATATCCACAAATTTGAAACGGTATGCCTCAGATGTAGATAGGTTATTCAAAATATTTCCATATTGTATAGTTGATGCAATAAATGTTGCATGTTTTGGATTTTGATAAACCGTACTTACATATTCCTCGCGCGCAACAATATAAGGTTTTAAAAATGGGTTATCATCACTAATTCCACCATCGATAATTCCGATAGTAATATCACTGTCCCTGTACTCGGTATCTAATACGGTTTGCAATTCAGTCACCGAAAAATCGTTCCGAGGAAGCGAATACTCTTGAAAAAAACCGACTGTTTTCACTCCGTTGATAGAGGCTAGTTTAATGATATCATCGTAAGATGTTACTTCTACTTTGAAAAATTTAATTTGATCACCATACGAAATGATTTCATATTTATTTTCAAAATGAAATGATTTTAATTTTTGTGTCACATATTCCAAGATTTGTGCATTGTCAAAATCATCATTAAAATCAAAAATTTTAAGCTTAATAGACTTTTTTATTGAATTAAAATCTTCTCGTACAATGTCCTGGAGTGTGGATGAAATTTTTTCTTCTGGTTTAATAGGTTGAATATCAACTATCGCAGTCATATTAGCTTGGAATTTTTGCGAAGGCGGATTTTTAACCATTCCGATTGTTTCCTGAATATTTTTCCTGTTAACTTTTATATAGATTTCATCTAAATCCTCACTGCCAATAATTGGACAATTTCTACATAAATCAGTGGGTTTATGTGATTTCGCAATTGCCTCAGGTTTAACTGTTATTTTTCCTACAGCAGGTATTGTTTCGTTTTCATCAAAAACATCTGAATAAAAAGATAGTAAAGATTCAAACTTATCTGATACCATTCTTTGTAAATCCGGAGTTACTTCTCCAAAAAATTTTATTTTTCCACCGCCAGTATTAGGAACAATATCACTTATTTTGGGAAGAACTAATTTTATAGGTAAATTGTTTTCACTCATACTTAAACCTCCTTCACAATTTTTTGAATAGTCGTTTTAGAACTACCTAATATGTCAGCAATTGCCTGTAAACTAAAAACTTTAGGATCCTTTTCGCGCAGATATTTTGCCTTGATTTTCAATAATTCACGAGGATCATTGCAATTTTGAGGAACAACATTTTTGGCAATAAATAGTTCTTCGTAAATACTAGAAACATTAAAGGAAGAATTATGGATAACGGAATTTCTGATAGTTTTAGTTATTATTTCTTCTACATCAGAACCACTTTGTCCTTCAAGTAAAGTCGAGATTTCTAAAATTTCTTTTTGAGTAAATTTGTATATACCATTGGAAAACAAGGAGACTAAATCTGCAATGGCATCTTTATCAGGTAACTCAATTTCTAATTTGTAGTCAAATCTTCTCCATATTGCGGGATCAAGTAACTGCGGATGATTGGTGGCTGCCAGAATTAAGCTATCTTTGCTCATTTTATCAATATTCTGTAAAAGACTGTTAACAACTCGTTTTAACTCTCCCAATTCATTGTTATCATCTCTGGCTTTGGCAATAGCATCAAATTCATCTAAAAATAATACGCAAGGCATTTTTTGGGCAAATTCAAAAAGACTACGAATATTTTTAGCAGTAGTACCAAGATATGAAGAAATAAGACTATCTAATCTGGCAACAGCAAGTGGTAAATTTAATTGCTTGGCAATTAAATAGGCACATTTTGTTTTTCCACATCCTGGTGGCCCATATAGTAACAGTGAGTTAGAAACATTTATTCCAAGAGAATTGAGCTTATCAGCATTTTGATAATTTAGAACAAATGATTCTAATTTTTCCTTGTTCCGTTTTGAAAGAATAACTTTAATATCATTCTGATATGGGTAAATAATATCAGCAAGATTCATCCTTGATTCAGTATCTACAGGAATAGCAACAGTGTTAGAACTGTTCATAGGAGTTAATGCAGATTCCATCTGAGAAGATAATAAATGTTGGAACTTAGCTGCTGAGCGGACATCTGCATCTTTTTCCAACTTTGATACTAATTGTTTTGTATAATTTATAACTTTGACTTGATCGTGTTTTAATGCACCTTCTACAATCTTGCCGATTTCAATAGAATATTTCATTGTCGCACCTCCTAACTTATTATAACGGAACAAAGAGAAAATGTAAAGAACGAATATTAAAAATAAAGGAACAAATATGCTGAAATAAGGTACGATATATTCTATTATAGGAACAAGACTAAATTTGCATTGAATAATCATCCGTACATATCATGCTGCACCAGGGAAGAATAGTAGCTGTTGATGGTGGTCGGGGCGTTATACAGCGCCGCCAGAAGATATTTCTTGATATTGCGGACATAGGTGGTGTTGTCCTTCATGCAGTCCATAACATACTGAACATGGGAACTGTCCAGCTTCATAAACCGGGACTTTACCACCTCCGCCGGATAATCGTCTCCGGCAATGCGGATGACTTTGCGGGCAGAACATACGGTATCCACGATCAGGTCAACGATCTCGTCAAGCTGCTCACGGTCGATATGGCTGTCCTGCACCAGATAGCTGTACTCGATGTTATCCAAAATCACTTCACGATAACATTCTCTGGCTCCCATCCGATCCATTCCCATCCTTGCCCCTGCGGGGGTAGGGGGATTTGATGGGATAGGATTTGATATCTCCGTACTTGATAAATCAGTCTTTGGTTGATTAGTATTTAATTGTGCGGGGTTTTCCGTACACGGGTCCGCCGTATCCGGGATACCCATATCCGGGTTTTCCGTATATGGCTTTGCCGTACCCGGTAAAGGCGTACCTGGGCTTGACGGCGGCTCGCACTGAGGCATTTCGTAAATGACATACTCGGTATCCGTGATCTTGCCTTTTTCATCCCGAAGCTGGGTGCGCCGGATATACCCGTGGGTTTCCAGCTCCTTCAATGCCGCACCGATGCTGTCCACACCTTCCCGGCAGATCGCCGCAAGACCTCTGGTGGTGTAATTCCACTCGTCAGGGAGCGACAACATCATGGACAGCAGCCCCTTGGATTTCAGGGTCAGCGTCCGATCTTTCAAGTGATGGTTCGACATGACCGTATAATCACGGGTCTTTTCAATACGAAAAACAGCCATCTTCGCACCTCCTTCCTGTGAAAATAAAAAGTGTTGATTTTGAGCGGTTTACCCGTCTGTATGCCTCCGTTTTCTCCCGCAGGGGAAAACATCCACGCCCTGTTCAGAACGCAAGCCACAGAGGAAGAAACAGAAGATATCCCACTGATTTTGATACAGTTTTCAGTCGGCTACCTCTCACGGTCTTTATGGTCATAGTGGAGATCGCCGGAAAGTACCTTCGCATGGCTGCGGATTTTGATGTGCCCCTTTTCCTGATTTTCCAAAGCCTTGCTGTATCCGGCGTCAGTCAGGAACAGGCGCATTTTCTCACCCTTCCAGCCAACAGGCGAGTCATGGGTAAGAACATCAAAGACGATCATGTGTCTGGTCGCCGGGTCGAAACGCTCCAAAGCCATAATGTCATGGCCGGATAACTTCTGCGCCCCGGATCGTTGCCTGGCTTCTGCCAACATTTCCCCGATGGTGCGGGCTTTCTCCGGCAGACGGTATTCGGCCTGCACCTTGCGGATCAAATCCATGCACTCCTGATCCGACAGGGGACGGAGCTTGTCCAGAAGGCCTTCCGCCGTTTCTTTCGTTGCCGGGTTCGGCGCATAGCGCCATGTCATATAAATCTCATTCAGGGCGGCGTTCTGATTGGTACTTTCAATCTGAAACACCATCCTCATTTCTGCTTCTGTCAGTTTCATTGCCAGCCTCCTTCAAAAATGGGTATAAAAAAACGCCATAGGTTTTTTGAGCCTACGGCGTTTCTTGCGATATTCACAATTCCAAACTTTCCAGCCACTCGTCAAAAGATTTCTTGGAAACGCGGATCGCATTTCCTATGCGGACGATCCTGAACTCCTCCTGCTTGACGAGCTGATATGCGGTTGTGCGGCCAATGTTGAGCATGGCCGCAATCTGTTCCACGGTGTATGTGCGCGGTTCCGGCAGTGACTTTTTCTCTTTCTTGTCCATAGTAACCTCCATGTATTTGCCTTGTCATTTTGACTAAGGGAGTGAAGAATGGCAGTAGCAATCGGCTTTGGCTGGGTGTCCTCTTGCTAAGAATTTGCTAATAGGACCACCAAACGGACACATAAAACTGCGTCAGAATAGGTGTTTTGCACCATAAAGTTCGTTTACTACAAGTCATTCTGCGTAAGGGATGATATTGGAAGTTACATCCGAACCGTGTATCACATGGTAAGCCATACTCCTAAGCGAGGGGTCGGAGGTTCAAATCCTCTTGGCGACGGGCTTCAAAGCGTTCGAAAATGTTAGCTGGATTAGCTGACAGCGAACGCTTTTCTTATTTTCTAATCACGTTCGTGACATGAAATTCCATTCAAAATGATCCATTTCCAGCTAACACAATCCGATTTTTGTTAGCTGACAGCTAATCAAAATCACCGGTTTGCAAACATGGTTTTTCAAGAGTCCAGCTAACATTTGGGTTAGAAATCAACTGAACGATGGACCAATCAATCAGATCCAGATGTTATCGATTTTTAATAACAGTGTGATGGCAAAGAAAATATCCCGGTCTCTTACTTTCTCAGAAAAGAAACTGACAAAGTATTTTCCGGATGATTATACAGCCAAAGATATGGAACAGGTGCTTGAATCATTATTAGAAAAATGGATGCAGGAACAGTCCTGTTAAGGATAGAAAAAGCTAAGAAAATAAAGTCAAAGAAGTTTAAAAAGAGGACTTCTTAGCAGAAAACGAAAGGAGGAAATTATGGAGAAAAAAATGACATTTAATTATTTTTACGGTACTGAAGCTGATCAGTTCAGCTTCTACCGCATACCAAAAGCATTATTTACAGGCAGTTACTTTAAAGATTTATCAAGCGATGCTAAAATTTTATACGGACTGATGTTGGATCGAATGTCTCTTTCCATCAAGAATCAGTGGTTTGACGACAAAAACAGAGCATATATCTACTTTTCCATCGAAGATATCATGGAATTACTGAACTGTGGCAGAAATAAAGCCATCAAATCCATGAGAGAACTGGATGACGAAACAGGGATTGGTCTGATCGAAAAACGCAGACAGGGATTTGGAAAGGTGAACGTCATCTATGTGAAAACCTTTATGCCTGAGAAAACAGATGAGAAAAAATTCGACGAGGAATTACAGAAGTTTAAAAAACAAACTTCTGTGGAAAATGAAGAACCTGCAGAAGTTTACATTTTAAACTCTAATAATACTAATCTTAGTGATACTGAAATGATTGATAATAAATCTAATCATATCATATCTGTGGATGAGAAAAGATTTGATAGCGATAATCGCTCTGAGGATTATCAGGCTTATGAAAACCTTGTCAAAGAGACCATTGATTATGAATCACTGGAAGTAACCCATCATGACGATATGCGACAGGTAGATGAAATTGTGAACCTGATCGTAGAGACTGTGATGTGTAAAAACGACAAGATATTGATTGCCAGCAACTGGTATCCGGCATCACTGGTGAAGAAAAAATTTCTGATGCTGACCTATTCACATATCGAGTATGTCTTACACTGTATGCGTGGTAACACCACTAAAGTGAAGAACATCAAGAAATATTTATTAGCAGCCTTGTTTAATGCATCGTCTACGATGAATGGGTATTATCAGGCAGAGGTGAACCATGATATGCCAGGACTGGTAAGATAGGAGGTGTACATGTTTATTTTAAAACTTGCTGGAAAAATATTATTACTGCCGGTATGGCTGATCCTTTTTGTGATTGGCCTGGCAGTGAAGATGACAGTACAGACTTATGCGGTTGTCAGAGGGATTCTTGGATTTATATTCACTTTGTTGATTATAGCAACTGCATACTGTTATCATGACTGGGTACAGGTTGCATTCCTGTTTGTGCTGAGTGTTATTCTGTATCTGATCTTGTTTGCAGGAGTGTTTGTAGACACTGTACTGGACATGACAAGAGAATCTATTATTGATTTTATTTTATCTTGAGGAGGATATGAAAATGAGCGAAAAAAACGATTTTATTCAGTTACCACCGATCAAAAAAGATACATCATCCGATGTGGTAGCATTCATCTGGGAGTACATGAAAATACCGGAGAACTCAAGAGAAAAAGTTAAGGATCTGATCAAAGACGTACATGAAAATGGCGTGAAATTAGATTATAAAGAACCAAAACTATATGATGTTGTTCAAAAAGAAGAAATTGCTGAATTTGAAGAGCTTATGCGCAAAACCATAGCTGACATTGTATCAGAAGCCAGTGGTGTTGCCTGCTGGGTATATGTGCAGAAATATGTGAAGCATAAGACTTTGGATGAGATGTTGCAAGAATGGTCGGGAGCAAGCAAGTTCATCCTTGCTATGGATACTTGGTTTGAAAGACTGATGGCGGAATAATATGATTTTACAAAGTGTTTGAGTGTAATCTTTTGAAGGCATTCAAACACTTTTTTTAATTCGATTATTAGTGAATTTGAAACAAAATAACAGAATTGTGCTATACTATTGTTTGACAAAAATTTATTGACATATTTCAAAATATTTAGGAGGATAAACAATCATGTGTACAGCAGCAACTTATAAATCAAAAGATTTTTACTTTGGAAGAACCCTCGATTATGAATTCTCTTATGGTGATCAAATTGTAATTACACCACGTAATTATTCGTTTCATTTTCGTTATATTGGAGATAAAAAAAAGCATTATGCAATGATTGGAATGGCTCATGTTGCAGAAAACTATCCGTTGTATTATGATGCGATGAATGAAAAAGGAGTGGCGATTGCTGGACTGAATTTTGTCGGAAATGCTGTTTATTCCGAGGTTCAGTCAGATGTAGAAAATATTGCACAGTTTGAATTCATTCCTTGGATATTGAGTCAGTGTGCTTCTTTGGCAGAAGTTCGGGAGCTTCTTGATCGAATTAATATTGTGAATACTCCTTTTAGTGAACAATTGCCATTAGCGCAATTACATTGGATAATTTCTGATGAAAACGAATCAATTACGGTAGAATCTATGTCACATGGTTTGCATATTTACGATAACCCGGTAGGAGTGCTTACGAATAATCCGCCATTTCCACAGCAGATGTTTCAATTAAACAACTATATGCATTTGTCCCCAAAACAGCCAGAGAACACTTTTGGCGAAAATTTGGCTCTTGATGCATATAGTAGAGGTATGGGAGGAATAGGTCTTCCGGGAGATCTCTCATCTTCCTCTCGATTTGTGCGTGTTGCTTTTACAAAGATACATGCAATTTCAGGTGAATCAGAGAAAGAGAGTGTTAGCCAGTTCTTTCACATTCTCGGATCCGTGGATCAGCAACGTGGATGTTGCGAGGTGGCTGATGGAAAATATGAAATTACATTATATACATCTTGTTGTAATGTTACAAAAGGCATTTATTATTACAATACTTATGAAAATCATCAGATAAGTGCGGTAGATATGTATGCGGAAGATTTGGATGGTAATAACTTGATTTGTTATCCTGTAATTCAAGGAGAACAAATCAATTATCAAAATAAATAGTATTTATAATAAACTGCAGAAAAATTGATGATATTTATATGATATCTGATTTGATCACACAACAAGATGATATCAAAGTTATTGAAGTAAAGGATTATATAAAAAATCCCAAACCAAATGGCTATCGAAGCTATCACATGATTGTTGAGATTCCTGTATTTTTTGCTAAGGGTAAAACACCTATGCGTGTAGAACTTCAAATCCGAACTAATGGGATGGATTTCTGGGCAACGTTGGAACATCAGCTTCGTTATAAAAAAGGCATTGAAGAAATGCCTGGATATGAAGAGATCAGTGAAGAATTACTTCATTCTGCAAGAGTTGTCATTGAAGCAGATAATGAAATGCAGAGAATAAAAGACAAAATTGGTATGTTCCA
>OLFZ01002249.1_pt1 | contig 13386 bp, 8 predicted proteins | sample 1604861 | NCBI WGS metagenome assembly OLFZ01 (sample SAMEA3888895, study PRJEB22519) | human gut metagenome | biome: human gut; feature: human-associated habitat; material: faeces | place: Denmark | collected 2011 | reverse complement strand
GATTATTAAGGTTAATAAAAGATTGGTTGTCGTGAGACAATCAATTTTTTTTTGTGCCTATGGGAAAGGCTTTTTGCCCTTAAGGACCGCAAAGCTTTAGAAGATGAATAATCCGATGATACCACAGATGAAAAGCAGCAATATCGGGTTGGTCTTCTTTACCTTTGTAAAGTAGAAAGCACCGATGAACAGCGCTACACTTACTCCGAAAGCAAATGGATTGTCATGAGGCGAACCGAAATTCTCCTTGTTCATCAACAGAACCGCTGCTGCAGCTATCAGACCGATGATGGCAGGACGAAGCCCCGCAAAGACATCCTTCACAATCTTGGAATCCTTATGCGTTATCAGATAGCGGCTGATGAGAATCATGATGATGAAGGGCAGCCACATGATGGAAAGCGAAGCCAGTACGGAACCCAACCACGCTGCCCAGACCGGGTAACCATCGTGAAGACAGGCGGTATAACCCACGTAGGTGGCGCAGTTGATGCCGATAGGACCCGGAGTAGACTGGCTGATAGCCACAATATCCGTAAACTCAGCATTAGAGAGCCAGTGGTTCTTCACCACCGTCTCGTTGTGGATGAGCGAAAGCATCGCATATCCACCACCAAAATTAAATGTACCAATCTTGGTAAATATAAGAAATAATTTCAGAAACAACATAACTTTGAACTTTGAACTTTGAACTTTGAACTTTGAGCGTTGAACCTTGGAATGATGTCCCCTCTGAGCCTCCGTTGAATCCGATTCCATCGGATTCTCTCTCCAGAAAAGGATTCACTCCCCAGCCAGAACCCTCTTTATCTTTTTACCTTTCCATAAAGCCAGCCAAGCACGCCGGCAGCAATGATGATATAGATAGGCGAGATGCCGAAAACAGCAATCAGCGCACAGCAGACGAAGGGAATCCAGATGTTGTAGCGGTTGATGCTGGCTGTCTTAGCCATCTTGAAACAGGGAGCTGCAATCAGCGCTACCACAGCCGGACGAACACCCGCAAAGAACTTCGCCACCCAGTAATTGTCCTTGAACTGCTGGAAGAACATGGCGATGATGAGAATGGCGATGATGGAAGGCAACGCAATACCGATGGCACCCACGATGCCGCCCCATACGCCCTTCAGCTTATAGCCGATATGACTCGCCATATCAATGGCAAAGATACCCGGAGTAGCCTGAGCCACCACCATAATGTCCATGAATTCCTCCTTGTTCATCCACCGGTTCTTATCCACGAATTCTCTCTCCATGATAGGAATCATGGCGTAGCCTCCACCCAGCGTGAAGGCACCAATCTTGTTACACGTAAGGAAAAACTTTAATAACATTTTCTATTGATTCTTTGTTTTTGGCTGCAAATTTACACATTATTTGTTAAATAAACTAGCTTTCCGGCGGATAATCTGCAAAAAATTACGCTCTTTTCGATAAAATATGTATCTTTGCACACTATAAACTGCGGGAAACAATTCCAAAAACGGTTGTATTCTGAGCAGTTCAAGTAGAATCTTAATACCAATAGAAATTAGAAAAAAGAATATGAATCTGAAAGTACGATTATCAATAATGAACTTCTTGGAGTTCGCTGTTTGGGGAGCCTATCTCACATCTATGGGCAACTATCTCGGAAAGGCCGGAATGGGTGCAGAAATCTCCTGGTTCTATACCATTCAGGGTATAGTCTCCATCTTCATGCCTACATTGATGGGTATTGTAGCGGATAAGTATATCCAGCCACAACGCCTTTTGGGATACTGTCATCTGCTGGCAGGTCTGTCGATGATAGGACTTTTCCTGATGGGACAGGCGAGTGCCACTCCTGATGAGGCGCTCTTCATGGCTGTCTATACCTTCAGCGTGGCGTTCTATATGCCTACGCTGGCGCTTTCCAATACCGCAGCTTTCACCATTCTGAAGAACCATGGACGGGATACCATCAAGGACTTCCCGCCTATCCGTGTTTTTGGAACTGTAGGTTTCATCGTCACCATGTGGATTGTCAACTGTGCTACCTGGGACAACGGAACCTTCCTGTTCCTCTTCTCAGAGAATGCCAACAAGTTCCAGTATACCCATCTCCAGTTCCTCGTATCGGGAATCCTGAGTATCGTACTCTTCCTCTACTGCTTCGGCTTGCCACAGTGCCAGCTGGTGAAGAAGCAGGCGCGCAGCTGGGTGGAGACATGGGGCTTCGATGCCTTCAAGCTCTTCAAGAGCCGCGAGATGGCGCTGTTCTTTATCTTCTCATGTCTGCTCGGTATGAGCCTGCAGGTGACCAACGGTTATGCTACACCGTTCATCACCAGCTTCAAGGGCGATCCTGCCATGCTGGATACCTTTGCTGCCAATAATGCTACGCTTCTGGTATCCATCTCTCAGATTGCTGAGGCGCTCTGCATCCTCCTGATTCCATACTTCCTCAAGCGTTATGGCATCAAGATCGTGATGCTCATCGCCATGTTTGCATGGGTGTTCCGTTTCGGCTTCTTCGGAATGGGCAATCCGGCGTTCCCTGGCGTTGTCCTCTTCATTCTCTCATGCCTCGTATACGGTGTGGCTTTCGATTTCTTCAATGTGTCGGGTGGTCTGTTCGTAGACCAGAAGTGCGAACCTAAGGTCAGAGCTTCGGCACAGGGATTGTTTATGTTGATGACAAACGGTTTGGGTGCCTCTATCGGTACCATTCTTGCCGGACAGGTAATCAATCATTACTGTCATTGGGAAAATGGGTATTTAATGGGCGATTGGCAGACCTGCTGGTTTATCTTCGCAGGTTATGCTCTTTTGGTCGGAGTTGCCTTCGCCATCTTGTTCAGACCTAAGAAGGAGACTAAATAAATGGTAAAGTTAGTATATAAAGGATCTTTTGCAATAGCTGAGTCGGTAGATGCCGGGGTCATTGCCCTCACCAATGAGGAAGAAACCCGCGTGCTTACCATTCTCACCATTCCGGAGGTGGCGATGAAAATCAAGGAGTATGAGCAGCACAAGGATGAAGAGAGAATAGGTGCCGTTGATGTGCTGGCGAAGATTCTCAAGGAAGACGACGCTGCTCGTTATGAGATTGAGGTCTTGGGCATCAAGGGAGTGGGACTGAAGACGAAGCTGGTGAATGTTGACACCGACCAGTCTTACCTGCTCCAGATAGAAGATGCCATCCTGCTTTCCTTGATGAATGGGTATGAAATCCTGACATCTGAAGAGGTAATCAAAAACTTCTCTACTCCTTACGAAGGAGGGATGCAGCGTGTGGCTATTCCTATCCTTACCCTGCCAGACCGACTGCTGGAACTGGCTTTGCAGAGAGCTGTAGATGATGAGAAGTATGAAGATGCTTCTTATATCCGTGATGAAATCAAGCGCCGTGAGGAAAAGGCGAAAAATGCGAACAAATAATGAAGGAAGTTAGATATTTCTATGTGCCGGATGCGGCTAATCAGGTGGAACTGCCTGCCGAGGAAGCTACCCATGCCCTGCGCGTTCTGCGACTGAAGGGTGGGGACGAGATATTCCTCATGGATGGAGAAGGGTCCTTTTTCCGTGCTGAGGTTACTGCTGCATCCAGCAAGCGATGTCTCTATGAAATCAAGGAAGAGATGCCGCAGCAGCGTGCCTGGAAGGGACATATCCATCTGGCGATTGCGCCAACCAAGATGATGGAGCGTATCGAATGGATGGCTGAGAAAGCCACGGAAATCGGTTTTGATGAACTCTCGTTCCTCAACTGCCAGTTTTCTGAGCGCAAGGTGGTGAAGACGCCAAGAATTGACAAGATTGTGATTTCTGCCGTCAAGCAGAGTCATAAGGCGTGGAAACCGGTGGTGAACGAGCTGGTCAGCTTCAAGGAGTTTATCCAGACCCCTCGTCCCGGCAGAATGTTTATCTGTCATTGCTACGAAGAGGTAGAGAAGAAAGACTTCTTTACCGAGATTTCTGGTATTCTGAATGAAGCTCATGCTCCTGCTGCTACTGAATCTTCAAATGCAGATGTAGCCACTGCAGCTTCTGAATCTCCAACTGCAGATGCAGCTGATATCACGGTGCTGGTAGGTCCGGAGGGCGATTTCTCCATCGATGAGGTTCGCCTTGCCCTGGAGAACGGCTACGAGAGCGTATCCCTGGGCACCAGCCGCCTCCGTACCGAAACCGCCGGCCTTGTAGCGGTTCACATGGCGCATATCGCAAGGAGATTATAGCTAGTTTGATCCAATACGCCCTGAACCAATGGTCATCAATCAAAGGTGAAGGACAGAAGCCAGTTTGATCCAATACGCCCTGAACCAACGGTCACCGGCCGAAGGGAAAGGTAAAGGGCAGAAGCTCCTAGCCCAGGGCAACGCCCTGGGTTTAATTAAGCAACAGCAATGCGCCCTGTAAGGGCAAAAGCTTTAAAATATTTATCTAAATGAGATGAAAAGATTGTATAAGAATTTGGTTATGATGTGCTTGGCATGCCTTGTCGGGATGCTCGCATCATGTTCTGGCAGCGACTATCTCAATGCCATTCCTAAGAAAAGTACTGCACTTATTTCGGTGGATATGCAGCAGATGGCTTCCGATATTCATGCGGAAGACAAGGCGGGCATGCTCAAATCACTCCTTCATGTAGAGGATGTAGACAAGTGCGGTATCGACATTACAGAAAAAATGTATCTCTTCGAGAGTGCTGACGGAAACCTCGGGCTCTGTGCCAAGGTCAGCAGCGAGAGTGATGTGGAAGACTGGCTTGCTTCGCTTGCCAAGCAGCATATCGCATCCGAAGTAAAGGAACGCAAGGGCTTCCATTTCGCCGTCTTGAAGGACTCATGGCTCGTGGGCTTTTCTGACCAGGCGCTTCTCGTCATGGGACCGGTAGTGGCTGATGCACAGGCTCAGCTCCAGCAGCAGATGGTAAGATATCTCAAGGCTGAAGAGGAGGAGGGCATCACCGTTTCTCCTTTGTTCGAGCGCTTGCAGACCATCACGTCTCCAATGGCGATGGTGGCTCAGGCTCAGGCTTTGCCGGAAAAGTTCATCGCTCCGTTCACCCTCGGTGCACCTAAGGATACCGACCCTTCCCAGGTGGTGATTGCTGCCGAGATGAACGTCAAGGACGGTATCTTGCAGATTCACGGAGAAACTTTCTCTTTCAATAAAACCATTGACGCTGCCTTGAAGAAGGCGGCTCAAACCTATCGTCCTATCAAGGGAGCCTACGTCAAGTCGATGCCGGGAGATGCTCTGGCTGGCATCTTCATGAACGTAAAGGGCGAGCAGTTCCTGCCTATGATGCAGAGTAACAGCAGTCTGCAGACCCTCCTCATGGGTATTAATCAGGCGGTGGATATGGACAATATCATCCGTAGTGTGGATGGAGATATGACCATCGTGATGCCAACCTTGGGCGATGCCGACCTCAAGATCATGATGGCGGCTAAACTGGCTCACAGCAAGTGGTTGGGCGATGTGGATTACTGGAAGAAATCATGTCCTCCAGGTGCCAAAATTGCCAACTGGGCTAAGAATGCTTACTTCTATACCGACGGCAAGACTTCTTTCTATTTCGGCGTAACCGATGACAAGCAGTTCTACAGCGGAAGCGATGAACTCACTGCCCAGTATGCCGTGAAGCCAAGCAATCATCCGATAGATGCCAAGATTCAGAAGCTCATCGTGGGTCAGAAGCTGGCGATGGTCATCAATCTCGCCAAGAGTTCCGACGGCAACGGTTCGGGCAAGGACGATGCCATCTCTACCGTAACCGGTCTGCTGTCTCCAGTATTCGGCAACCTTACTTCCGTGGTCTATACCTTGAAGTAAAAGGCAAAAAGGGCAAAAAGAGTAAAAGCAAAAAGGGTAAAAAGCTAAAAAGAACCTTGTCCCCTCTTCCGCCCCCTCCCCTTGCCCCCTTGCGCCCCCGTTCCTAGCGATTCCATCGCTAGGTCCCCCCAGTCCTAATTTTAAAGGTAAAAAGGGCAAAAAGGGTTTAAATGTAAGGTTGTTCCTGCAATTAAACATTAATAATTATACATTAAATAATATAACGTGGAAAAGATTCAGCTTCATTCCGTTCTCCCGCAGGTCTTCGCCCAGCGCAATGACCTGGATTCGGAGATATGGAAGCAGGATGTCACCTTCGAGAAAGGGCATCTTTATCTTATCGAGGCAGAGAGTGGCAGCGGAAAGAGTACTTTCTGCAGCTATGTGCTCGGCTATCGTCACGACTACAGCGGAAGCGTGATGTTCGACAAGGATGTTACCGCTAATTATAAGGTTAAGGATTGGGTGGAAATGAGAAAGCGTCATATCAGCCACCTCTTTCAGGAACTTCGTCTCTTCCCGGAGCTTACCGCTCTGGAGAATGTAGAAATCAAGAACAAGATTACCGGATTCAAGAGCCGTGAACAGATCTTGAAATGGTTTGATATGCTCGGTATCGCCGACAAGGTGGATGCAAAGATTGGAAGAATGTCGTTCGGACAGCAGCAGCGTGTGGCGATGATGCGAGCGCTCTGTCAGCCTTTCGACTTCATCCTTGCCGATGAACCTATCAGTCACCTCGACGACAACAACTCCCGTATCATGGCGGAAATCATGATGGCGGAAGCCAAGGAGCAGGGGGCTGGTGTCATCGTTACCAGTATAGGTAAGCACATGGACTTGCCTTACGAGCATACATTTAAGTTGTAATTTATCATTCAACACTTAACATTCAACAATTCAAAAATGAATTTAGTTTGGAAATTACTTCGTCAGCATATTAGCATACCGCAGTTTGCAGGCTTCGCCTTCGCCAATCTCTTCGGTATGCTCATCGTCCTTTTCGGCTTCCAGTTTTATAAGGACGTGCTGCCTGTCTTCACACAGGAAGACAGTTTCATGAAAGCCGACTATCTCATCATGAGCAAGAAGATAGGTATGGGAAATACCATCAGCGGCCGCTCCAATACCTTCACGGGTGCTGAGATAGATGATGTCAGAGACCAGAAGTTCGTGAAGAAGGTGGGAAAGTTCACCTCTACGGAATATAAGGTAGATGCCCAGATGGGCGTCAACGGCGTGAATGTACTGAACAGCGAACTCTTCTTTGAGAGCGTGCCCGACGGCTTCGTCGATGTGCCGCTCAAGGACTGGAAGTATACGCCAGGAGCCAAGGAAGTGCCAATCATCCTCCCGCGTACCTATATTAATATGTATAACTTCGGATTCGCCCAGAGTCATTCGCTCCCGAAAATCAGCGATGGACTGATGGGAATGATCGATTTCAATATCCAGATTCAGGCTGGCGGCAAGAAGGAGCAGTTCAAGGGTAAGGTCATCGGATTCTCTTCCCGTCTCAACACCATCCTCGTGCCACAGGCATTTATGGACTGGAGTAACCAGGAATTTGCTCCAAACCAGAAGAGCGATCCTAACCGCCTCATCGTAGAGGTAGGCAATCCGGGAGACGAGAACATCACCAAATACCTGGATGATAACGGATATGAGGTGGAAACCGACAAGCTTGATGCCGAGAAGACCACCTATTTCCTTCGCATGATGGTATCCATGGTAATGATTATCGGACTGGTCATCTCCATCCTGAGTTTCTACATTCTGATGCTCAGCATCTACCTCTTGGTACAGAAGAACTCATCCAAGTTGGAGAACCTGCTGTTGATAGGCTATAGTCCTGCCAATGTGGCGAAGCCATATCAGGTGCTCACCATGTCGCTCAATCTGGTGGTGCTCATCATTGCCTGGGTCATCCTCTTCTTCGTCCGTGGCTATTACATGGAGTTCATCGAGGCAATCTTCCCTGACATCGAAGAAGGCACCATGCTCCCAGCCGTCTGCTTAGGCATGCTTTTGTTCCTGATAGTCTCTATCCTGAACATCCTCGCCATCCGTCGCAAGGTGATGAGCATCTGGCAGAGAAAGGAGTAGGGCAGCCCGCCCCTCCTCAGGTCCGTTTCAGGTCCGTTTCAGGTCCTCTTCAGGCCCGTTTCAGGTCCCTCCTCAGGGAGCCTAGCCCCCGTTCCAGGCGATTCCATCGCCTGGTATAGAAGGTCAGTCCCCCGAGGCAGCCCTTCGCCTCGAGCCCCTCGAAAAATTATAACCAAACCCCCGTTATAAATAATAATTTAAAGAAAATCTGCGTTATTTCCTTAACGCAGATTTTTTTTATGTTATAAAACACAATTTTTCATGCAGTTGTAACACTTATATCGAATTTTTTGTTTAATTTTGCACCCGTAATAGATATTTGGGGGCTATTCCCCCGTATTATTAATTAATTTTATAAAAAAAGGTATGCAGAAAAGATTGCATTTATTAGTGGCTTTGCTGGCCTTTATGGTTTCAACCGCTATGGCGCAGATTACTACATCTGGCATTAGTGGTAAAGTGACTGCCAATGGTGAGGACATCATTGGTGCAACTATCAAGGCTGTTCACCAACCTTCTGGTACAGTCTATCGCGCAGTGACCAACATTGATGGTCGTTATTCTATTCAGGGTATGCGCCCAGGTGGTCCTTATGTCTTGGAAGTTTCTTATGTAGGTTACAAGACTAAGGAAGTTAAGAATTTTAATCTCTCTCTCGGTCAGAACACCATTCTGAACGAAAGTCTCTCTGAAAACGCAGAGATGTTGCAGGATGTTGTCGTTACTGCTGATCGCAACAACAACATGCGCACAGACCGCGCTGGTGCTACAACAAGTATCAATGCCGACCAGATTGAGGCTGTTCCTACCGTATCACGTAGCATGAACGACCTCTTGAAGTTGACTCCTCAGGGTGCTAACGTAGGTAGCGGATTCTCTGTTGGTGGTGGTAACTACCGTCAGTCTTACGTTACTGTCGATGGTGCTGCCTTCAACAATGCCTTCGGTATTGGTGGTAACCTCCCTGGTAACGGATCTCCAATCTCTCTCGATGCTTTGGATCAGATTTCTGTATCTTCTTCTCCTTACGATGTTCGTTTGAGTGGATTTACAGGTGGTGCTATCAGCGCTGTAACCAAGAGCGGTACCAATGATTTCAAGGGTACAGCTTATATGTACACTACCAACTCTCACTTGCGTGGTAACAAGGTAAGCGATTACGAGTTGAACCGCCTCCAGTCTCATGCTACTACATGGGGTGCCAGCTTCGGTGGTCCTATCATCAAGGATAAGTTGTTCTTCTTCGCCAACGGTGAATATCAGAGCAATATCTCTGCTGGTCCTTCTGGTACAGCTCGTGTAAATGCTTCTGATGAGTGGTCTCCAGCATCAGGTACTGTTCATCGCCCATTGCAGAGCGATATGGACAATATGCTCAGCTTCCTCAACAAGACCTATGGTTACAACCCAGGTCGTTATCAGGGATATTCTCTTGATACTCCATCATACAAGTTCCTGGCTCGTATCGACTGGAACATCAATGAGAACAACAAGTTGAATATCCGTTTCTCTAAGAGCCATGATAAGGATTCTTCAAATCCATCTAGCTCAACCACTCCATTCAAGGATTCTGTCATCTATCCTGGTGGTGAGGATGCTACTGGTGGTAAGTCTCAGTCTGGTCGTACAGCTAACGCTGGTCTCTACTTTGAGAGTGCACGCTATTATCAGGAGAAGAACTTTACTTCTTTCGCTGCTGAGTGGAACTCTAAGTGGGGTGGTGTAAACAATGTTCTCCGTGCTACTTACTCTTATCAGGATGAGCCACGTACTTATGTGGGTGGTATGTTCCCAACAGTGGATATCCTGAAGAATGGTTCTTACTATATGGGATTCGGTCCTGATCCATTTACTGAGGGTAACCTCCGTCAGGTGAAGACTTTCGTTGCTACTGATGAGGCTACATGGTCTATGGGTATCCAGAACTTCACCGCAGGTCTCCAGTTCGAGACCAACAAGGCTACCAACGGCTTCGGTGCTGCTTCTGCCGGTTACTATGTATTCGAGTCTATGGACGACTTCATGAACGGCAAGGCTCCTAGAAGCTATGGCGTTACCTTCCCAATGGACGGTTCTGGCCAGTTCAAGGCTACCATGAAGTACAACCAGTTCTCTGCTTACGTTCAGGATCAGGTTAACTTCTCTGACCGTTTCCGCCTGACAGCTGGTTTGCGTTTCGAGTTGCCTATCTACCCAGAGTTGGAGAACAACTATAACAAGGCTTTCGCTGCCATGAAGTGGAAGAACGATGCTGGTGTTGAGTCTCAGTATTCTACCGATCAGCTCCCTGATGCTCCATTGACAGTTTCTCCTCGTGTAGGTTTCAACTGGGATATCCTCGGCAACCACAAGTTGGTGCTCCGTGGTGGTACAGGTTACTTCATCGGTCGTCTGCCATTCGTATGGCTCGTATCTGCAGTAGGTAACGCTGGTTGTGGTCAGTACACCTATTATTATAATACTGCATCTGATAAGGGTGCTACCTATAAGATGGATAAGTTCTATCAGAGCCGTGAGGATCAGTTGAAGGTATTGCAGCAGCAGGGCTTGGCTGTGAACCGTGAGGATGCAGCTGCGCCTTCTACTCCTACCATTATCGATAAGGACTTGAAGATGAACGCTACATGGAAGACTTCTTTGGCTTTGGATGCCAAGTTGCCATACGATATCGACTTCTCTTTGGAGGGTATCTATAGCCGTGAGTTCAATCCTGCTACTGTTATCAACCTCGACCGCTACTGGGATGGTAAGTCATACACAGAGCTGGCTCCTGGTGACAAGCGTAAGTGGTATTCACGCAACTCATACAGCAACCCTTACATGATCACAAATGCTGGTCATAAGGCATACTACTACTCAATCACTGCATCTTTGGCTAAGAAGTTTGCATTCGGTTTGAACCTCTCTGCTTCTTACACCTACTCTAAGGCTAAGTCTTACGGTGATGGTGTGGGCGACCAGGTTTCTTCTGCATACTACAACAACCGTTACTCTGTAAACGGTAACAACGATATGGAGTTGGGTTATGGTACATACGTAGCTCCTAACCGCTTGCTCATCTCTGCTTCTTACAAGAAGGACTACGGCAAGAACTTCGGTTCTGAGGTTGGTTTGATTTACGAGGGTATGAACATGGGTTATGCTGATGGTTACAGCTGCACACGTTACACTTACCAGTTGACTGGCAATGTAGTTAACGACTACGGTTCTAACGGTTTGGTTTACATCCCAGCTTCTCGCGAGGCTTTGGATAAGTGGAACTTCAAGGACAATGGTAAATATACTGCTGAGCAGCAGAAGGATGACTTCTGGGCTTACATCAACCAGGATGATTATCTGAAGAATCACAAGGGTGAGTATGCTGAGCGTGGTGGTGCTGTAATGCCTTGGCATCATCAGTTGGACTTCAAGTTCAACCAGAACTTCTACCTCAACGTAGCTGGTCAGAAGAACACTCTCCAGTTTGGTGTTGACATCAAGAACCTCGCTAACCTGCTGAACAACAGCTGGGGTCTCTACAAGACAGTTAACAACACCAAGTTGTTGAAGTATACAGCTGGCAAGAATGGTGCTGCTGGTTCATTCCAGTTCCAGAAGAACGGTAAGGATGTATTGTCAAAGACATACACCAACTACACAAGCTTCAATTCTACCTATTCTATCCAGTTCTCTATCCGTTACATCTTTAACTAATAGAGATTTAGAATACGAATTATAAATAAGCGCCCTGAAAGGGAAAGCATTGTATATAGAATGCTTTTGCTTTCAGGGCGCTTTCTTTTTGTCCCTTTTCTCCATACTTACTGATATTTTTTATTTGTAACACGTTTTTCTCACGCTAATTTCTTGTTATTTCAAATATTTTAGCTATATTTGCACCATATTGTATAAAATGGGTGAAAAACTTGCCTATTGGCGGGGTGAAACCTAAATTATTAACGAAATAATCTAAAGAAATATGCTGAAAAGATTGCATTTACTTCTGGCTTTGTTCATCCTGACGGTGAACGCTGCCATGGCACAGATTACTACCTCTGGAATCAGCGGTAAGATTACATCTGATGGCGAGAACGTCATCGGAGCTACTGTTACTGCTACTCACCAACCTTCCGGTACCGTATATCGTGCCGTTACTAATATCGATGGACGATATACCATCCAGGGTATGCGACCAGGCGGTCCTTACAAGGTAGACATCTCCTATATCGGCTACAAGGACAAGGTAATCAAGAATCTCAACCTGAGCCTCGGTGAAACAGAGAATATCTCATGCTCGCTCCAGGAGGATGCCCACCAGCTTCAGGAAGTGGTGGTTTCCGGCAAGGCGGGTCTCGCTGCTTCCCGTACAGGTGCTGCTACCAGTATGACGGCAGAGCAGATCAACAACATGCCTAGCATCACCCACGGTATTGCTGACGTGGCTCGATTGAACCCACAGCTCACTGTTACCAATTCCGGAAACATGTCGTTCGCTGGTGTCAACAACCGATACAACAACTTCATGATTGACGGTGCAGCAAACAACGACGTCTTCGGTCTGGCTTCCAGCGGTAACAACGGCGGTCAGGCAGGTGCTCAGCCGGTATCTATGGAGACTATTGAGCAGATTCAGGTTTCCGTGGCTCCTTTCGATGTGCGCCAGAGTGGATTCACCGGAGGTGCCATCAACGCCATCACCAAGAGCGGTACCAACCAGTTCCACGGTTCGGCTTACTACTATGGCTACAACCAGGACCTCATCGGTACCAAGTATCCTTACCTCGATGGTACGGGTTATGCGCCAAAGTATCAGAAGCAGACTCAGTATAACATGGGTGTCACCCTCGGAGGACCAATCATCAAGAACAAGCTCTTCTTCTTCGCCAACTACGAGCGCACCAACAAGGAGTATCCTAATCTCTATGGTGTAGACTCCGGCAATTCCAAGGTGAATACCGAGCAGGCTAAGGATATTCTGACCATGCTCCAGAAGATAGCTGAGAAGCAGGGAGTCAACTTCAACGATTACTACAGTAACCAGGACATCTACACCAAGAGCGATAAGGCTGGATTGAAACTCGACTGGAACATCAACGAGTTCAATAAGTTTGCCATCCGCTGGAGCCTGGTCAAGGCTGAGCAGTTGAGTGGCGGCGGTAGTGCCAGCAGCTTGAACTCCTACGGTTACAGCTATCCGTTCAAGAGCAATACCAACTCCTTCATCGCTGAGCTTCAGAGCCGATTCTCTCCAAGTGTGAGCAATGAGGCACGTGTCAGCTTCGTAAGAGTGCGCGATAGCCGTGACATCAAGGCGCATCTACCGATGATTTCCATCACGGGCGTTGGTAGCGGTACTGTCAACATCGGTACTGAGCGAAACTCCCAGGCTAACTACCTGAACCAGGACATCTGGACCATTGAGGACAACCTGACATGGCTCCGTGGTAACCATACCTTCATCTTCGGTACCCACAACGAGTTCTACCATTTCAAGAA
>OLFZ01002245.1_pt1 | contig 13443 bp, 11 predicted proteins | sample 1604861 | NCBI WGS metagenome assembly OLFZ01 (sample SAMEA3888895, study PRJEB22519) | human gut metagenome | biome: human gut; feature: human-associated habitat; material: faeces | place: Denmark | collected 2011 | reverse complement strand
GTCCGCCCCGACAACGTGGCCAAGGAAGAAGCCGCTGCCACCAAGGTCGAGATGCGTATGTACCGCGTCATCTATGACGCCATCAACGACGTCACCGACGCTATGAAGGGTATGCTGGCTCCCAAGTTCCGCGAGGTCTCTCTGGGCGAGCTGCAGGTCCGTCAGGTCTACAAGATCTCCAACGTCGGCACCGTCGCAGGCTGCCGTGTCACCAGCGGCAAGATCACCCGCGACAGCAAGGTGCGTGTTGTCCGTGACGGCATCGTCATCACGGAGGACGAGATCGCATCTCTGAAGCGCTTCAAGGATGATGCCAAGGAAGTGGCCGAGGGCTACGAGTGCGGCGTTACGCTGGCAAAGTTTGCCGATGTCAAGGAAGGCGACGTTTACGAGGCCTTCAAGATGGAAGAATATCGGGACTAAGGAACGGATTAAACCTCTCCGTCATTGCTTCGCAATGCCACCTCCCCTAGTAGGGGAGGCCTTGGCAGCCGGGTGAAGCCTCATCTTTATGCCAAAGGCACCCCCATTAGGGGAGCTGTCGAGCGCAAGCGAGACTGAGGGGTTTTGTTTTAGAGGAGAAGCTATGTCTCAGAAAAATATGGGTCGTCTTGCCCAGGATATGAAGCGTGAGGTCATTGCCATCATCGGACGGCTGAAGGACCCCCGCCTGGAGGGCGGTCTGCTGACCGTCACCCGTCTGGATGTGACACCTGACCTGGATGTTGCAAAGGTCTATGTGAGCGTGATGGGCCGCGAGGACGGCCCCAAGCCCGCCATCGAGGCACTGAACCGTGCCGCAGGCCATGTGCGCACCGAGGTCAGCAAGAAGATGCACATCCGGAAAGCTCCGCGCTTCATCTTTGTGGAGGACGACGGTGCCGCCTACGCAGCCCACATCAATGAGCTGCTCCGCACGCTGAACGTGAACGGTGACGCTGAGGAAACCAGCCAGCCGGAAGAGACCGAGGAATAATCAGCCTTGCGGAAAGGATGGAACATGGGATGACAGAACAGCTGAATGTACAGCAGATGGCAGAAAAGCTGCTTGCTGCGGATAACATCTTGATTCTGTGCCACAAAAACCCGGATGGTGATACGGTCGGCTGCGGCAGCGCGCTCTACTATGCGCTGCTTGCACTGGAAAAACACGCAGCCGTGCTCTGCGCCGACCCCATCCCCGGCCGGTACGCATTTACCAACCCCCGCCTGTTCAAGGGCGAATTTGAGCCGCAGATCGTGGTGGCTGTGGATGTTGCCAGCGTCCAGCTGTTTGGCGAGGGCAACGGCGTTCCCCAGTACACGCGCCATGTGGACCTGTGCATCGACCACCATGCAGGCAACAGCGGCTACGCCGAGTTCACGCTGCTGGACGGAAGCGCCGCCGCTGCGGCAGAGCTGCTGTATGAGGTGATCTGTGCCATGCATGTGGAGATCACCCCCCACATTGCCGATTGCCTGTATACCGGCCTGTCCACGGATACCGGCTGCTTCAAGTTCTCTTCCACCAAGGCCAGCACCCACATCACTGCTGCCAAGCTGATGGAGGCCGGTGCCCATGTGGAGGAGCTGAACACCCTGCTGTTTGACACCAAGTCCCGGGAGCGGATGGAAGCCGAGCGGATCGCCCGCGCCGATTACGTGATCCGCTCCGGCGACGAGGAACCCGTCCTGCCGAAAATTCTGGAACTGCACGGGATATTCTGCCGGCTGCGCTGACCAAACGCCCCGGCACCCGCCCGCAAAGAGCGGTCCCGAAACTAACGAAAGCACCTTATGAAACTGACCGTAGGAAAACATAGCATCGACTTGAGCCGTCCCGTCGTAATGACGATCATCAACGCGACGCCCGACTCATTCTACGAGGGCAGCCGCACGCCCCGGGCCGACGATGTCGCGCGCAGGGCGGAGCGGGCAGTCGCCGACGGCGCGGCCATTCTCGACGTGGGCGGCTATTCGTCCCGGCCGGGCGCCGACGACGTGACGCCCGACGAGGAACTGCGCCGCGTCACGCTCGCATTGGAAACGATCCGCCGCCGATGTCCCGACACGCCCGTATCGATCGATACGTTCCGTTCCGAAGTAGCCGAAGGCGCGATCGAACGCTTCGGGCCGTGCATAGTCAACGACATAACGGCCGGAACGGCGGACCCGGCGATCGCCGCCGTCGCGGCGAGACACGGCGTCCCGCTGATCGCGATGCACATGCGCGGCACGCCGCAGACGATGCAGACGATGACCCGCTACGACGATCTGACCGGGGAAGTGCTCGCCTACTTCGTCGAAAAGATCGGCTGGCTGCGCGGCGAGGGCGTGACGCAGATCGTGCTCGACCCGGGCTTCGGCTTTTCGAAAACCGTGGAGCAGAACTTCCGCCTGCTGGGCGAAATGCACCGGCTGGGCGAACTGGGCTATCCGGTTCTGGCCGGCATATCCCGCAAGTCGATGATATACAAGACGCTCGACACGACGCCGGACGACGCCCTCGCAGGCACGACGGCGCTGCACTGGGAATGCCTGCGTCAGGGCGCATCGATCCTGCGCGTGCACGACACGCGCGAGGCGGCGCAAATCGTCGCGCTGTACGAACGGTACGAACAATCCAATGACCGATAGCATGATACGAACCAAGGAGATACGCAAGAGTTTCGGCACGCTCGAAGTGCTCAAGGGAATCGACCTGCTCGTCGAACGGGGCGAGGTCGTCTCGATCGTCGGCCCGAGCGGTGCAGGCAAGACGACGCTGCTGCAAATTCTGGGCACGCTGAGCCGCCCGAGCTCGGGCGAGATCGAGATCGACGGAGAGGCGGTGCACGCCCTTTCGGACCGGCAGCTCTCGCGCTTCCGCAATACGAAAATCGGCTTCGTTTTCCAGTTCCATCAGCTTCTCCCGGAGTTCACGGCTTTGGAGAACGTGATGATCCCGGCACTGATCGCCCGTGAAAAACCGGCTGTAGCCGAGAAAAGGGCGAAGGAGATTCTCGACTTCATGAACCTGACCGATCGGATGTCCCACAAACCGAACGAACTGTCAGGCGGAGAGAAACAGCGCGTAGCCGTTGCCCGCGCCCTCATCAACAACCCGTCCGTAATCCTCGCAGACGAACCATCAGGAAGCCTGGATACCAAGAACAAGGAAGAGCTGCACAAGCTCTTCTTCGACTTGCGCAACCAGATGCACCAGACATTCGTCATCGTCACACACGACGAGCAACTGGCAACCGATACAGACCGCGTGATCCATATCAAGGACGGAACGGTTCAACAGTTGAAAGGGGAAAGTTGAAAGTGAAAAGAGGGCAATTATTTTTTAATTTTTAATTCTTAATTATTCATTCAAACATGGTGGACAACAGAGTCACATTCGGTAGTAAACTCGGAGTTATCCTAGCTACCGTAGGATGCGCCGTAGGACTGGGAAGTATTTGGCGTTTTCCTTATATGTTAGGGACGAACGGCGGTGCCGCATTCTTGCTTATCTATATTCTCTTCATGATATTCTTAGGTATTCCGGTAATGGTAACCGAATTCTTTATCGGCCGCTACTCCCGCAGCAATACGGTCGGTTCGTTCAAGAAAATGGCCCCCGGGACGAAATGGTGCTGGATCGGATACAACGGCATCCTGGCCGCTTTCCTGATCCTGGGCTTCTATGCGGTCGTTTCCGGCTGGACACTCGAATACGTCTGGCAGACAGTAAACGGCAGCCTCTACAGTACGCCGGGGGTGGACTTTACCGCCGGCTTCGACAACTTCTCTTCCAATGCACTCCGGCCGATCTTCTGGACAGCGGTCTTTATCGGACTGACGCATTTCGTGATTGCCTCAGGTGTGGAGAAAGGTATCGAACGGGCCTCCAAGATCATGATGCCACTCCTGTTCTTTATCCTGGTCGTGATGTGTGTACGCTCCGTCACGCTGCCAAATGCAGAAGCGGGACTGGTGTACCTGTTCAAACCGGATTTCAGCAAGCTGACTTCATCCGTTGTACTGAGTGCCGTCGGGCAGGCGTTCTTTTCGCTGAGTCTCGGCATGGGTTGCCTTATCACCTACTCTTCTTATTTCGGGAAAGACACCAACATGTTGGCAACAGCTTGGCAGGTGACGATCATCAATACTTTTGTGGCAGTCCTGGCAGGGATCATGATCTTCCCGGCAGTCTTCAGCTTCGGGATTACCCCATCGGCAGGCGCCCAACTGGTATTCATCACTTTGCCCAACGTATTCGAGCAGTTACCGTTCAGCAGCTTGTGGTCGCTTATTTTCTATATCTTGCTGGCGATGGCGGCACTGACTTCTACCATTTCCTTGCATGAAGTGGTGACCGCCTATATCCATGAAGAGTTCCGTATGACAAGGAAAAGAGCGGCTTGGCTCGTTTCGATCGGGGTATTTATCTTAGGCATTCTCAGTTCACTCTCGTTCGGATTATTAAAAGAGTTCACGATAGGCGGACTGATCTTTTTCGATGCACTGGATTACCTGACGGCCAAGATCATGCTGCCGTTAGGAGGAATGCTGACCTGCATCTTCGTCGGGACACGTGTCGACAAGAAAATCCTGAAAGCCGAGCTGACCAACGAAGGGACGATCAAGTTCCGTCTCTTCTCCATTTATGTCTTCTTCATGAAATACGTTTCCCCGATCGCCATCGGCATCGTATTCCTAAACGAACTCGGCCTGCTTGACCAGCTGAAGAAACTATTTTAAAATAAACCCGTAAGTTCCTTGCATATCGGCAGGGAACTTATACCTTTGTAAAATAGTATTCATTTAATAATAACTGTCTTATGGAGACCAAAACCATTCGAAAAAATACTTTCTTACCATGAACTGGCGCGACCTTCTCTACTTCTCCAAAGGCGAACGGAGAGCACTGGCTTTACTCCTTTGCCTCATCACTATTTCCTGGATCTTATTGCTTTGGACAAACACGAAACGGATGCCTATCGAAGCGCAGACAGATGCCCATCGAACGGAAAACCGACAAGCACCGGGCGAAAGACGGATCATCACCGGAAAAAATACATCCGAAGGGGGAAAAAATTTCATCCGGAAAGAATCCGGACCTCATCCGAATAAAACCAAGAATACCCTTAAAGATAAAAGTCCTACCCTTACAGGTAACAACTCCTACCCTACAGGCAAGAAGAGGAAAGGATATACCCTATACACTCGAACGGAAAAGTACGCGCCGGGAACCCTCGTCGAACTCAACACCGCCGACACCACGATCCTGAAAAAAGTCCCTGGCATCGGCAGCACCTTCGCTCGGCGGATCATGAAATACAGAGAACTCTTAGGAGGCTTCTACGATGTCAGCCAGTTGGCGGAAGTGTATGGGATCGATGAAGAACGCTACCAAGCCCTCGCCCCCTGGTTCATTGCCGACACGCTCCATGTACGCCGGTTAGAGGTCAACGCCTTACCCGCCGCCGCTCTCCGCAAACACCCTTACCTCGACTACCGACAGGCAAAAGCGATCGAACAGCTCCGGAAACAAAAAAGCAGGCTCTCCGGATGGGAGAACCTGCAACTGATAGAAGAATTTACAGATACGGACAAGAAACGGCTCACACCGTACCTGTCATTCAAATAAACTTTAAAACGTGACTTGTATCATCACGGGAAAATGATCCGACGGGAAACGACCGTACTGCATATCGTTGAGAACAGCATACTTTTTCACCTTCGTCCCCTTCGTCACCCAGATATAATCGATGCGGTTCATCATCTCGGAATCCGTCTTGAAGCTGTTGTAAGTACCTTCCGTACCATAACGCGGCTGCTCGCTCAGGTCATACGAGTCCAGCAACAGACCGTCGGATGCTAGCGTCACCATCGGTTCATCGGTCGGAACGGCATTGAAGTCTCCCGTCGCAAAGACCGTCGCATCCGTTCCGGCAATCTGCTTGATACGAGCGATCAGCAGTTTGGAGGATTCCCGGCGTGCCACCTTCCCCTGATGGTCGTAATGGGAATTGAAAAAATAGAACACCTTGCCACTCTCCTTATCGCGAAACTTACCCCAGGAACAAATACGGTTGCAGCAAGTAGCATCCCAGCCCTTGCCCGGAACATCCGGTGTTTCGGAAAACCAGAAATTCCCCTTGTCCAACAAATCGAAACGACTGGTCTTATAGAAGATAGCGGAATGTTCGCCCGCATCCTCGCCGTCATCGCGCCCGGCACCGATATAGGCATACCCATTCAACTCGGCAATCCCGTCCAACATGTGCTTGAACCCTTCCTGTGTCCCGAAGATATCGAAATCGTGGAAGCGGATCAGTCCTTTCACCATCTCTTTGCGGTTCGGCCAGGCATTCACACCATCTTTTTCCGTATCCATACGGAGGTTGAAAGTCGCCACGTTCAGTTCGCTCCTCCCGCCTGTGGCCGGATGGGATTCTTTCATGGCCCATGACTGGAGCAAAGCTGCCAGCAGGAGGACCAAAGCAAATACACTTATTGTCTTTTTCATATCCTTATCATTTATCGATTACACATTTACCAACCCGGATTCTGTTTCAGGTTTCCATTTTTGATGATTGCCGACTGAGGGATCGGGTAGTAATACTGGCGACCATCGTCGTACCAGATACGCGGATCATCGTCCGACCAAGTCAGGTTACCCGAATCCGCCCCAGTCAATCCCTGCTGCGTGCCCTCTCCTACCGAAACAGGCGTACAGAAAGCAGGCAGACCGGTCGGCTTCTCTCCCTTATAGAAGATCACGTCCGGCGTACCGTCTTTGTCGAGGTCCATCTGGACATTCAAGGCGGGAACATATATACCAGTCCAACGCATCGTCATCAGCTCACCGCGTTTCCAACGCTTCAGGTCGGTGAAGCGGAAACCCTCCAGAGCCAGTTCGACGGAACGCTCACGACGCACTTCGAGGATGACCGGATCGGAAATATTCGGGAAATAGTTTTGCTGGAAATAAGCATCCACCTTGGTTGGCTTGGCAGAAAGACCGCCGGTGATACCGGCGCGTGCACGCAGCACACCGACCGTATTCGCCCAATCCGCATCCGTCAGCGTCCCCAACTCGGCTTTTGCCTCGGCATAGTTCAGCAGGACTTCGGCATAACGGAACAACGGAATCGCATTCGTATTCAAAGCACCGGCATCGTATTTGGTATCATCCAACGTATATTTGATCGGTTGGTATCCCGTATAGGAATAACCGTTGAAGTTAGGAGCGGCAGGCACCCCGTCGCGTTCATACCCCGGTGTGCGGATCGTCTGGGCAAGGCGTGCGTCACGGTTCTGGCATTCGTCATAGAACTCCATCGTCTCGTAACCGGCACGATCCGTAAACGGTGTCCCATCCGTATTCAGGAAAGTATTGACAAAGGTACGGATCATACTGAAACGCGCTCCGTACGTGCCTGAAGTCCACCACCAGTTAGCTTCTCCCAACACAGCCAGCCCGGCATCGGCGCAGCTCGCCAGCATCACTTCGCTAGTTACCGGCTTATCACTGATGAACAGCGAGCGGAAAGAAGCATCCGTACCCTCACCCGTATAAATAGAATGGCCGCTTTCCTTCATAACCGTTTCGGCAGCACGGACAGCCTCCTGATACCATTCGTCGGCCGAGTCGGTCAATCCCAACTCCGTATGATACTTGCGAAAAGAAGCTTCGAAGAGGCAGATACGGGATTTCAACGCATAAGCCACCCATTTCGTCACCAGAGAACCGGTTTCGTCCTTCGTCCGCGAGATATTCTCACAAGCGAAGTCCAGGTCTTCCAACACATGATCCATGACGATAGTCCGCGAATCGCGGGGAGCATACAGCAACTCGTCGTCCACACCTAACGTACGGTCTATCCAAGGCACATCACCGAAACGTACTACCATCTCGTAATAGAAGTAAGCGCGGAAAAAGCGGGCCAAGCCGATATAGTTGTTACGGACAGATTCATCGACCGCCTCGTTCGTACAGTTCTCAATAAAGTAGTTGATGTTGCGCAGATCGCTCCACGACCACCCGCTGCTCAACTCGGCCGAGTAAGCCCCTTCGCGGATAAAGTTGTCGAAGCTGGTCACCGCTCCATAATCGCACATGGCATCCTGCCTGAAACCGTCACTGACGGAAGGGAGCATATTATAGAAAGAATAGGAATATGTTTCCAGCCCTTTCTCCGTCCTGAAGACTATGTCTTTGTCCACCGAAGCCTGCGGTGTCTCGTCCATTGAGCAGGAGGAAAGGAGTAAACAGACTGATACAAAAGAATATATAATCCGTTTCATGTCGTTGATAGTTCTTTAATTAAAATGTTACTGATAAACCTAAACTCACACTCTTCATCTGCGGATAGCTGTTCCCGTCACCGCTACCACGGTTCCCGTTCAGTCCGGACGACATATCGGCATCCGTCAGGTCGGGATCGGAACCGTAGATGTTCGTCACGTCGAGGTCACGCGTATGCTTGTAGAGCGGGGACCAGCACCAGAGATTCTCGGCCGAAATATAAACCCGTACATTCTGCAATTTGGCTTTCGAAACGATCGGCTGTGGCAAGGTGTAGCCGAATTGCAGGTTCTTCAGACGGATATAAGCGACATTCTGCAAGTAGCGGGTCTGCGGTGTAGACTTCAGGGAAGCATTGTAGCCGGCATAACGGGGCAGATAAGCATCCGTATTGTCTTCTGTCCAATAGTTGCCCTGATGCCAAGTAGGCATGTTGTTATACGGGCGGTTATACTGTCCCCAGAAAATACATTCCGAACTGGGATACCAATCCTGTTTTCCCACACCCTGGAAGAAGGCGGAAAGGAAGAAGTTGTTCCAGTCACCGGAAAGGTTGATGCTATACGCATAGCGAGGCAACGCATTTCCGATCACGGTCTTGTCACCGTGGTCGTCCACGGTATTATTGCCGTAGTCGATCACATGGTCACCGTTCAGGTCCTTGATCTTCACATCTCCCGGATAGGTGATGCGCTTGGATGAAGACTGGATCAGTGTCTGGTCGGCATGGCTGTCAATATCAGCTTGATCCTTGAACAGCCCTTCAGTCACATATCCCCAGATTTCACCTACACGCTTGCCAGCATAGTAGTCATCCAGGTTACCCGTCTGGTTGTTATAGCGGTCGATGGTCGAGATATAGTCGGATAGCGTTCCACGGATCTCGTAGTTGAACGGTTTCTCCGCCAATGTGAACTGGTCGCGCCAAGTTAGCGTGATTTCCCATCCCTTGGTCGTCATGTCGGCATAGTTGCCTTTGGGAGAAGAGGCGCCGAACACATCGGGAAGCGTTTCGCCGACCGTGTACATATCCGTTGTCTTACGGATGTAATAGTCACCGTTAAATTGCAAGCGGTTGTTCAACATGCCGAAGTCCAGTCCGACATCGGTCGTCGTTGCCGTTTCCCAGGTCAGTCCGTCAGGCATGACGGCAGGAGCACTCGTATACTTGTTCTTCAAACCGTTCAGGACACGACCGGAAGTGCTGATGCTCAACAACTCGAGGAAGCTATAGGGAGAAACATTACCATTCCCTAACGAACCGTATGAAGCACGTATTTTCAGATTGGAGAACAAATCCGGGTTCACCTTCCAGAACGCCTCTTCCGACACGCGCCATCCACCGGAGACAGAAGGGAAGAACGCCCATTGCTGATCGGTCGGGAATTTGGAAGAACCGTCATAGCGTCCATTCACTTCCAACAGATAGCGATCCTTGAACGCATAGTTCAGACGGAAAAAGCCACCTGCCACGCGCCATCTGTTATAACCTCCCGACGTAGTGATCGCATCTCCCAGCGCCAAGTTGATGTTTTCCGAATCGTCGAGCAGCAACCCGTTACGCTGCACATATGTGCTCTTATAAGTTGACTGTTCATAATTGTAACCGACCATACCTTTGAAATAATGCGCATCACCGAATGTATCCTCATAATCGGCATACAGGTTGGTCGCAATATACTCGGTCCGCATATTACTTTCCTTCAAGTCATTGTATTTGGTACTCAGTTCGACAATCTGCCCTTCGTGAGTGCTATAAGGAACCGGTACGCGGCGTTGCGTTTGTCCCTCGTCCGTATTGCGGAACGTGAAGTCGCCCCGTACGTGCAACTTGTTTTCCAGAAAAGAAGCAGTAAAGCCGGTCGTATTCTTCAACACCTTGTTATTGGTATCGATACCGTTCTTGCCATAGATAAAGTCACCGACCGAATAAGCGGCCGAGAAAGTCAGGCTGCCGTCGGGGTTGAAGATAGGCGAGGTCGGATGACCCTCATCGGAAATGTTACGCCAGATGGAGCCGCCTTCGCCGACGTTGATCGGGTTATGGTAATCCATATTGGAAAAATCCATATTGTTCTCGATCTTCAGCCAGTCGAACACCTGTACGGAACCTTTCGCACGCAGGTTCATCATCTTATAATTGTCGGTATTATAGCGGAACAAACCGTCGTAGCCATAGAACCGTCCGGAAACGTAGTAGTTCAGTTTCCCGTTGTTACCGGTCACCGACAAGTTATGGTCCTGTGCGAAAGTCGTTTTCTTGTACAGGGCGTCATAATAATCCTCGTTGCCGTAATAGACATATTTGCCGGTAGCATCGACCGTCACCTCGTCAGTTATGCCCTGCTCCTTCCGTCTTTTGAAGTCTTCCAGCCAGCCGAGGGAGAATTCCTGCGTCTTGTTGATGTTCTTAGGGTCGGCCGAATAGTTGTTCCACGCATGATAGGCTTCATAGAAATGACTGGCATATTCATATCCGTCGGTCACGAAGTCGGGAACCGTCACCGGCTTCTGCATGGCGAAATTTCCGGAATAGGTAATGGAAGTCTTGTCCTTAGTCGGCTCTTTGGTGGTGATCAGTACGACACCGAAAGTACCGCGCGCCCCATAGATGGCAGCCGAAGCGGCATCTTTCAAGACAGACACGCTGGCGATATCGTTCGGGTTCAACATCGAGGGATCACCTTCCACACCGTCGATCAGGACCAGTGCGCTACCACCCTGCCCGATCGAAGTCGTACCGCGGACATTATAACTCGCCGAACGGGTCGGCTTGCCGTCAGTCAACTGGATGTTCAAGTTGGGGATCGAACCTTGCAGGGCTTGTGTCACGTTGGGAACGGAACGATTGTCAAACACTTCGCTGGTCACCTGTTCGACGGCTCCGGTCAGGTTCACTTTCTTCTGTGTGCCATAACCGACCACGACCACTTCGTCCAACGTCTGTGTATCTTCCACCAAGACCACTTTCAGCTCTTTCTCTCCTTTCAGTGTGATTTCTTTCGAGATATATCCGATAAAAGAGATGGTTAACACAGCGTCAGGGGCTACTTCCAGCGAAAACTTCCCGTCGATATCGGTCACCGCCCCGTTAGTCGTTCCTTTTTCCACTACATTGGCTCCGATAACGGGTTCTCCGTATCCATCCACAATCGTACCTGTCAGATGATACGTGCCCTGCCGGGCTACGCTTATGATTCCGCCCGGATTGGCGGAATAGATTACAGGGAATCCCTGTAATGCACCTGCGATACATAGTAAACCCGCAAATCGGGTCACTCTACTCTTAATCTCCATGTTTGTTCTTTTTGCGTTAAAACAAATATATTTTCACCTATTAAAACCGCTGCAAAGGAACAATCGGAGTATTAAATCGCTGTTTACTATCAATTACAATATCGTTACAGAACCAATTCCCTAAACAGTATCTCCAACGTCTGGTCCAAGTCGTCGGAGAAGCCCGGATGCGGACGTGAAGTCTGGATAGATGCACTCCGCACTGCTGTCAGCCAACGAAACCGTTCCGGGACGTCCAGAGCAGCGATAGGACCGCCCTCCTTCGTACCAGAACAGATTTTATCGAAAACATGCAGATTGGCAAACAACGATTCACGATCCAACTCGGAAGAAAACAGATTCAACTTGTTCTCGTCTACCTTATAAAGCGCCTTGATATATTTCGCTCTTTTCGAGAACAGAATAATTCCCACATTAAAGAACTCCTCACGTTCTACTTTGGGGACCAAACGGATAACGGCATATTCATATAAGTGCTTTCCTTGCATCTTGTGCTTCTTTTATAAATGTTTCGGAATGTGCCAATCTCTCACATAAGAACCGGATATAAATCTCTCTTATCTCTTGCGGCCTACCGGGACTTTCACTCCAATGCAACCAGTCGTCGGGAATCAGAGCCACGATCTCCCGGATCTTCTCTTCCGTCAGCAGGCGTTTCATCTCGGCATCTGCCTCTTCCAACCCGGAAGCTTCGGGCAACAGCACGTGATCTTTGACCTGCACGAACGGACTTACGGCATGCTTTTGCCAGTTCACCCATGAATAATGGAAATAAAGCGAAGCGCCATGATCGATCAGCCACAGTTCCTTATGCCACATCAGCATATTGGTATTCCGGAATGTACGGTCTACATTGGTCAGAAACGCATCCAGCCACACGATACGGGACGCCAACTCAGCCCCGACCTTCGTCACTACCGGGTCGTAAGTAAGAGCTCCCGACAGAAAATGCAGGCCGAGGTTTAATCCCCGGCTGCCTTGCAGCAGATCCTGGATTTCCTCATCACCTTCGGTTCGCCCGAAAGCTTCGTCCAGATTCAGAAAGACCAGCTCGGGAACCCGGAAACCAAGTGCACGGGCTATCTCACCGCCAACCAGTTCGGCTATCAGCGCTTTCGTCCCGTGGCCTGCCCCACGGAACTTCACGACATATTTAAACTCGTCATCAGCTTCCGCCAATGCCGGCAACGATCCGCCTTCCCGAAGAGGCATGATATAACGCGTCACATTCTCTGTTCGTAATTCCATCACATTCCAGTTATTTGAAGATAAAGATACATGTTCTTTTTAAACAAACGAAGATTGACGGCACACTATCTGTTTGTTTTTTCGCCATAATCTGCCAACCGCCTTCACCGAAAAAAGTAAACCGAGTACGGGAAGTGTGTTATAAAGCTACAACTGCCATGCTTCTATCGCCAAACTATAATGCCATAGAGCTTTTGACCTAAGTCGAATACCTTTTCGACCTTGGGCAAAAAGGCTTTCGACAATGGGCAAAAAGGTTTTCGACTTAGGTCGATAAGATAAAAGGATATAAGACAAACATTAAATGACTATATATTAAACCATTATACACATTCATAATCTCTTTATTTTTCACTTAAATAGGTTGCTTCGGATAAGAGACAGAAGGGGGAGCATAGTCAACCTATTTCAGGACGAGACACTGGGTGAAAGCAAATTTTTAAGGTGAAGGCAGTCCCGATGTTCACCTTCACCCTTGTACACTTTGATAATCAAAGAGTGAAAGGACAAGGTGAAGCCAAAACATAACAAGATCCGTCATATGAAAAATAAAAAAGGGGAAAAGCTCCCCTCTATAAACAATTAAAGGCTGTCTCACGACAACCCCTAACCAACTTTGTTAACCTTAAATCTAA
>OLFZ01002242.1_pt1 | contig 13453 bp, 10 predicted proteins | sample 1604861 | NCBI WGS metagenome assembly OLFZ01 (sample SAMEA3888895, study PRJEB22519) | human gut metagenome | biome: human gut; feature: human-associated habitat; material: faeces | place: Denmark | collected 2011 | reverse complement strand
AAGCGGTCGACGGGCACCGGATCGACAAGGTGCGCGTGGCGCTCGGGGAGTAAGTATCCGGAGGGTGCCGGAGCCGAATGGGAGGGATTGGAAAGGCAAAAAGCGGCAGCAGAAAAAACAAGAACAAGAACAAGAACAAGAACAAGAACAAGAACAAGAACAAGAACAACAAAACCATAACCAAACAGCTACTAAAACGATTAATCAAACCGTAATGAAAAAACTGATTTTAATTTTGATGGTGGCGGTCTTTGCCGGGCGGATTTCGGCAGCGGATCAGCCGTCGCAATTGACAGACCAGCAAAAAGCCATGATGACCGCATTCCATGCGGCGACACCCGAGGACATCCACACCTGGGCGCATGAATTGCTCAAGGACGAGTACCGCGGCCGCCGTTCGGGAGATGTCGGTTACGACAAGGCGGTGACTTATGTGATCGACCATTTCAAGAAATGGGGCCTCAAGCCGATGGGTGACAACGGCACATACGAGAACACTTTTGCGCAGCCCTACAACGACGTGCAGAGCGTGGGACACCTGAAAGCCTTTTACCTGTTGGGCAAAGATACCGTCGTGAAAGACTACCTGCCGCGCAAGGATTATTTCCCGACCGCTCTTTCCGGCAACGGCGACGTGACCGGCGAGCTGGTTTATGTGGGTTACGGCGTGACTGCGCCCGAACTCAAATACGACGATTACAAGGGTGTCGACGTGCGCAAGATCGTCTTGTGCGAAGGGGGTTACCCCTATCAGGGCAAAAACCTCGATACGCTGAAGATGTGGAGCGAGCACCAGCGTGCCGGGGCCAAAATCGCTGCGGCGGCCGAGGCGGGTGCGGCCGGAGTGCTCTTCGTGTCGAAATATGCCAATCCTTTTCCCCGCCGTGCGGAGGACGACGTGGTGGTGGCTTTCATCAGCGAGGCTACGGCCAAGGAACTGATGGCCGGTACGGGACGTACGCTCGGCCAGTGGCGTGACCGTTTCAAAGCCTTCAAAGGTAAGCCCGTTTTCACCGGACGTACCGTGAGCGTGGCGGCCGATACCAAATTCTATCCCGACAATACGACGGCCAATGTCGTCGGCGTCATTGAAGGTACCGATCCGGTACTCAAGAACGAATACATCATTCTCGGTGCGCACCTCGACCACCTGGGTATGCTGCCGGAGATGTATCCCGGTGCGCTGGACAATGTTTCGGGTTCGGTGATTATGATGGCGGCGGCCAAGGCGCTCGCTACCTCGGGCGTGCAGATGAAGCGCAGCGTGATCGTCGTGCTGTTCGCCGCAGAGGAACTCGGCGTGCTCGGAGCCGGGCACTATCTCAAAAGCATGCCTTTCCCGAAAGATAAAATCACCTGCATGGTCAACATCGATATGCTGGGGAAGGGTAACGGCCTGATGGTGAATACGGCGACCGAATGGAAAGATCTGGTACCCTATTTCCGTGACGGATCGGAGAATTGGGCGCGCCGTCCTTTCTCGACGGTGATGAACGATTGGAGCTATGCGACGCGGATGTTCACCGACGGCAATGCGTTCCAGAATGAAAAGATCCCGACTATCGAGATGCGTGCGACCGGCGGTCCGTGGCCGCAGGCTTACCATGTGCCCGAAGATACGATCGACCAGCTCGATCCCGTTATTATGGCCGATGCTGCCCGGGCGCTCTGCATCGCGGTGATCAACATTGCGAATAAATAAGTCCCGGTCGTGCTTAGTTTAAACCTAAATAAACAAGGGAACCGCATCGATCGATGCGGTTCCCTTGTTGTTGTACGGTCCGGATTGTGCCGGGTTGCCTTTCGCCCGAGGCTGACTTGCCGCCGTTTCCGGTCTTGTGATTCTTATTGTCACCGCAAGTTTGTAAAGCCGGTGAAGTCTCAGGAGGAGGCTGCCTTTGTCGTTCAGTTATTTTTGTGGCTTATTTCTTCAGCCGGATGTCCTCGTATTCCACTTCGAGGCCTTTGCCGTAGGTGGTCATCGCCTTGCGGCTCATGCCCATGCTCGAGAAACCGCCGTCGTGGAACAGGTTCTGCATCGTTACCTTACGCGTCAGGTCCGAGAAGAGCGTCAGCACGTAGTCGGCGCAGTCGTTCGCCGAGGCGTTGCCCAGCGGCGACATGCTCTCCGCGAACTCCATGAGGTCTTTGAGCCCCAGCACGCCGTTGCCCGCGGTGGTCGGCGTCGGCGACTGCGACACGGTATTGATGCGCACGTGCTTCTCGCGGCCGTAGATATAGCCGAAACTGCGGGCGATTGATTCGAGCAGCGCCTTGGCGTCGGCCATGTCGTTGTAGCCGTAGAGCGTGCGCTGTGCGGCGATGTAGCTCAGCGCCACGATCGAACCCCACTCGCGCAGGGCGTCCTTCTTGCGCAGCACCTGGATCATCTTGTGGAACGAAATGGCCGATATGTCGAGCGTCTTTTGCAGGTAATCGTAGTCCAGGTCGTCGTAGGTGCGGCCCTTGCGCACGTTGGGCGACATGCCGATCGAGTGGAGCGCGAAGTCGAACGGCCCGCCGAAGTGCTTCATCGCCTCGTCCACGAGGTGTTCCAGATCGGCCACCGACGTGGCGTCGGCCGCGATGACCGGAGCGTTGCATTTGGCCGCCAGTTCGTTGAGCGTTCCCATGCGCAGCGACACGGGGGTATTGGTCAGCACGATCTCGGCGCCCTCCTCGACGGCGCGTTCGGCTACCTTCCATGCGATCGACTGCTCGTTGAGCGCGCCGAAAATGATTCCTTTCTTCCCTTTTAACAGATTGAATGACATAAATTTCAGTTTTAGTTACCGGACGCCGGACACAAAGCCTTCGGGCGTCGAATCCTGTAAAACAGGGCGTAAAGGTAAGCATTTTTTTCGAATCGCCCGATTCTCTCGTCTGTTTGTCCGCTGTTCGGCCGCTCGCGGGGCGTCTGTCCGCAGGCGGTCGCAGCATCGCCGGCCGTTCGAGGAGGGGCGATCGGCGGCGGAGACGGGGTCTGACGTAATCGGGGAGAGCATTGCTCTCCCCGATCGGTTTTTCAGCCTCGTTTGCGCCAGAACCGCGGCGTGAGATCTTCGCGCCGGCCGTCGGGCCGGATGCGCCATAGCCGCTGGTTGGTCGCCGGATCGTCGAGCGGCCCCCGCGCAGCGATGTAGGGGCCGAGTTTCACGTAGTCGAAAACTCCCGTCGGATCGAACCCTTCGGGCAACGCCGCACGTCCGGAGTACCACCCCGTGCGCAGGGCGGGCCGCAGCCGGCGGGCGAAGAGCGCCAGCCGCGCTGCCTCGTGCGGTTCGGCGTCGCCTCCCATCAGGCAGAAGCAGGTGACCGCAGCGCCGTAGCGCGCCAGCAGCCGCTCCACGACCTCCTCGGTGAGCGGTTCGCCGATCGGCTCCTGCAACTGCGGGCTGTGGCAGCCCGGGCAGCGGTTGGGGCATCCCGCGAGGTTGACGGCGAGCGTCGTCTCGTCGGGGATCTCGCGGAACACGATGTCGTAGTCGGTGTAACGAAGCATGGCCGTCGTCTATTCGTCGCGTCGCGGTGCCGCCACGCTGCGCTCTTCGACGCCGCCCTCGATCCGTTCCGGACGGTTGTAATACCGCCGCGCAGCCTCCTGCTGCCGCGCCTGCGAGAAGTTGCTGATGCGCTTCATGTAGCCGATCACGCGCGTCAGGTAGTCGAGGTTCGTCGAGTGGCAGCGAGGGCACTCCTTCAAATAGCGTTTGTCGATGTGTCCGCAGTCGTTGCAGACCGTGTTGGGGATGTTGAACGTGAAGTAGTTGCATCCCTCCTGCGCCGCCACGCGCAACAGGTGGCGGTACTGCGGCTGCGAAAGGTGCTCTTCGAGATTCATGTGCAGCGCCGAGCCGCCCGTGAGGTGGGCGATGTACTGCGCGCCGTGCAGGCGGAACTTGTCGGCGATGTTGAGCGTCGTGTCCTCGACGACGTAGAAATAGCTGTTGTAGCAGTCGCGCGGCACCTTATAGCCGTCCTCGCGATCCCATTTGGCATGCTTCACGCCCACGTTTTCGGCGGGGATCATCTCGCAGTTGAACATCACCTCCTTCGAGCGGTACTTGTGGTTGTAGCGCTCGATCAACCCCAGAATCTCTTCGGTGAAGCGCACGTAGTCGGGGTTGTCGACGATGGCGATCCCCTTGTATTCGGCCGCCTCGACCAGGCCGTTGATGCCGATGGTGAGGTACTGGCGCGACAGGTTGATGTAGCCCGCGTCGAAGAGCGGAAGCATTCCCTTGCGTTGCAGCTCTTTGAGGTTCTCGTTGTAGGCCAGCTGCACCTTGTGCGTAAGGTCGACCACCTCTTCGAGGAACGACAGATAGGGAATGCCCTGCCGCTCGGCGTACTGGATACAGCGGTTGAGGTTGATCGTCAGCACGCTCTTCGAACCGGTCGAGACGCCGCCCGCTCCCAGCGTGTAGCTGAATCCGTTGTCCTGGATCTCGTTGCGCAGGCGGCAGCACGACGACAGCGAGTCGGCGTTGTCGCTCATGTAGGTGAAGAACGAATGTCCTTCGGCGTACATCTGGGCCGTGAAGTCGCCCCACTCGGCGTCCATCACGTCGCCGTCGCGGGTCAGCAGCGCCATCGTCTCGACGGGGAAGGTAAGCACGGTTTTGAGCCGTTCGGCGTTGAACCACTTCATGAAGCGTTTCTGCAACCACGACAGCCCCTCCCAGTCGGGGCGCGACCCGTCGGGGAAACGGAACTCGCCGAAGAGCGATTCGAAGTAGTAGCGGTCGTAGTAGGCGATATTCCAGAAGACGGCCTGGAAGTTGCGTGCGCCGGTGGGCTGGTTGATCGAGTAGACCACCTGTTCGAAGCAGTCGGTGATGACCTTGTCGATCGTGCGGCGGTGGCGCGAGAGGTCGACCACCTCGTCGGCGCGCCGGTAGTAGTCCTCGCCGAACTCCTGCGCGATGAAGTAGTTCATGTACATCAGGAATTCGGGGGTGGCGCAGGCGCCCGAGAGCATCGACGAGACGATGAAGACCATGTTGACGAAGCCGCCGCAGAAGGATTTGAGATTGGTCGGCCGCGTCGAGTTGCCGCCGATCGAGGTCGTGCCGCTCAGCAGCCACGGATACATCGTGATCGAGGCGCAGTAGTTGGCCAGCGACGTCTCGTCGTTCTTGTAGATGAAATGGCGGTCGAGCAGTTCGAGGTAACGGTCGGAGACTTCTTTGCCGTACATCTCCTTCAACCGGTCGGTCAGCAGGCGGCGGTTGAGACGGATGAAGTTCTGCTTGGGCAGCTCGCCGATGAGCGTGGCGATATTCTTGTTCTCGACGTTGGCGTTGGCGTCGTATTTCGAGCCGGTGGCGGGGTTCTTGGCCTCGCAGTAGTTCATCAGGAATTGCAGCTTGTCGCGCACTTCGCGGTCTTCGGTATGTTCCTGCCGGTAGATGATGTAGGCTTTGGCCACCTTGTAGTAGCGTTCGGCCATCAGCGCCGTCTCGACCTGGTTCTGAATCTGTTCGACGGTCGTGCCGTCCGCGACGCGGATGCGTCCCAGAATCTGGGTGAGCATCTCGTCGGTGGCGAAACTCCCGACCGAGAGGAAGGCTTTGGCGATGGCCGCACGGATCTTGTCGATCGAGAAACGCTCGCGTTTGCCGTCGCGCTTGGTGATGAAAATTTCGGAACTGCTCATAGTTGACATGCGTCCGACGGAAGGGGGTGACTTATCTTAGGTCGGGCGTCGGCATGAAATCCCGTCGGACTTGCGTTACGGAGAGTCTCCTCTCCGCCCTTCATGGCGACAATCCCTGTCGAATCGTCCTCTGCGGCGCTTCCGGCGCTTCGCACGGATGCTCCGTGACCGGTCACGGTCGGAAAGGGCGATTTCGGCTGCGGTGTTGCGGGAATGAATGCGATACGACAGCGACCGCGCCGGTACGGGCAGATAATCCCCGCAGGGCAGATCGCATCGTCTGGCTCTTCGACCCGAAAGCTCCGAACGAAGGGAGGACGGCAGGTCTTCTGACTCGTTCCGGCCGGCACGCCTTCCCGTCGCCCGCTGGCGGCAGTGGCGGAGATTGTGCGGCCTTTGTCGTGGAAGTTACAGCTACGGGGATAGTCCCTGAATTGCACAGGCGTTCCCTTTTCATCCCTCCGCCGCATGACACGGCGGCAAGGAACCGTCATCCTTGTGTATGCAAATATAGTGCTTTTGCAAGTGCCGCAGCCGTTCGCAGGGAAAACCTATCAACATTTTATGAACAGCCGCCGTCAACGGACTGATGCTCCGGCGGAAAGGGGTATCCCGCAGTAAAAGGGAATTCGGGCACGGAACGGAGGGGGATGATTCCGGAAAAGATCGAAAAAACGAAAGGTTACGATCCGTAACCCGATCGCTCCGTCCGCGACCGATCCGCCCCGACAATCCCGATTCTTCCTTCCGATTCGTGCGAAAACCGCTGCTTTCGGCTCGGAAGTGTAATTCAACTGCTGGAAATGCAATGGGTTACGATGTTTGGATATAAATTATTTTACGCTATATTTGCCTGTGTGCCCGATCCCGAATCCGGCCGCAAGCCGTTCCGGAGCGAAACCGCAGGCCGGACGGCGGATCGATCGTTTTTAACCGTGACAGGGCGACGGGCGTTTCGGAAAGCCCCGTTTTACCGCCACACAAAATCCATTTTGCCTATGAAACGTTTTTTGACTTTTCTGTTCGCCGCTTCGGCGCTTCTTGCCGGCGGTTGCAGCGACAGCGACACCGACGATCCCGCACCGCCCGAGGCGCCGGCGCCCGTTATCAAACTTCCGGAGGCGGTCGCAGCGTCGCCCCTTTCGGTTTCGCCCGAAGGCGGAACGTCGTGGTTCGAATACGAGGTCGAAAATCCGGTCGAGGGCGAGGCTATCGCCGCTTCGACGACCGATGCGTGGGTGCATTCGTTCGATTACTCCGTTTCCGGCCGGATCGGCTTTGCGTTCGATCCGAGCGAGGGCGAGGTACGCATCGCCAACGTCGCGTTGACCTATAAGGGTGCTGAGAAGAAAGTGGTGACCCTCTTGCAGCCGGCGCCCGAAACGCCGGAACTCACCTTCGACATTCGGGTGTCGGGTATCGACGGAAGCAGCGCCGTAGTGGCGTGGACGCCGTCGGACGATACCGCGAGCTATGTTCCGATGGTGGTCGAGAAGTCGCTTTTCGACAGCTATGCGACCGAGGCCGATTATATCCGCAGCGACATCGAGTACATACAGGGGCAGGCCGACCTGGCTGGAAAGACGTTCGCCGAGATGCTGGACATGTTCCTTACGACAGGCCCCACCGGCGAACAGACGATCTCCGGACTCGCTTCCGACACCGACTATTACGCCTATGCCTACGGTATGACAGCCGAAGGGGTCGCCACGTCGGCGATCTCGAAGACCGAGTTCCGCACCGGGCCCTTCTCCTGCGAGTTCGCCATTGCGCACGAAGAGACCGAATCGACCTGCGACGTGGAGGTGACGCCCTCCAATACGGGTTGCTTCTACTATTTCGATCTGGCGGCGAAGGCCGATTTCGACACATGGGGTACCGACGCCGAAATCGTCGCTTCGGTGGTCGCCGACCTGAAAGAGACGGCGGCCTATTACCAGGCCAACGGTTACGATCTCGACTGGACCGACTTTCTCTCGATCGGCCCCGACGGCTACGAATTCACGAAACTTTCGCCCGATACGGAGTACGTGGTCTACGCGTTCGCCCTGACCGAAGAGGGCAGGCCGCTGACGGGCGTGACGCGCGAGACGGTGCGTACCGAAGCGTTCGTGCCGACGGACGACTGCACGTTCGGCATCTCCTTCCGGAATGTCTCCGTGACGGCATTCGACATCTCCGTCCGGCCGTCCAATGCGGCTACGCGCTACTATATCGGCGTGTGCAGCAAGGAGCTGTTCGACAAAAATACGCCTTCGTCCATTGCGGACGCCTTCATCGAGATGGAGAATGGCTACGAGATCGACTGGGCCGGCAACGAATATATCTGGACGGGCGACGTGACGGTCGACACCGATACCGATCTGGCGATGGGCGACCTCGACGCGGGAACCGATTACGTGGCCGTCGTCTTCGGCGTCAGCACCGAGGGCGTACGCACGACGGAGGTCGCCAGCGCGGTGCAGCGAACCTCCGAACTTGTTCCTTCGACGATGACGATCGGCCTGAACGTCCGCGACGTTACGGCTTCGGGCGCCAAATTCGACGTAACGCCGTCGAATACCGACGAGGTCTATTTCGCCGACGTCTTCGTCTACGATGAGTATACGGCCTACGACGAGGGCAAGGAGGCTTATGCCGAGGTCTATATGGATATTCTCAAAGCGTACGGATTATTCGATTATTCGCTCTATTCGGGCAATCGTACCGTAGATTTCACGGATATGCTCGAACCGTCGACGACCTATGTCGCCGTGGCGTTCGGTTACAACGGGGGACGGACGACGAAGATTTTCGAGTCGGAACCTTTCACCACCTCCGCAGCGGCTTCGGGTACGGTAGCGAAAACCGTGCGCAGCCGCCGTCACGGTTCGCTCGGCGCCTTCCGTCCGGAACGCCGGAGCATAGAGAAACGGTTGTTGGTCGACGCCGGTTCTCCGCGTGGCACCCTCGCGCGGTTCTCCTCGGTGGCCGACCTGCGCGAATTGCCGTTGCAGGGGTTGCGCGGCGAGCCGTCCGACGCCGCGGGGTTGCGTCTGCGCCGTTTTTAAGAGTCCGTAATCCGAAGAAGGGGTTGTCGCTGGCTGCGACAACCCCTTCTTCCATGCGACAGGGCAGTTTCCGCTTCGCCGCAGACTGCGGCTATTTTTCCCGTTCGAAGAGATCGATCTCGCCCCGCTCCACCTTGCCGTACATCGAAGCGAGTTCGGCGATCGCGGGCGAAATATACTCCACCGTGTCGGCGACGGCCTGCTGGCCTCCTTCGCCGCGGATACGGTAGAGCATCGCCGCGTAGAGCGCCCGGAAGCAGAGTTCGGTGTCGCTCGTCTCGTTGCGTCCCAGCACCGCGCGCAGGCGGGGCAGTTCGGGTTCGAGGCGGGCGTAGAGTTCGCGGTAGCGGGCCCCGGCGGGCAGCTTCATCAGTTGCAGGTGGAGGTTGTGCAGGTCGGCGATCAGGTGCAGCGTGTGGTCGAGGTGCCCCTGCCGCTCCTTGCCCTCCTGCCGCAGCAGGTCGGCGATGTCCATATACCATTCCAGATAGAGCCGCTGCTCCGGCTGGGAGAGGTCGCGGGGGGCGATGAGCTGGGAGTGAACGGCTTCGGGGCTGAATTGCAGCGCCCGCAGCAGGTCTTCCAGCTGCCAGAGGTAGAGGATGTATTCGGCGATGTTTTCGCGCCGTTTGGTCTTGGCTATATCCATGATGTCGTCTTTGTTTCGTTGCTCAGCGTGCGATGCGTTCCGTTTCGCCTGCCGCAGCATGTGCGGCGGGCTTCGCACTGTATGAAAAAACCGGACCGTTTGCGGTGAACGGTCCGGTTTCGGGACGCGCCCGACAAAGATACGGATAAGTGAGAGCAATGTCAAATTTATTTGAACATTGCCGAACGGGAGTATCTTCGACGAAGTCAAAGATACGGATAAGCGAGGGTAAAAGCAAACTCGTTTGCGTTTTGCCGAGACCGGAGTATCTGAGGCGTCAGCCGAAGATACGAAATGATTCCGCTTATTTGGCGTAATAGAGCCAGCTCTTGATGACGCCCTTCGTTTCGAGGAAGTGGCGCTGCGCCTTCAACAGGTTGCGCAGCTGGAGCACCATCGTGCGCGTCTCGTTGAGGATCGTCAAGTAGAGCATACTGGCTTTCGTACTCCCCTTGCCGGAGGTGTTGAACCGCCGCAGCTCGCTCTTGATCGCGTCCGAAATGGTCTCGAAAAGACGGTCGCGCATCGAGAGCACCAGGTCGATGTCGCCGAAATCGTTGGTCGTGAGCATGGCGTTGATGCGGCGGTAGATCGCCTCCACTTCGTCGCCCACGCGGATCAGGTCGGTCGTCTGTTCACGGGTCAGCCCTTCGTGGTTGTTGTCGATATGGCCGTATGCGGGGCGCACGATGTGGGTGAGCGCCTTGGTCAGTTCGTTGAGGTAGTCGACCACCTGCACGTAGTACTGCGCCGTGTCGAGATCGCTCTCGCGCAGCATCCGCAGCGTCGACATCATGCGGTATTTGCGTTCGTGCATCCGCTCGTAGAGTTCCGACGATTCGCGGTTGAGGTCGCGCAACACCTTGCGGTTCTCCTTGAAGACGGCCAGCAGCGTGCGGTCGTAGATGCGGGTGGCGGTGTTGATCGTCGAGCTGACCACCGTGGCGATCTCTTCGACGACGTTTTCGTTCGTGACGGCGGTCGTCGTTTCGGCGCTCTTCGTCTTTTTGATGAAGTTGCTGTGGACGAGCATGTAGCCCGCCAGCACCGTCAGCAGGATCAGCATGACGGTTCCTCCGTAGACGAGCGCCAGTCCGACGACGTAGGCGATGATGAAGCCGCCCAGCGCCGTCACGAACCATCCCGCCACGACGGTCATCACGCCCGAAATACGGTAAACGGCCGTTTCGCGTCCCCAGGCGCGGTCGGCCAGCGACGAACCCATCGCCACCATGAAGGTGACGTAGGTGGTCGACAGCGGCAGTTTGAGCGATGTGGCCATGGCGATCAGCAGTGCCGAAGTGGTGAGGTTGACCGTGGCGCGGATCATGTCGAACGGTGCGCCGGTGTGTTCGATGTCCGTCACTTCGAAGCGGCGGGAGATCGCCTCGCGGAGCCGTTGGGGAACGACCCGCTCGATGGCATGGTTGGTGTTGAGCGTCGCGCGGACGATGGCGCGGGCGAAGGCCGACGAACCGTATTCGCGCTGCTCCTGCTCGTCGTTCTGGCTGGCCAGCGAGAGTTCGGTTTCGGTGACGTGCATCGCCTTGCGCGACGTCCAGAGCGTGAGGATCATCACCACGCCCGCACCGACGAGGAAGGCGAAGTTGGCCGGAACGTTCTCGTTGAGCGCATCCATCGTCATCGCGGAGTCGCCGGCGTGGCGGGCGATCCGGAAGGCGTCCCAGCCGGCGATCGGTACGCCGATGAAGTTCACCAGATCGTTTCCGGCGAAGGCGAGCGCGAGGGCGAAGGTGCCGCCCAGGATCGTGATGCGCAGGATGTTGATCTTGAAACGCTGGACGAAGAAGAGGATGAGGCTGCATGTCAGCCAGCAGACCAGCAGCGAGAGGATGATATGGTTCTCGACCATATGGATGAAGGCCGTCTGCGACAGTGTTCCTTTGAGTCCCTTGAAGAGTGCGAAGTAGATGATCGCCGTGAGCGATGCGCCGCACCACAGCGCGCCATAGCGGCTCAGGGCCCGCGTGTAACGGAACGAGAAGATCAGGCGGGAGACGTACATCACGGCCGTACCCACCGTCAGCGCGATGACCACCGAGAGCAGGATCGCCGCGACGATGCCGAATGCGCGGCCCGTGTGGATGAACTCGCCCAGGTCGCCCATCGAAAGTGCGTCGCTGCCGGCGATCTTGAAGGTCGAAACGGCGATCGCGGCGCCCAGCAGGCAGAAGATGAGCGACACGGTGGTCGAGGTGGGAAGCCCCCACGAATTGTAGAGGTCCAGCAGAATGATGTTGGCGAACATCACGCTCAGATAGAGCAGGATCACCTCGTGGAAGGAGAACATCCCCGGATCGAACATTCCGTTGCGCGCCACCTCCATCATGCCGCTCGACGTGAGCGTGCCGACCAGGATTCCGATCGATGCCACGATCAGGATCACGCGGCGGGGGGCCGCCTTCGATCCGATAGCCGAGTTGAGGAAATTTACGGCGTCGTTGGTGACGCCGACGAAGAGGCCTGAGACGGCCAGTACTGCCAGAATGGCGATAATCACTGTGTAAATCGGGTCCATAAATCCGTTTTAATTCGTTTCCGCCGCCCGGCGTGCGCCGCACATTCCGAAAACGTTCGTTAGGCAGGACAAATTTAGACCGAAAAGTCGGTTCTCTCACGTAATGCGCGCAGAATTAACGCAAAGGTAAGGATTCCTTAACGCAAATTTAACCTTCGTCTTCTCCCCGTTCTTTCCGGCAGTCCGACACGAAACATCGCGGAGTATCGCGCGGATAAGTATCTCAGTAGAGGTAGAAGACGATGGCCGTGAAGTGGCAGATCGCCGCCAGATTGATGAGCAGGTGCCATACCATGTGGTGATAGCGGAACCCTTTGCGGGCGTAGACCCATGCGCCGGCGGTGTAGAGCACGCCTCCCGCGGCGATCAGCACGAGCAGCGGCATCGAGGCGTGACGCACGAAAAGCGGCATGAAGAAGACGATCGTCCACCCCATCACCAGGTAGATCGTCAGGCTGACCGCCGGAATCGAACGGCGGGCGAGCGACTTGTAGATGATGCCGAAGAGCACCATCGCCCATTGCAGTACCGTAATGAAGGTACCCTGCCAGCCTCCGATGACCGACAGTGCGATCGGGGTGTAGGTTCCGGCGATGGCGACGTAGATGAAGATGTGGTCCAGGATGTGGAACACCTCCTTGTGGCGTGACGCGGGGTGCATCGAGTGGTAGAGGGTCGATCCGAGGAACATCAGCAGCAGCGAGATGACGAAGACGCTGGCGGCCACGGCGGCCAGCGTTCCGTCGTGGACGTAGGCGCGCACGGCGGCGAAGGGAAGAGCGGCGAGCGTCAGACACAGCATCACGCCGTGCGACACGGCGTTGGCGACCTCTTCCCCGACGGTCGGGACGTAGACTTTCTGTTCGGCCATGAGGTGCTTCCATTTGGTTTTCACGCCAAATGTAGCGATAAAATCGGTAGTATGGATCATCGTCTTCGAGATTTTCTTCTTCGTTTTCCCGCCTCGGCGTAGCCTGTGCGAGTTCGGCTCTGCGCCCGGCTTGGCGGAAAATTAAGTTTTTCGCTGTCGAAACAAAGATTGCACCGTTCTTTCGTTGCGGGACGGTATTTCGGGGAATGCCCGCGGTTTCACCCCTCCGTCCGACTCCGGCAGGGTCTCGGCACGGCCTGTGCTGCCGGCCGTTCGCCGTGCTCCGCCGGCCTTCCGCACGGAACCCGTACGAAAAGAGGTGTCGACGGTGCGACGAAGCACGGGGTTTGTGAAATTTTTGTAACTTTGTTGCGTTAGGTTAACGGGGCATCCCGCTAAAATCGTGCAGAGCTATGGAGACGACACGTTACGACGAGCTGCGGACGCTCGTCGCCGCAAATTTTTCCGAGACCACGCAGCGGCTCGTCGACGAGGCGCTGGCATATGCCGCCGAATGCCTTGAAAAACAGGTGCGCTACGACGGATCTCCGCTGCTGGATCACGCCGCAGGCGTCGCACGCATCGTCATCTCCGAAATCGGACTGGGGCGCAACTCCACGCTGGCGGCCATCCTGCACGACGTGGTGCGGCTCGCCGCCTGCGGCGAGCCGGGCGACCTGATGGG
>OLFZ01002238.1_pt1 | contig 13471 bp, 12 predicted proteins | sample 1604861 | NCBI WGS metagenome assembly OLFZ01 (sample SAMEA3888895, study PRJEB22519) | human gut metagenome | biome: human gut; feature: human-associated habitat; material: faeces | place: Denmark | collected 2011 | reverse complement strand
TTTTTTCATTTCACTTACATTTTTAAGGAGTCAACCATATGTACAAAAAGACACTATATTTTATCTATTGGGAATCAGTCATCCTACAGCCTTCACCTGTGTCAATATGTTCTCTGCTTTTTCCAACACACTCGTTTATATATACGCATACTATAGAATGTATCGCACTATAAACAACTGATTACTATTTAAGAAGTAGGATTTATTCAGCCTTCTATTAAGCCACAGGTTGGTCATCTATCATGACCCAAAAAGGGAATAAGAAGTGAAAAGAATAGCAAAAATCTATAAAATATCAGTTTCTTTTGGTAGAGTCTTTAAATAGCCGTATCTTTGCACCATAAAAACAGCAACAAGATGGCAAAGATATTGATTATAGAAGACGATTTGGCATTTGGAACCATGATTCAGACATGGCTCAGAAAGAAAGGTTTCGAAGTAGAGAAAGCCACATCGGTTGGTGCTGCCTTGAGGTTGTTGCAGGAAGACAGCCAGCGCGATCTGATTCTCTCTGACCTCAGACTTCCCGACCACGACGGACTCACCACACTGAGATGGCTCCACAAACAGGGCCTTCACATTCCCTTTATCGTCATGACAAGCTATGCAGAGGTGCAGAATGCTGTGCTCGCCATGAAATCAGGAGCCAATGACTATGTGGCAAAACCGTTTCATCCCGATATCCTGTTAGAGAAAATCAACGAAGCTATCAAGCTGTCAGCCTCATCGACACCTGTTCCGGCAAACTCTCCTGTCACACCGACTCTACAAGAGACCCCTCAGCAAACTACCACACAGCCCGACGAAGACGAGGCGCCCAAATACATAGAAGGCAAGAGTGAAGCCTCGCAACAGCTATATAGATATGTGTCACTCGTAGCACCTACCCCTATGTCGGTACTGATACTCGGAGCAAGCGGCACAGGCAAGGAATATGTGGCGCATCGCATACACGAATTGAGCAGCCGTGCCGACAAGCCCTTCTTCGCCATAGACTGTGGAGCCATACCAAGAGATGTAGCTGCATCCGAATTCTTCGGTCATGTGAAAGGCGCCTTTACTGGAGCCGAACAAGACAAGAAGGGAGCTTTCGAAGTAGCCAACGGAGGAACACTCTTCCTCGACGAGATGGGAAACCTGAGCTATGATGTGCAGGTGCAACTGCTTCGTGCCCTGCAGGAGAGAAAGATAAGACCCGTGGGAGGAACTAAGGAAATCGACATCGATATCCGACTGGTGTGCGCCACCAACGAAAACCTGGCACAGAGAGTGGCTGAGGGACAATTCCGCGAAGACCTCTTCCACCGCATCAATGAGTTCACCATCTATATGCCCGAACTGAAAGACCGCGGCACAGACCTCTTCCTCTTCGCCAACCTCTTCGTCAAGCATGCCAACAAGGAGTTGGGACGGCACGTGCTCGGGTTCGACGACAAGGCTTCAGAGATGATTGCCTCGTACAGCTGGCCCGGCAACCTGCGCGAACTCAACAACGTGATGAAGCGTGCCACCCTGCTGACCAAGGGAAACTATATCGGCAGGACTGAACTCCAGCAGAGCATGAGTCATCTGCAACAACCCACAGAGACCTTGACTTTGCGGGATGAGCAAACCGAGTTGCAACGCATAGAAGCTGCTCTGAAAACCGCCAATGGCAACAAGAGCAAGGCTGCCCAACTGTTGGGAGTGGACAGAAAAACCCTCTACAACAAAATCAAGAAATATAATCTGTAGACCTCTGCAACTTCCTATAACACATAGCAAGGACGGACTGTAAACCCAATGAGGTTCATAGTCCGTCCTTGCTGTATGATAGCTTTTCTATCATGTCCCGACATCCTGTGCCAATTCCCCATTCCCCAATAGAGTTCCACAACTTTTTGGGGAATTATTCCACACTCTTTCCACACTTTCCACACTTCCCCACTTTTTGGCACAACCATTTCAACCACTGATTATCAAGAACTTAGCAAACTTTTTTCATTTTTGGCACGCTGATTGTGATATTAGATAGTGAACTCGCAAACGAACTGAATGTTCAACAAACGAACTGAATGTTCAACAAGAGTTTCAACAGAGAATAATAAACAAAAATAGAATATTAACAATTTAAAACATTACAATTATGAAGAAGTTATTTTTCGCAGTTATCGCAGCAGCATTCGTTTTCGTATCAGCAAACAACGTATTTGCAAGTAACAAAATGATCAGCACATCAGCTTACGAGCCAACTGATACAGTAGCTCCAGCCGACACTACAGAGACTACAACAGAGAAGCCTGCGGAAGCATCTTTGGTAATGTCACTCAGCGACATCGAGCCAACTGACACAGTAGCACCAGCCGAGACTCCAGCTCCTGCTGACACAACAAATACTCCAGCCGACTCAACAGCAGAACAGGCTCAGTAAACCGCTCCATCTTCAAAAAACAGTATACATGCAGCTTTTAAAATGAAAATATCTTGTCTTCTCTTCCGAAGGCAAGATATTTTTTTGTATTTTTGCACCATGATAAAAAACAATATTCCTCTCAAAGTAGCCTTAGGATATGCTGCCGTAGCCGTGGTGATGGCCCTGGCAGTAGCGCTCGTATACAGCAACACGCAGTCTATCCTGAACATCGACAAGGCTTCACGTGACTATACCCACAAGCGCAATATGGCCGACAGCCTGGTGTACAGCCTGCTCGACGTGAGCAACAACGAACGTTCCATCTATATGGAGACATCGGGAAACTGGGAGGAACTCAACCACTCCATCTCGGAAGCCAAGGTGCAGGCACTCAAACTCAAGGCGCTGGAAAAGGACTCCCTGCAGAAAGCACGCATGGACACCCTCGTCAGTCTGCTCAACCTGAAACAAGTCAACCTGAAGCAACTCCGAAGAGTGTTGATAGCCAACAATCATGAGAGCTTTCTTCACGAAAAGGTGAGCAATCTGAGCAGCGGAAAAGACTCGGTAGTGGTGCACCCCAAGACTGCACAAACCCATGAGAACAAAAGGACAACCGTTGAGGTGGTGAAGACCCGAAAAGGCTTCTTCCGCCGACTCGCCGACGCCTTCAAGAAAGGCGCCACCGACACCATAGCCATACACAATGATGTCAACCAAACTACAACCGACTCGATTTCCACACCTGTCGACATCGCCGGAGAGGTGGCACAGGTGCTGTCGCAGATAGGACAGGAAGACAAACAGAACACACAGAAGAAGGAGAAAGCAGTAAACAAAGAGGTGAGCGACCTGCAGAAAGTGAACGCCCAGCTTGCCGAACGTACTTCCCACTTGCTCAACACCATCCGCCAAAGCGAGATGCAGTCCATGCAGCAGGCTTTAGGTAAAGCGCTGAATGCCCGCCGTTCACTCCTGTGGCAGATCACCCTTATGGCTTTGCTTGCCATGACCGCCGCCGTAGTCTTGCTGTGCTACATCTTCAAAGACACCAAGAAGGAACGCATCTATCGTGAGAACTTGGAAGAGGCCAACACCGAGATTCAGCGCATCATGAACCAACGCGAAAGACTCCTTCTTACCATCACCCACGACATCAAGGCTCCCGTAGCTTCCATTTCGGGCTTCATCGACCTGATGAGAGAACATGTGAGCGACGAGAAAGGCATGAACTATATCGACAACATAGCCAGCTCTGCCAGCCATCTGTCAAGATTGGTGGCCTCGCTCCTCGACTATCACAAATTAGAGAACGGACTGCTGGAACTCCATCCCTCCAGTTTCTCGCCAGCCTCGCTCATTCGGCAATGCACCGAAGGCATGAGGATGCAGGCAGAGAAGAAGAACCTGGTGTTAAGTTCCTCTTATCAGGATAAGGCTGCCGAGCTGCAAGGATTAGCAGCCGATGCCGCAATCACCTATCAGGCAGATGCTTTCCGCATCCGTCAGGTGTTGGACAACCTCATCAGCAACGCCATCAAGTACACCGTGAAAGGAAAGGTTACTGTCACTGCCCTCGTCAAGCCAGCCCCATCGGCAGGCATCTGCCACCTTATTATAAAGGTAGAGGATACGGGCATGGGCATGACTTCTGAGGAATGTCGAAAAGTGTTCCAGGCTTTCACACGTCTCAAGGACGCACAGGGCATAGAAGGCACAGGCTTAGGACTGTCCATCACCCATGAACTCGTCACTCTCTTAGGCGGACAGATCTGTCTGCAATCAGAGAAAGGCATCGGCTCCACCTTTACCATCACCCTTCCTATCAGTCAGAATCCTCCTTCCGTTCAGGAAGCCTCAACGGGCGAAGCTGCCGAAAAGCAGCCGGCAAGTATCAGCGCCGCGGGCACAGAACTGTCATCAGCGAACCAGCAGCCCCTTGCCAACCATAAGATTCTGATCCTCGACGACGACCGTCTGCAGCTGCAACTGCTCCAGGAGATGTTGCACCGCAAGGCCAATGACGACTGGCAGATATTTGCCTGTCAGCATGTTACCGAGGCTCTTACCATTCTGCACAACGAACAGCCCGCCCTGATGCTGATGGATATAGAAATGCCAGAGATGAACGGAACGGAGATTATCCGCATGATCAATCACAGACACATGAAGGTGATAGCCATGACAGCCCACGACATCAGCATCAAGGAAGAACTGACGGAGGCTGGCTTCGACGACTGCCTGTTCAAGCCCTTCCGCCCTGAAGCCTTAGAGAGTTTGTTGGCTCCTGCTGCCCGAGAAGCTGCTACAGAAGAGCCTGCCGCTGAAGAAACAACTGCAGAAGAGCCTGCCGCCGATGTATCTGCCCGTGAAAGGCTGTCTTCACTTTTGATCTTTGCCGGAGGCGACAAGGAAGCGGAGATGGAGATCGTGAAAACTGTGACGGCAGAAATGGAAACTTACCGGGAATCGTTGAACAAGTATCTGCCTGCTGCCGAAAAGGAAGAAGAGAAACAGGAGGACAACACACAGGCTGTACAGGTAGAACTCAGCCAGGAGGACAAGCAGAATGTGGCAAGAATCGCCCACAAACTGCAACCCATAGCCCAGATGATGCAGGCGGAATGTCAACAGCAGCTGCAGACTCTCTCGCCCGAGCACATCGGCGAACAGGAAGACAAAAAAATCCGAGCATACATCCAGGCCGTCTTCGACGACTTAGGAAATATGCTCGGAGAGTTGAGAAATATTCTTTCTGAGTAATCGTTCTTACAGTTCCACATTGTCTATGTGGAATTTCATCAGTCCGGCAGGCACCTTCACCATGACCTCATCGCCGGCTTTCTTGCCCAAGAGAGCCTGTGCGATGGGCGACTTGATAGAGATTTTTCCACTATGAAGGTCTGCCTCGTGAGGATTCACTATGGTGTAAGTCATGCTGCACTTATTGGCCACATTGGTAATCTTCACCTTGCTCAACAGTCCCACCTTGTCGCTTTGCAGTCGCGACTTGTCTATTACACGGGCATTCTCCAGAATCTTCTGCTTGAAACTGATTCTGCTTAACAGTTTGCCCTGCTCTCGCTTGGCAGCATGATACTCAAAGTTCTCGCTGAGGTCGCCCTTGTCGCGTGCCTCGGCTATGGCGTCACGCACAGCTGGCAGTTCCACCTTTACCATGTGTTGAAGTTCAGCCACGAGCTCATCGTAGCCTTCCTGAGACATATATTCCATAATGCTTTTTTTCTTTTTGTTTTATTCTTCGGCGTGCAAAGGTACGGAGAAATCATGAAAAAGCCAAGACTTTGCCCGAGTTTTACGCAAAAAGAAAGCCGTGCATAAATATTCACAAGCATACTGCACTTAACTACGAAAAAATTTTTTCTCAGTTAGGAAAAATTATTTCCCCAGTTGGGCAGATTCATTTTCCCAACTGAGAAGCCGTTTTTCGGCAATTCTTGTATGAATATACTTGCGCTGTAAGAACACGTCATTGCCCCGGATGATTTTGCAAGACAAGGGGAAGCATCACGCTCCCCAAACCTCCTCGGCGATTTCTCGCACAAGATCCAACTTGGCCCACTGCTCTGCCTCTGTCAGTTTGTTGCCTATCTCGCAAGAAGCAAAACCACACTGAGGACTCAGGCTGAGACGCTGGAGAGGAAGATACTTCGCCGCCTCATGAATGCGGGCTATGACTGTGGCCTTGTCCTCGAGCACAGGCGACTTGCTGGTTATCAGACCAAGAACCACCTTCTTGCCTTCAGCCACATACCGCAGAGGCTCGAAGCCACCCGAACGCTCATCGTCGTATTCAAGATAGAAGGTGTCGGCATCCTCGCGGGCAAAGAGATAAGGAGCCACAGCATCGTAGGCGCCCTTCGTGGCATAGCATGAATGATAGTTGCCACGGCACACGTGCGTGTTGACGGTCAGCCCCTCGGGCTTTCCCTTTATGGAGAGGTTGTTGACCTTCAGATATTGCAGGGCCTCGTGTTCCAGGGTAAAGCCCGTGCCTGCCATCGACTTCCAGAAATCGTCATCTACAATCATGCCCCAGGTACAGTCGTCCAACTGTACAGTTCGACAGCCTGCAGCATAGATCTCGTGGAAGAATGTGCGATAGGCCTTGGCAATGTCTTCTATCAGCTCTGTGGTGTTGGGATAAAACTGACGGGTGTTCTCGGCATTCTTTCCTCGGAACAGCTCTGCCAGAAACTGTGCCGGTGCCGGTACGGTCTGCTTGGCCTCTACGCCCTCCTCCTCAAACTGCTTCACAAACAAGAAATCCTTGATGAAGGGATGGTTCTCGCCTGTTATCTTTCCTGTAAGACGGAGGGAGCCTTTCGTGGTTTCCTCGCCATGAAACTGATAACCATGATCCAACTCTATGTGCTCTACGCCGCCAAATCCCCACATAAAGTCGAGATGCCAATAGCTGCGACGAAACTCGCCATCTGTAATATAGCGCAATCCGTGCGCCTTCTGCTGTCTGACCACTTCTGTGATAAGCCGGTCTTCAATGTGACGAAGTTCTACTGCCGAAATCTGTCCCTCGGCAAACTTTACTCTGGCTTCCTTCAACTCTGCTGGGCGCAAATAGCTGCCCACTGCCTCAAAATGTTGATTTCTCACGTTGCTCATGTGTTTATTTCCCTTTCTTTAATATTATGTGTAATGATGACTGTCTGCATCCTGCCCCACTGACGGCAGAAATGCTTCTTTTTCGGCTGCAAAGGTAGGAAGAAGAATTTTATCCGCCAAATATTCTTCATAATTCAGAAAAATATGCTAACTTTGCAGTTAGAATAATCGATACACAGAATATTATTCTGTAAAAAAATACACATTTAAAGAAGAATAGATTATGGCAACAGAAGAAAAACTCGACGACATAGACATCAAGATACTGAAGTTGCTGCAACAGAACTCCCGGCTCACCGTCAAGGAACTTGCAGCAAGAGTACACCTTTCGCCCTCGCCTACCTTTGAACGTCAGAAACGACTGGAACGGGAAGGATACATACAGCGATATGGAGCCATCGTCGACCATCACAAGATGGGGCACAACGTCATCGTGCTATGCAATATCCGACTGAAGCAGCACACTCACGACCTGATACAGCAATTCATGGACACCGTGCAGAACATAGACCAGATAACGGAATGCTACAACACCACGGGCGACTATGATTTTCAGATCAAAGTGTATGCACACGACATGAAAGACTATCAGGACTTCATGCTCAACACCCTCGGCAACATTGACTGCATAGGCAGTCTTCACAGTATCATCGTCATTGGCGAAATAAAAGACTCGCATTACATCCCGGCAAGCAGATTGTTGGCGAAGACACTCCTCCTTCTGTGCATCATGCTCTCTTCGCTGTTCTGTATGCCCTTGAAAGCACAGAACCCAGGCGAGACTGTCACAGAGCAAAGCATCAGCAAAAAGGGAGAAAAACATTACTTTTATGCCGTGCCCATTCCCGACAACATCTTCAGCATGATGAAGGGAAAAACATACAAGAAGAATTGTACTGTGCCAAGAAGCGAGCTGCGCTATCTGCGCTGCCTGCACACCGACAAGGAAGGCAGGAGCATCGTGGGAGAAATGGTGGTCAACAAAGCCATAGCTAACGATGTGCTCGACATTCTGTACAAACTCTACCGGGCAAAATATCCGATAGAGCGAATGCGGCTCATCGACTATTGGAACGCAGATGACGAACGGGCCATGAGAGCCAACAACTCCTCTTGCTTTAACTTCAGGTTTATCTCGCATACCCACACCGTATCAAAGCACGGCAGAGGAATGGCTGTAGACATCAACACGCTCTACAACCCCTACCACAAACGACTGAGAAACGGCAAGGAAGTGATAGAACCTGCCACAGCCCGTCCTTATCTCGACCGCAGTAAGAAACACGCATACATGATTCAAAGGGGCGACTTATGCTATCGCCTTTTCAAAGAAAAAGGATTCAGATGGGGTGGCGACTGGAAGCACAGCAAAGACTATCAGCACTTCGAGAAATGACAAAAATTTACCCACGTACTCTGAATCAGAAATTCAACAGCACGTGGGTAAAAGCTTCAAACAAGATGCTTAGCTGTACCAAATAGAATTATATTCTCTACGATCATCTTCTTCGTTGTAAATGTTCTCATACTCCAGGTTCTTTGCCTCGAATGCTTCTAATGACTTTTTCATAATCCACCCTCCTATATGTTAAAGTTAATAATCTGCTTTGTGATTGCAAATATAGGAAAAAAAACAGAGTCACCTTGTCAATAATTCAGAAAAGTTGTGTATTTTTTTGCAGCATTGTAAAATGTATGAACATTCTCATTATAAAACCACAGCATGAAACTATCAAATACTTTCAACCGACTAAGATGGCGACACTGGTTGCTCTTGTCGTTGCTCGTCCTCGTTCTCGTCATTAAGTGGAGCCCATACTTAGGCTACATTTACACCTTATATATATACAGCACCATCGGGAGAATACTATCTTCCTTTTCGGGCATCTTCCCGTTTGCCATAGGCGACATCTTCATCGCCCTCAGCATCGCATGGGTCATTCTTTATCCTCTCTACGAGATTGTCCTTCGCAAACGACTTGCCCGCCGTTACGCCTTCCTGGCAGCTAAAGGGAACAGTTATCCCAAGACAAAGACGGTGTGGGGAAGAGTGGCAGAATATCTGCTGTGGATCTACGTATGGTTCTACATGGCCTGGGGACTCAACTACTCGCAGCCCAACATCTATCAGCGCACAGGCATGAAACCAGCAGAAGTAGATAAGGACAAGCTACGCGAGTTTGCCTATCGCTACGCTGACAGCCTCAACTTATTGAGTGAAGAACGAAGAGTGAAGAGTGAAGAACAGGAAAGTGAAGAGTGGAAACGAAGAGTGAGTGATGCGATTCAGAATGTATATGAGAAGATGGGACGCAAAGAAGGCATCAACCCTTCCTTCAACCCTCATCCCCATGTCAAGACCATGGTGTTCACTCCCCTCAGCTCGATGGCGGGCGTCACGGGCAGCATGGCTCCTTTCTTCTGCGAGTTTACTCTGAATGGAGACATTCGCCCTCACGACTATCCTGCCATCTATGCACACGAATATGCACATTTCTTAGGAATAGCCAATGAGGGCGAAGCCAACTTCTACAGCTATATTGTCTGCACATCGTCAACAGACAAGGCTGTGAAGTTCAGCGGATATTACCACATCTTCTTCCATGTGCTCCGCAATGTCTTCGATGTCTTAGGCGAAAAGGAGGGAGAGAAATTCCTGAAACACATCCGTCCCGAGATCATCCGTCTGGCAAAGGACGACCGCCACTACTGGCTCAGCAAGCGAAGCAAGGTGCTTGATGCCGCACAAGACTTCATCTTCGACCTTTACCTCAAGGGCAACAACGTCTCGGAAGGCAGGAAAAGCTATTCGGGTGTTGTCGCCCTGATACTGGCATGGGAAGAGCTGCAGCAACGAGAGAAGCGAAAAGCCTTTTTTGTCTTTTTGCATGGACAAGAGGCTGATGATTGCTGATTTTTTGTTACTTTTGCACTACGTTACACAACCAACAAAGTATGATAGACCGCTGTTATATAGAAATAACCAACACGTGCAATCTGAACTGCCACTTCTGCCCCAAGCACAACAGAGCGAAGAGACAGCTCACGGCAGAAGAGTTCGACTTGCTCACCAGTAAGTTGAAAGGCAAGGCTTGTTTCCTCTACTTCCATCTCATGGGAGAGCCCCTGCTCCACCCTCTGCTGCCACAATTCATCACTCTGGCAAGAGAGCGTGGATTCAAAACCGTGCTTACCTCCAATGGCACCCTCCTGCATCGGGCCATGGAACTCTTAGACACGTTGCCCCATAAGATTCAACTCTCTGTTCACTCGCACGAGAGCAATGCACAAGGCAGACTGTCCGACTATATGGATGAGGTGATGCGCTTCTCCACTCAGGCAGCAGCCAAAGGCACCTGTATGGTGTTGCGCCTATGGAACCAAGGAGGCATGGACCAAGAGAACGAAGAGGTGATGAGCCTCATCGAGAAGTACGTGCCTAAGCCCTGGAAAGAGCGTCCCGACGGATTCCGCCTCAGCGACAATCTCTACTTGGAGTTTGACAGAAAGTTCGAGTGGCCCAACTTCGACAACAAAGAAGAAGGACAGGAAACAGGCAACAGCGAGGAAGACAAGAGTAACGTCAAGGGAAGAGAGGTGTTCTGCAAGGCACTTATCAAGCAGATAGGTGTGCTGGCAGACGGAAGCCTCGTGCCCTGCTGCCTCGACCATAACGGCGATGTCGTGCTGGGCAACCTCTTCCATCAGTCGCTCGAAGATATTCTCTCCTCGCCAAGGGCTACGGCATTGATAGAGGGTTTCAAACATCATCATGCCTCGGAAGCACTTTGCCGCGACTGCGAATCGGCACTGGCACGAAACAGCTTCCGAGGTAAAGCAAGAAAACAGATATAAGACAAGAAACAGACATGAAAGAAGTATTAATCGTAAGCATAGGCAGCTTCTTTGGAGGCGGCCTGAGATATTGGATTTCCAAGATGGTGCAGTCGTGCAGCCTCATAGCTTTCCCCTTCGGCACCATGACAGTAAACGTGTTGGGCTGCTTCATCATCGGATTTCTCTCCGGCATTTCGTGGAATGGCGGCGGATGGATGAATCCCTCCACCAAGTTGCTGCTCACCACAGGCTTCTGCGGTGGCTTCACCACCTTCTCCACCTTCATGAACGAAGGTTCATCGCTGATACAGGATGAGCAATATCTCTACATGATGCTCTATCTCTTCGGCAGCCTCATCCTTGGCCTCATCGCCGTGATGGCTGGACATCAGTTGGCAAAGTTTTTCTGAAAAAATGATTCTCTGCTTAATTTTTCCCCTACATTTGTCTTATAACTCAGCACCCCTATTGAAAACTTTGAATAGAAAAGGCTCGAAATATGAAAGCGGCTTCGTAAGCAGTTGAAGCCTATTGCATTATTCTGATAGAAACTATAAAAATATAGTTGACCACTTTAAACTTTATTAATAATACACGTTGACTCACATTAACGTAACAACTCATGACAATATGGGTGAACTGAGTAGTTACAACTATTATAGTCGATGTAGCGAATGGTGACGATGAAAGAATGGTGAATGCGCTTGCACTTATCATCGTGGCAGATAGCCCCCTTGTCATTTTTTATTCATTTTATCCATCGTACTGAATAAAATCAGCACTTTTTTATTCAATACAATGGATAGAATGAATATTTTTTTGTATCTTTGTCTCGGTTTAATCAATTCATCTGAAGAGAAATGAGAACAATTATCAGTAACCAGAAAAAGGAACGGGATATTCTGCTTTCCCGTCCTTACCTTACACGTCATACCAAATATGATGAGGATGAACTGTTGGCAAGCAAGCAAATCAAGTTGATAACGGGTCCCAGAAGAACTGGCAAATCGACAGAGGCTTTGCTGATGCTGAAAAGCAGGAACTTCGCCTATCTGAATTTTGATGACGGCAAACTCCTGAGTGCATGGGACGATGATTTGGTTTGGGAAACATTACATGCCGTTTATCCCGACTTTGAGTATCTTCTGCTTGATGAGGTTCAAAATCTGGATGGTTGGCATTTATGGGTTTCCAAACTTTACCGCATGGGAATCAACATGGTTATTACGGGAAGCAACGCCAAATTGCTGAGTAGCGAAATGGCAACATTGCTCACAGGCAGATATATCCAAATAGAGATGCTGCCTTTCAGTCTTTCTGAATTCTTTATCTGGAACCACAGAAATCTTTCGGAAGTATCAGAGATGAAAGACAGCGCATCAGACCTCTCGCTTATTGCAGACTATCTGCACCATGGTGGCTATCCAGAGACTGTAGCAGCAAGAAGCCTGACCCAAAACTATCTCTCCACACTCTTTGATTCCATCATTTGGAAAGACATTGCCAAGCGTCATAAAGTACGCAATGTAGAGGATTTGAACAACCTGGCCATGTATATGGTTTCTAACTTTTGCAATCCATTCAGTGCCAACGAACTGGCAGAAACGCTTGGATTTTCAAGCGTAGCAACAACCAAGAAGTTTATGGGATATTTAAGTGAGCCCTATCTCTTGTATTATCTGCCACGTTACAACAACAAGTTGAAAGTAATGAAGAAAGCTCCACAAAAAGTATATGTGGTTGACAATGGTTTTGTAGAAGCCAAGGCTTTTAGTGTGAGTGAGAACTTAGGCAGGTTATTGGAGAATCAGGTTTTTATAGAGTTGATTCGTAGGGGGTATCATGCAGAAACATCACTTTTCTATTATCGCTCCCGTAATGACAAGGAGACTGATTTTGTTACAAGGCAGGGTGCTCATGTAGAAAGTCTTATACAAGTATGTTATGACCTCTCATCCGAACGAACGCTCAAGCGGGAAGTAGATAGCATCATTGAATGTGCGGGGGAACTCAAATGCTCCAATCTAATCATTGTCACGATGAATGATGAAAGAATAATTGAGAAAAATGGTTATAAGGTCAAGATTTTGCCTATATTTAAGTTTTAATGAGCTGCAACACTGTGGATACCGATTTGCTAACAAGGATTTTCTACCGATATGTTCTTAGTTCTTCTATCGGATAGCCACGGTTTTTTCTCCTAAAACACTTGCGAAACTTGAATCTTATAATATTAAATAGGAGAAGAATTGGGCAAAGAAGCCCTTTTCTCCTCAAAAAACTATATATTTGCAAACAATTAAAACAATATCGCAAATGATATGAGAACAGAGGAGTCAGCATCCCGAGAAGCAGTTCCTGGTAACACCCATCGGTTGCGGCATTGCCAGCTTTGACCCAGAGGGCATCGCCCCACTGTTCAAGGAGGCAAAGGAGATAAAGAACATCACCTCCCCGAGAGTTTCTGGGAGGTGATGGAGTAAATGTCAAAAAGTACATATCAATGTAGCGAATGTTTCGCAAGTTGAGTCAATTATTTCACGTACTTCTTTCCATCCTTGATATAGATGCCGCTTTCTGGCTCCTGACTCAACTTGC
>OLFZ01002233.1_pt1 | contig 13498 bp, 9 predicted proteins | sample 1604861 | NCBI WGS metagenome assembly OLFZ01 (sample SAMEA3888895, study PRJEB22519) | human gut metagenome | biome: human gut; feature: human-associated habitat; material: faeces | place: Denmark | collected 2011 | reverse complement strand
AAACTTTTACTTGAAAAAGAAACAAGGCGATGCCGCCGCCTGTAAGATCGGCGGAGCGTGAAGGGCGACCGAACCGTTGCGGACAAAGGCGTCATACCCGCATGCCGATTCCGCCGGCCGAGGATTCGGCAGATGCAGTTCGTATATTTTATTGTATTCGGGGCGGGACGGCGCATAACGTTCGGAGCGATGGATCATGCGCCCGCAGGGAAAAGAAAAAGGGGCGCGGTGTCAATCAACTACCGTAGGTATTAGGAAACCCGTAATCAGTTGATCGTCCTGCGCCCCAGCCGTGTCCTACCCTAATGGGTAGGACATAACTGAGACTGACAACCATTATACCTGATTACCAATAAAGTTCCTAATTTCACGGTAGGTATAAAGAGTTGTTTACCCTCTATAATGTTATGTCCGTCGGTTATGCCGAGTCGTTCAATCGCAAAGGTAGCATAATTTTCGTAATGTATGTGTCACAAATATAGGTATTATTCTTGATAACTCAAACAAGTATTAGCGCAAAAATTAAGGTTAGCTTTTTTATTTGCGTCAATGAAACGGAAAAAGCAACGACGCGACGAAATACTTCTTCAAAAAATAGTACTGCGGATCAAAGAGCTCCGTAGTATTCATGGGCATACACAAGAAAAACTGAAAGAGGCAACCGGACTGAATATTCCAAATTTAGAAACAGGCGAGAATTTTCCTAACCTCACGTCTATTGCTATTATTTGTAGGTATTACAATATTTCTTTGGATGAATTTTTCGCTCCAATGGAATACCCGCCTAAAAAAGAATAACCATATGATATAAAGAGACGGAACATTATGTTCCGTCTCTTTTTTGTATGAATCAAACCGGCGTTGCTTGATTTCCGTTCGTCTCCGGCCGCCCCTCACCGACATTTTCGAGGATGTCCGTTCGGGCCGGCCGGAGCCTCGGGGCAGGGTTAGAGCAGCTCGCGGGAGTTCCGGTCGTTGTGCAGACGGTTGATCTCCTCGCGGTAGGTTTCGAGGTGCCACCGCAGAATGTTGTCCGCATAGGAGGTTGCGGTCATACGGTCGGGTCCGATCTTTCGCACGACGTCCAGTATCTTGCGCTTGGTTTCGGCATCGACATAGATCGCCGCGCGGAAGCGGATCTCCGTGCGGGCCATGAACCTCCGCTCGAAATCGGGAAGCAGGATTCTCCTGCGCCGTTCGGCGGCTTGCGGAGCCTCGTCGGAATCCTCCACCGTCTTTATGATCCGCTCGTCGAAGGGCGGCGGGTCGGCGTCGAGAATCGACGGGGTGTTTCCGATGGCACGGCGTACCAGCTCTTCATCGATCACGGTTTTCTTCGTCATGGTATGCAGTCTGTTTTGTGCGAATGAACGGTCGGCGACGAACGAAAAGGCTTTACGGCCCAGCTCCGTTCGAGCGATCATTCATTCACGAATTTGTCGGAAAATGTTCGCGGCGAATCGGTCTTGTCGGCTCGCACGGGCGGAAGCACGGCGGCGGACGATCCCGCATCCGTTCTTTCGTGCTTCCGTCCGCAAGATAATACGCCATCGTGGCCCCCGAAGCGGCTGGCCGCTCCTGACCGCCGGAGGCCGTCCGAAGGGTTTGCCGCTCTCGCCGCAGCGTCGTAATATTGCACCTTGAAAACCGTGTGCTGCCGGAGTGATCCGCGTAGGATTTTCGATGCGGGGAACGAGCGATCCGCAGTGCGGCGTTTTGTTCCCGCAGCGGGAACAGCGAGCTGTACCTTTGTATGCCGAAAAGGTTTTCGGCATACAAAGGTGCTCGCCCTGCGGGGCCGCGGCATACGGTAATGTAAAACCCTTTAAAACGAGAGAACGATGAGAAAGAACCGCGCATCGGACAACAAGAGCCGCAAATACTCCTTCCGCCTGACCGAGGAGCAGCATATCCGCTTCGAGCGGATGCTGTGAAGGGCGGGCTTGGAGCACAACCGCAGCCGCTTCATTGTCGGGCGAATCTTCGACGAGACGTTCCGCGTGGTCAGGGCGACCCCACGAAACAGCGTTACCTCGTCCGGCTGAACGAGTACATCGCCCAGATTTCCCGCGTGGGGAACAACTACAATCAGGTCGTCAAGGCGATCAACACGTACCTCTCGCGCAACATGCTGCCCCGCCAGATCGACACGCTGGTAGCCTGCACGCGCGAGTTGAAAGCCCTCTCGGAGCAGGTATTAGAGTTGACTAAACGATTACGGGAAGAGTGGCTGAAAGAGTGATCGGGCAGGGGAGGGCTTGCCCTTCGCGGCAAAATGACTATCTTTGTGAGGGTAAAGCGGTTTTTAATTCCCGATAAACGACCCGAACGATGACCGACCGACTGATTTTCGTACACGACAAGCGGCGCGACGCCTACGTCGACAAGACGTCGGAGATCGTCGGGCTGCGACCGGCCGGAGCGTATGTGTATGTCGATTACGGCGCAGCGCGGGTATTCCGCTATCGCAAGGAGCATGTGGTCTGCTATCCCCTGCTCGCCACACGCCGGCAGGTACGCATCTACAAGGACGGGACGTTGCAGGAGCCGTACGATACGCTGTTCGACTACGGGAAATACGTCCGGCTGGGCGCCGGAGAGGGCTTGCGTTCGCCGGCGATCGAGAAGTCGCGGATCGAAGCGGTCGATGCGCAGCCGCTCGCCGCAGACAAAGAGCGGCTGCTTTCCTATTTCGCGGAGGTTCTCGCTGCCAAAGCCTCTCTGGAGTCGGAGACCGATACGGAGGCCGCAGAGGAGGTTCCCGAAGGGGAGAAGAAAAGTTCGATCGCCGCCCTGCTCGCCGAGACGATGCAGCGCATCGATCCGCAGGATCCCCGTACGGCGCTGTATGCCTATCTGAGCGGGCGGACGGCGGCGTGCGATGTCGACAATGCGGCCCTCGTCTATCCCTTCGGCTGTAACGCCAGCCAGAAACTCGCCGTGCAGCGGGCGCTGGGCAATCGGGTGAGCGTGGTCGAGGGGCCTCCCGGTACGGGAAAGACGCAGACGATTCTGAACATCGTCGCCAATCTGCTGATGCAGGGAAAAACCGTCGGTGTCGTGTCCAACAACAATGCGGCGGTGGACAACGTGCGCGACAAACTGTCGAAATACGAGTACGGGGCGTTGATGGCCGAACTGGGAAACCGGACCAGGCGGCAGGCCTTTTTCACAGACAAACAGCAGGATTCCATGCCCGACGCCGCGTGGCGGTTGCCGGCGGAGGAGCGCGCGGCCCTGCGAACGCGGCTGGGCGAGCTGTCGGCGGCCATAGACGAGCTTTTCCGCGTCGACGCGGAGCTGGCCGACCTGCGGACGAAACGCTCCTATGCCCAATGCGAATACCGTCATCTGCTGCGGGAACAACCGCTGGACGAAGCGCGGATGCGGCGCGTCGACCGCTGTTTCTTCCGTCCGATCGACAGCCGGCGGGCGCTGTCGTTCCGGCATCTCGTTACCGAGAGGTGGCAGGGCGGAAGGCCGTCGCTCGCTTTGCGGGCCGGACTGCTGTTCCGGTGCGGCGCGTGGCCCGGGAAGCGGCTGTTCGCGGATGCGGAGCTGCTGCCCGCCTATGCCGATCGCAAGTTCTACGAAACCTACATCGCCGAACTCTCGGCCCGCATCGCCCGGCTCGGGGCACCGTCCGACAAGCAGCGTGCGAAGAGCCTGATCGAAGCGTACGGGAAGGTGTCGGAAGCGCTGTTCCGCGATATGCTCTACCGCAAATACGAACGGCTGAACGAAGCGCGGCAGGAGGAGCGGCCCCCGTTCACGATGCAGAACTACCGGATGCTTTTCCGCGCCTTCGTCGAACGCTATCCGGTCGTGCTGAGTACGACCCATTCGCTGTGCGCTTCGATCGGCGCGGGGCATCTGCTCGACTATGTCATCATCGACGAGTCGTCGCAGGTCGATATCCTCACGGCGGCCGTCTGCTGCGCCTGTTGCCGGAATATCGTCATCATCGGCGACAGCCGGCAGCTGCCGCATATCGTGGAGGAGCAGCTCAGGGCGAAGGCCGGGGAGCTGCGCGACAAACATCGGGTGCCCGACGCTTACGATTATGTGCGGCAGAACATCCTCTCCTCCTTCAAACGGGTCTTCGCGGAACGGCTGCCCGTCACGCTGCTGCGCGAACATTACCGCTGCCATCCGCTCATCATCGACTTCTGCAACCGGAAATATTACCGGAACGAGTTGCTCATCATGACCGAACCGAAGGGCGGCTATCCCTTTACAGTCCTGACGACGACCGCCTCGAAAACCTACTCCCATAACGGCCGGATCTACAACCAGCGCCAGATCGACGCTACGTGCGACTGGATCAAGCGGCAGCATGCGGAGCCGGAGCAGATCGGCGTCATCTCTCCCTACCGGTATCATGCGCAGGAGTTGCGGCGGTGCCTGCCGCCGGGTGTCGAGGCCGACACGATCCACAAGTTTCAGGGACGGGAGAAGAATACCATCGTGTTCCACACGGTACGTTCCGAAATCACGGCATTTCTGGACGATCCGAACCTGATCAACGTGGCCGTCTCACGGGCCGTCGAGCATCTGGTCGTCGTCAAGACCGAAGGGATGCGGATCGCCCACGGGTCGGATATCGGCGATCTGCTGCGCTACATCCGTTTCACGTGCGAGGACGTCGATTCGGTCTTTATCACCAGTCCGATTCGTTCAGTTTTCGACGTGCTGCATACGGAGTACGCCGCCATGCGGTTCGCCTCCGATGCGAAACGCGAATCGCCGGCCGAACGGATCGCCGAACGGCTCATCGGAGGAATTCTCGCCGAGGAGGATCGGTTTTCCGCCATCGGCGTCCACCGACACTACCGGCTGTACGATCTGGTCGGACGGACCGTCGAGCTGTCCGACGAGGAGCGCCTCTTCGTCCGCCGCCGCTCGCATCTCGACTTTCTGCTCTACAACCGGATGGACAACACGCCGATTCTGGGGATCGAGGTGGACGGCGTGCTCCACCACCGCTTCGACGAGGTGCAGGTCGCCCGCGACCGGCGCAAAAACGGTATTCTCGCCAAGATCGGCCTGCCGCTTCTGCGTCTCTCTACGGACGGCAGCAGCGAAAAGGAACGGATCGTAGGCGCGCTCGAACAGGCCATGCAGCAGGGGTGAGTGCCGAGCAGCGACAAACCCGCAAGGCGGTCAGAGACCGACAGGGTACGGTTCGCAAACAGCGATGAGCAGAAAACTCACGGAACGAAGCCGTAAGGCCGAAGGACGACAATATATAACAATCCCTCGGCAGACCGGAGTTATCACGCTTGTCCGACGGCCAATCCGTCAGCTGTTTTCACTCCACATGTCGCACTGCTTCATGATCGTACTCAGCGCATCTTCCTGTCCCTCGGGCGGATAATCATACTTCCTGAGCAGTCGTTTCACGATCCGACGCATGCCGGCACGGGCGCTCTCCTTGAGGTTCCAGTCGATCGTCTTGTTGCGGCGCAGCGCATCGGTCAGTTCCCGTGTAATGGCAACCAACTGTTCGTTCGTATAGAAATCGCGTACGGCCTCGGGTTTGGTCAGCGCATCGTAAAATGCCAGCTCTTCGTCGTTCAGATCGAGCGCTTTGTCGGATTCTTTGCCGTGGGCGATCTCGTGGGCGATTTTCAGCAACTCCTGAATTACCTCCTCGTTGGTCAGCAACCCTTTGAGGTAATTGCTCATGGCACGGGACAGAATCTCGGAGAATTTCTCGGCCCGCACCGTATTGGTCCGTTGATAGATTCGCACCTGTTCGGCAATCAGCTTGCGCAACAGTTCGACGGCAAAGTTTCTCTCCCTCATCCGGGAGATCTCTTCGAGGAATTTCGGATCGAACAGCGAAAACTCCTCCTCGACGTCGGAGAAGAGGTTGATTACACCGTCGCTCTTGATGCTCTGTTTGAGCAACTCGTTGATCCGTGCGTTGATCTCGCGCAGCGACATCTTGCCCTTGCCTTCGATGCGCGTCAACAGCGTGCGCACGGCTTCGAAATAGGCCGCTTCGAGACGCTGCTCGTAGTTCAGCAAACTCTGACAGAGCGACAACGCCTGCCGCAACAGCAGCGCCTCCTTGACAAACAGCTTCTTCGGTTCCTCGCGTTCGGGAGCTTGCAGAAAATCGACTCCTCCGCTGATCGCTTTGGCCCGTTCCAGATCGGATTTGCCGAAAAAGGCCGTATAGTCGAACCCGTGAAGCAAATCACGACACACTTCCAATCTCTTCTGAAACTCGGGATAGGCCGTTTTCGACACGTCGGGATCGCCGTAATTCTTGCGGTCGCGGAGCGTATAGTCGCTCATCGCCTTCCTCAACGCCGACGCGATGCCGACATAATCCACCACCAGTCCGCCCTGTTTGTCGCCGAAGACTCGGTTGACGCGCGCAATGGCCTGCATCAGATTGTGGCCGGCCATCGGCTTATAGACGTACATCGTCGCCAGCGACGGCACATCGAATCCGGTAAGCCACATATCGACCACAATCACGATTTTCAGCGCACCGCCGTCGTCCTTGAACGCTTTTTCCAACTCCTTTTTACGGGCATCGTTCCCGATGATCGGACGCCAATCCTCGGGATCGCCATTGCCCGAAGTCATTACGACGGCCAGTTTCCCGCTCCATGCCGGACGCATTTCGAGCAGCCGGCGATAGATCTTGATCGCAATCGGCCGCGAGTAGGCCACGATCATCGCTTTCCCCGTCTGTTCGTACTGGCGGTTCTCCTCGTAGTGTTTTACGATGTCTTCGCACAGCGAACCGATGGTTTCGTCGGCCCCGAGAATCGAGTCGATGCGCCCCAGCTCGCGCTTGCTCTTCTCGATGACATACGCTTCCGCCTCGGCCGCCATCGCATCGTATTCGTCGTCGATACGGCGCAGGGTCGCCTCGTCGAGTTTCAGGTTGATCACACGGCTTTCGTAATAGACCGGTCGCGTCGCACCGTCCTCCACCGACTGCGTCATGTCGTATACGTCGATATAATCGCCGAACACCTCGCGGGTCGATCGATCCTTCAACGCGATGGGCGTTCCGGTGAAGCCGATATAGGTCGCATTGGGCAGCGCGTTGCGCACCAGACGAGCCGCACCAACGATGATCTTCGCGCGTGTCGTACCGTCGGGCATGGTCACCATTTTCACCTTCTCCTCCAATCCGTATTGGCTGCGGTGTGCCTCGTCGGCCATGACCACGATATTGCGGCGCTCGGAGAGCGGCTCGTCGCTCTCCTCGAATTTCTGCATCGTCGTAAAGAAGATGCCGTTCGCCTCGCGTCCGGCCAGCAGCTCTTTCAAATGAGCGCGGCTCTTGGCTTGGACAGGTTTCTGACGCAGAAAGTCTTCGCATCGGGCGAACTGTCGATAGAGCTGCCCGTCCAGATCGTTGCGGTCGGTCAGCACGACAATGGTCGGCGACGACATCGCCTGCTGCAACAGCTTCGAGAAGAAGACCATCGAAAAGGACTTGCCGCTGCCTTGCGTATGCCAGAAAACGCCGCCTTTGCCATCCGTCCGTGCAGCTTCCACCGTCGACAGTACCGCCTTGCGCACGGCGTAGAACTGGTGATAGGCTCCCAATATCTTCGCACTTTGCTTCCCGTCCTTCGAGAAACACAGGAAATTGCGTATCAACTCCACCAGCCGCACCTTGTCGAACATCCCCCGAAACAGTACGTCGAACCCGGCACAGCTCCGATCCTCCATCGAACCGTCGACCGTTTTCCACGCCATAAAGCGGTCTTCTCCCGCCGTAATCGTGCCGGCCTTGGTAATCGCGTGGTCGCTCATCACACAGAACGCATTGTAGATGAAGAGCGACGGAATCTCCTGCATGTAATTGCGCAACTGCGCATAGGCCTCCGAAACGTCGGTATTCTCGCGCGAGGGCGATTTCAACTCCACCACGACCAGCGGCAGACCGTTGACGAAGACGACGATATCCGCCCGCTTTACCGATCGCTCCTCGACCGTCCACTGGTTCGCTACCGTAAAATAATTTCGCAACGGCGTATCGTAGTCGACGAGCCGCACGAGTTCCGAACGCTGCTCGCGGCCGTCGAAATAGTTGACCGCGACACCGTTTTGAAGATAATCGGTAAACTGCTCGTTCTTTTGTACCAACGAACCGCCCTCGTAGGTCCGGATCTTCGTGATCGCCTCTTCGATCGCCGCGGCAGACAAGGACGGATTCAGCTCCTGCACCGCCGCCCGCAGTTGCTCCATGTAGATCGGCTCCGTATAATCGCGCGCGACCTCCGGCCCATAGACATAGTCGTAGCCCAGCTGCTCGCGGAACAGCTCGATTATCGCATTTTCAAAATTGGCTTCGGTGAAGTGCATAAAATTGATTGTATTAATTTGATACCGAGTCAAAATATTTATCAATCTTATCTTTTAAATCCACTATGAATTGATTCCCTGTATTTCTTGTAATCCATTCGTCTATATGATGTTTAACTGACTCGATATAATTCGTTGTTGAAACCGTCCAATTTTCAAAATCTATAAATGCAGTTACAAGACCAGCACTTGTAGCGGCTATTAAAAAGCCGCCACAATAAGCCATAGTTTCACTTGATCCTATAATATTGAGTTGAAGCGCTTTATTTGCATCTTTTGATTTGATACATGCATACAATAACATATTTCCAAGAGGAGAAGCAACATTTATGAAGCCTAATATATAGGCATTTAGATCAAAGTTAACAAAATTTTGATTATTTCCGGCATTCGTTGCCTTGCTTGCACCTAAAATCAAATCTGTTTTTTGTTCAACTCGATTAACCGCACTTATGATTTTTTGAATGTTTTCATGTAAACTGTCCGCCGTGTGGGAATAAGAATCTGTTGCCTTCTCAACGCTTCGAGCCGCATTATTCAATGTTTCGATTTGCCCAGTAGACCGACTATTTGTATAAAACGAATATACAATGGTTATTACCGCCAAGATGATAGATATTAAAGCCGACGCAAGAGAGATAAAATCCAATACATTTCTATTGTCATAAAACGCATGAGAAAATATCATAACCATAACAAACACGACAACACCGGACATGAACATATACATGCCAGCATCACGTTTCTGCTTCTTATATACTCTATATGCAGCTACAGCGATAAACGCCAAAGAAATAATTGTCGAACAAATAATAATAGTTTGTAAAATATACGGAGTTAAAATATTTTTCATATTTCAGTTGCATTTAGGTTTTACAAAAAATTAATCAATTACAACATTTGCGACTGAAATTTCCGGCCATCAGTTTGGGCAGCAGGGTGTCGCGTAGGGCGGAAAGATGTTCGTTTTCTCTTCCGTTTTTGTATATCATATCAAAAATGGATTGTAGCACGTTATTAAATTCCAGAATCTTCTTTTTCTTTGGAATAATAATAGGTTCTTTATTTATGAGATCTGTGATATTCAGATTTTTTATGCCCGTTGTCCCATTTTCATAACTAAACATTATATTGTTGTTATAAAGATATTGCCAATACAAGTAAATAAAAAATGAATAATCAGGTATTGGTTTCAATGCACGGCAAAAATTCGTACATATTACATCTTTACCCAACTTATCAAGCAGTGCGCGTGTAATCAAACATATGCGTCCTGTAGATTGGGTTGGACTCCCTCCGGATATTTCTACAACGAGGTCATTTTCTGATAATTTTTTATTTTCCAGATTCTTTTCCAGAATAAAACGAGTGGGAAGCTTTCCTTTATCTCCGCATTTAATATCCGGAATATCTGCTCCTCTGATACAATATACCTCAGATGTATAGTTCCCTTTGGGGGTTTCTTGTCCCCAATCGCCACTTAATGTAGTTTGAATAATATCGTTGAAAAATCCGGGATTACTATTTTGTGCTTCGAAATCCACAAACCATGATTTGAAGAGGGCCTGCGCCTGCTCTTCCAAATTCGCATTGATCCGCCGATTCAATTCGATTTTATCGTCCAATGCCCCCAAAATCGCCGCAATCCGTTTCTGCTCGGCAAGCGGAGGAAGATTTACTTCGATATTTTTCATAGTAGCCCCCGACACCTCCTTAAATGTCGTACCACTACCCATCGCCTCAATTCGATTCTTATTGTATTTCAATAGATAATACATAAATAGGCTGTCAACCTTTTTCGTGTCGGGCACAAGGCTTTTAAATCCCTGATTGGTTGCAATGGGATTCTTGGCAATTGCGACATAGCCAATAGGCGCTCGTGAAGAAAACAGGACACTTCCGGCTGGCAATAATTGAGCAGAGCAACTATTTAAACCTTCTTCCGTGATATTGCGCTCTCCGCACTCTATGTAACGGCCAGAGAATGACGACAAATCTTTGGGAGTAACCCATGCGATTTCTCCTCCGTAGTATTTCTCAACCGAGGTTGACGGGGTTGCTCCTCCGACAATAGCACCTAATTCGGATAATTTGTACTTAGCCCACATACGTCATTCATTCTCTTTTTTGTAAGTTATATCTAACAACTCGTTAGAATGTGGTTCGTATTTACATTCGATCAAATAGATAACTTCATTGATTACACAACGAATTCGTACTACATACCAACTGCCCTCATCTGTTATATCGACAACGTAGAACTCTGTAACGGATTCATCATAAATATTGCCGGTAGATGTAATTATGGTATCTTTTAAATATTCATCGTTCTCCAGCTTGTTCTGAACGGTCGAGGTATTGACGACATACGATTGTTCTTCAAGAAAAGCCGAGAATTCGTCAACGGTTTTACATGTTCTAACATCCTTTATATCCCTAAAATCATAATCATTAGAGATAAGTATACAAAAACAATCATGCTCGGAAGCGTATCTTATGATTGTATCGACTATAATGGCATCTTTTAATCCGGCATCGGAATATTCTTTTCTATTATTTCTTGCAAGCTGGAACGGAGGCTGTTTATTTAAACATTTTTCAACCAAACATTCAAAGAATTCCACCTCTTTGGGATAGCTTACCAACTTACACTTATTCTGAGAGAGAAATTCACTCGCTAATGTTTCAAAATGTTCCTTGTATTGCTCTTCTGTTTCATGTTTAAATTCATAGTTGATACCAAACGTAGAACCGAAAGCTTTGCGATATAGTTCTTTCTGCAATGAAATATATCTCCGTCTTTCACGGTAATTTTCTAATAGATGTAATTTGAATTCTCGCCATGAGAGATCGGGAATACACAAATCTACTATATCCACAATACCATTATCGCGGATGCAATTTTTTATTTGATAAAAAAGACTATTCGGCTTAATTTCTTCATGAAATAGGAATTCATGTTTTTCATGCGAAAAACGCGATTCTATTACATTCGTGTCAAAAAATACAGCTATACGTTTCATATAACTACATCTTATATCCTATATTTTTTAACTGCTCTCTAATTTCGGATTCCAACACATGTGATTGCTCAAACAATCCAGACAATTCACTTGTTAAACGGTTCATTTTTTCATCGAACGGTTCGGTATCCTGCTCCTGCTCGGCGATACCGACATAGCGCCCAGGTGTAAGGATAAAATCCTGTTTGGCGATCTCTTCGGTTGAAACTACGGCACAAAACCCCTTCTCTTTAATGAGCGTACCGCCAACATAGGCATTGTAGGTGTCAGCAATGCGCTGAATATCGCCGCGCTGCGCCGGATCGGACGAATCTCGATCGGTCAGCTCGCGCCATTTGCGTGTGACCATCGTACCGAGATTGCGGGCGTCGATAAACAGCGTTTTACCCTTCTGTTTCTTGTCCTTGTTGAAGAACCAGATCGATACGGGAATCTGCGTCGTATAGAACAACTGTGGCGGCATGGCCACGATGCAATCGACCAAATCGGCCTCCACCAGCTTCCGGCGAATTTCGCCCTCGCCGCCGCTCTGGCTCGACAGCGAACCGTTGGCCAGTACGACACCCGCCCGTCCCGTCGGGGCGAGGTGGTGGATGATGTGCTGAATCCATGCGAAGTTGGCATTGCCATTAGGAGGCGTGCCGTATTTCCAGCGCACATCGCCCGCCAATTTGTCCGCGCCCCAGTCGCTGAGGTTGAACGGAGGATTGGCCATCACGAAATCGGCCTTGAGGGTCGGATGGCAGTCGTTGAAAAAAGTGTCGGCATTGTATTGCCCGAGGTCGGCCTCGATGCCCCGGATCGCAAGATTCATCTGCGCCATCTTCCAGGTCGTCGGGTTGGAGTCCTGCCCATAAACGGAGATATTTTTAATATTTCCGGAATGATTCTTGATAAACTCTGCCGACTGCACGAACATACCGCCCGAACCGCAGCAAGGATCGTACACGCGACCTTCGTAGGGTTGCAGCACGTTTACCAGCGTTTTGACAATGCAGGCAGGCGTATAGAATTCGCCGGCGAGTTTTCCTTCCGCCTCGGCAAATTTCGAAAGACAGTACTCATAGGCGCGTCCCAGAATATCTTTCGAGTCGCCATGTTCGTGCATCCGGATATTCGTGAATAAATCTACTACCTCGCCCAACCGGCGCTTGTCGAGCTCGGGCCGAGAGAAATTCTTCGGGAGAATATCTTTCAATCGCTTATTCTCCTTCTCGATCGCCCGCATCGCATTGTCTATCACCAAGCCGATTTCGGGCGTGTGCGCCTCGGCCGCAATCCGCTCCCAGCGGGCTTCGGTCGGGACATAGAAGATATTTTCGGCCGTATATTCGTCCTTGTCCTCCTCGAATCCCTCGCCCTCGGCGACAAGCTGCCGGTATTTCGTTTCGAACATATCGGAAATATATTTCAGGAAAATAAGCCCCAACACAACGGACTTGTACTCCGATGCGTCGATATTGCCGCGCATCTTGTCCGCTGCCTTCCATATTTCCCTCTCAAAGCCGATATCGGCCGTGTTCATGGTTGCCATTATGCAATAATTTTATGTAAAGATACAAAATCCTTCTAATTATTCTTATTTATCAGATTCACCACCACCTTCGTCATCACGTCCTTCTCCTCGGTGCGGCTCTCGGCGATCATCAGCGTCAGGGCCACCAACGTGTTGTTGTCCAAGAGGCGCGAGCCGTCGGGGCGGTAGAGGATGCGGTTGTTCTCCAAGAACCAGAGGAACAGGAACGCCGCGATGCGTTTGTTGCCGTCGCTGAACGAGTGGTTCTTGACCGTCAGGTAGAGCAGGTTGGCCGCCTTCTCCTCGACGCTCGGGTAGAGGTCGCGGCCGCCGAAAGTCTGGTAAATCGCACCCATCGTGCTCTTGAACGACTCGTCCTTCTCGCGGGCGAACAGTGCACTGCCGCCGAACTTGTCGCGCAACACCTGCAATGCCTCCATCGCATTCTCATAGGTCGCGCGGAACGGCTCCTCAGACGTAATGGCCGACACCTCCAACTGCTGATAATCGTAGCGGTCGAGCGTATCGAGGCCATAAGTATAGTCCGTAATCACGCGCAGCAGCCCGACCGCCTCGGATTTCGTAACCTCCTTCGCAGCCAAGACATGGGAGAGCA